>Ga0180433_10000013_pt1 | contig 299820 bp, 301 predicted proteins | sample SS_ome_8_FD_132980 | JGI IMG/M metagenome (GOLD analysis project Ga0180433, IMG submission 132980) | Hypersaline lake sediment archaeal communities from the Salton Sea, California, USA - SS_1_D_1 metaG | ecosystem: Environmental > Aquatic > Non-marine Saline and Alkaline > Hypersaline >...
AACAGTACCGACCCTGTGATAATGACCGGCGCCGCTCTTATACCGCCGGTCACTGTTTCTGGGCTGACTCCCGATACCCCTTATTATTTTGAGGCCTTTGCGAAGAATGGGGGAAGCTGGTAATATTTTTAAACAAGAATTAGAATAAAATTATTATAAAAATTAATATGTCAAAGAAGATTCTTATAATAGAAGACGAGAAAATTTTAGCCGGAATGTATCGGGACAAGTTTACTCAAGCAGGATTTAAAGTATCTTTAGCTTTTGATTCAAAAGAAGGACTGGCTTTAGCTAAGGAAGAAAAGCCGGATTTAATTGTTCTTGACATTTTGCTCCCCAAAGAAAACGGGGTCACCTTCTTGAGCTGGCTGAGAAAAGAGCCGGAAATTTCTTCAATTCCCGTGGTGGCTTTTTCTAATTATGATGACCCGGAAACAAAAAAGCAGGCCGCTAAGCTGGGAGTTAAAGATTATCTGATAAAGACTAGCTATACTCCAAGCGAAATAGTTGCGAAAGTAAAGCAACTATTGGTCGATGAAAGATAAACTTTCATCTTCACTCTTCGCTCGGCTTCGCCTCGCTCGGGTGAGCGAAGGGTGAAATGAGATTTATCTCATTGAACTCCTCAGGAAATCGTGGAGAAAGTCAAAATATATCTTAAATAAAACATATAATTATGAAAAGGATTATTAATACAGATACGGTAAATTATATCGGGAAAAGGGTGAAAGTTTGTGGTTGGATTAATGCGGTAAGAGCTCACGGGAAAATTTTTTTTATAGATTTAAGAGACAGGAGCGGGCTTTTACAACTGGTCTGCACACCTGAAATAGCTAAAAACCTCAGACCCGAATGGGTGATTTGCGCAGAAGGAGAGGTAAAAGAGAGGCCAAAGGGCATGCAAAACCCAAAAATTGAAACCGGCAAAGTAGAATTAGCAGTAGAAAAATTAGAAGTTTTGGCTAAGGCGAAAACTTTGCCCTTCGCTATTGATACTGACGGTTACGAAATCAACGAAGAAAAAAGATTAAAATACCGTTATTTAGATTTAAGAAGAAAAAGGTTAAAGAAGAATCTAATTGACCGCCAGAGAGTAATTCATTTCATCAGAGATTTCCTAAAAAACGAAGGATTCATTGAGGTTGAAACTCCTATTTTAACCAAATCTACCCCCGAAGGAGCCAGAGATTTCTTGGTTCCTTCCAGGTTGCAGCCGGGAAAATTTTATGCTCTTCCTCAATCGCCCCAACAATTCAAACAACTTTTGCAGGTTGCCGGTCTGGAAAAATATTTTCAGATTGCCAGATGCTTTCGTGATGAAGACCCGCGAGCTGACAGACAGGCAGAACACACTCAATTGGACCTGGAAATATCTTTTGTGGAACAAGAAGAAATTTTAGATTTAACTGAGAAACTTTATTCAGCAATTATTAAAAACTTATTTCCGGAAAAAAGAATTCAAAAAATTCCTTTTCCCAGAATTACTTACAAAGAGGCACTGGAAAAATATAAAACAGACAAGCCCGATTTAAGAAGAAATAAAAATAATCCCGATGAATTGGCTTTTTGCTTTATAGTGGATTTCCCGATGTTTGAATGGAAATCAGAAGAAAAAAAATGGGGGGCGCAGCACCATCCTTTTACCAAACCCCAAATAGAAAATTTAAAAGAAATTAAAAAGAATCCAGAAAAAGTTTTAGCTCACCAATATGATTTTGTCTTAAATGGTTATGAAATTGGCGGCGGAAGCATAAGAACCACCGATCTTAATCTGTTAATTGCTGTTTTTGAAGTTTTAGGGTATAAAAAAGAGGAAATTAAAAAGAAATTTAACAATTATTTTGAGGCCTTTAGCTATGGAGTTCCGCCTCACGGAGGAATTGCACCGGGCATTGACAGATTTTTGGCGGTGATTTTAGGAGAACCCAATATCCGGGAAGTAATGGCCTTTCCTAAAACCGGCGACAACAGGGATTTAATGATGCAAGCTCCCGGTGAAGTAGAAGAAAAACAGCTTAAAGAAATTCATATAAAAATAACCAAACCGAAAAAAGGATGAACTTAAAATTATTTTTTCTCGCTTTCTTTATTAGTTTGCTTTGGTGGGGAGGAGTAAATTATTTCCAGGGTAACCTGGAAAACGTTTTCTATGCCCAAATTTCTCAGCCGATGGAAGAAGCCGTTTTTGTTAATTTTCCCCAAGAACCGGCAACCCCCGAGCTTAACCTTCAAGCCAAAGCGGCGCTGGCGATTAGGGTAAATAAAAAAGGAAGTAAAAAAAGTCTTTTCAGCCAGAATGCCAGCCAACCCCTCCCCATTGCTTCTTTAACCAAATTGATGACAGCTTTGGTGGTTTTTGAAAATACGGCTGAACAGGATTATAATTTTTCTAATTTGGTAACAGTTTCTGAAACAGCCGCGGCAAAAGAAGATGTGCCGGTTTTTGGCAATTTGAAGAAAGGAGATAAATTATTATTGGAAAGGGTTTTGGAATTAATGTTGATCTATTCCAGCAATGACGCTGCTGCTGCTCTTTCGGAAATCATAGGCGAGGAAAATTTTGTTGATAGAATGAACCAAAAAGCTCAAAGTTTGGGATTAGAAAACACTCATTTTGTGAATCCGACCGGCCTGGACCCCAAAGATATACACTATGAAGAAAACAATATTGAATATTTTAATCACTCTACGGTTGAAGATTTAATTAAACTTGCTCAGTATATTTTAAAAGGATATCCGAAAATTTTTGAAATCTCTTTAAGCCAAGGACCTTATCCTGTTGAAAATGGTACTTCAGACCTGATAATACCGGAAAAGTTTAAGTTTTTAGGAGGGAAAACCGGCTATACCGATGAAGCCGGCGGCTGTATGCTTTTGGTTTTAGAAAACGAAAAAGGAAGCGAATTGATTAACGTAATTCTGGGAGCTCCTTCGCCCGAAATAAGAATTACTGAAGCCCAAAAAATAATTGATTATCAAGCCCGCTTATAGCGAGCGGATATCTTTATGTCTCTCTTTACTTTTAATATTATTAAAATTCTTCTTTTGTCTGGCATATCGGCTATAATAGCCTTGATTTGGGCGCCGACTCTGGTAGAACTTTTAAAGAAATTTAAGTTTTGGAAAAAAGAAGCCCGAACCAAAACCATCACCGGAGACGAAGCTGAAGTAATTTACTCTTTGCACAAAGATAGAGAAACCAGCGTGCCCCGAGGTGGGGGAGTATTAATTTGGTTTTCGGTTCTTTTTGTAATTTTTCTATTTTTTGTTTTGGCTAACCTCCTTGATATTTGGTGGATTAAAAAATTAAATTTTTTATCTCGCAGCGAAACTTGGCTGCCCTTATTTACTCTAATTGCCGCTTCCTTAGTCGGACTTTCAGATGATTTTCTGCAGGTTTTAGGCAGAGGAAAATATATCGGCGGAGGAATAAGATTCACCCGGCGGTTGCTGATTGTCATTATTATTGGCTTAATTGGCGGTTTGTGGTTTTATTATCAGCTGGGCTGGGACACTATTCATATTCCCTTAATCCAAAACTTCCCTGAAGGAATTAATTTTTCTATCGGCGTCTGGATAATACCTCTTTTTATTTTAGTCACTGTCGGCTCTTGGGCCGGGGGCGTGATTGACGGCTTGGATGGCCTGGCGGGAGGGGTTTTTGCCTCTATTTTTGGAGCCTTTGCCATTATCGCCTTTGCCCAGGGCAAAACCGATTTGGCTACCTTTTGCGCTGTAATCTTGGGAATTCTTTTTGCTTTTTTGTGGTTTAACATTCCGCCGGCCAGATTTTATATGGGAGAAACCGGCATTCTGGGATTAACTGCCACTATGGCCGTAGTGGCTTTCTTAACCGATTCGGTAATGGTTCTGCCGATTATTGCCGGTCTTTTGGTAATAGAGGTCGGGTCGATGATTTTGCAATTGTTGTCTAAAAAATTTCGTCACAAAAAAATCTGGCTGGCTACGCCTCTTCATCATCATTTTGAAGCCCGGGGTTGGCCGGCTCACCAAGTGACTATGAGGTTTTGGATAATTAGTATGGTTTTGGCAATTTTGGGAGTAGCCATAAGATTATTAGGATGAAGGCTCAAAGCTTGAGAAAAAAATATCCTAAGTTTGTTTATCAAGGGTACTCTTATAGAATTTCTAATACACCCCGTACCAGAACAAATTCGGTACGGGGCAAGAATTTAGAAATTCTTTTTGATTTTAGAACGGAGCCCAATATTAATTTTAAGCCAAAAGTAGTTATTAAAAATGTTGATAAATCTAAAATTGAAAGGGTGGGGGAGAGGGCATTAAATAATTTGGTTTTTAATTTGGGGTTAATGGAAATTCCCAGCTACTGGAAAGCAACCTGTTCGCCGGAAATTATAATTAAAGCCGGCCATTTGAATTCGGAGCAGATTAAATGGTGGAAAGATATATTCTTGCAAGGAATGGGCCAATTTTTTTACGAAAACAAAATTAACTTTAAAAAATCCAATTTCCTCACCATAAAATCAACCGAGCTGGGAGCAGAAAAGATACGCGCTAATTCAGCCATGGCTGAATTAGCGCGTAAAGATAAAATATTGGTGGCGGTAGGAGGAGGCAAGGATTCGGCGGTAACTTTGGAAATTTTGAAGAAAGCCAAAAAGAAAATAAATTGTTTTTCCCTAAACCCAACCGAAGCAGCAAACAAAATAATGAAAATAGCTGGGTGCCGGGAACCGATTATTGCCAGAAGAAAGATTGACGGAGAACTTTTGAAATTAAATAGGCGGGGTTTCCTAAACGGCCATACTCCTTTTTCAGCTTATTTGGCTTTTTTAAGCATATTGGTGGCAACGATATTTGAAAATAAATATGTTGTTTTTTCCAACGAAAGAAGTTCTAACGAAGGAAATGTTGATTATTTAGGAAAAGTAATCAACCATCAATGGTCAAAAAGCTTTGATTTTGAGAAAAAATTCAGAAAATACGCCAAAAAATATTTATCTAAAGACGCAGAATATTTTAGTTTTTTGCGGCCTTTGTATGAAATTCAAATTGTGAGATTATTTTCCAAGTATCCGAAATATTTCCCGGCTTTTCTCAGCTGCAATGAAGCCCATAAAACCGCTTCGGGAACCAAGAAACCGACTAAGAAGTGGTGCGGTCAGTGCTCCAAATGTTTGTTTGTCTTCATCTGTCTTTATCCTTTTATTAAAGAAAGAAAGTTGTTAAAAATTTTTGGCAAAAATCTTTTTGAAAACAAAAAGCTTATTCCAGTAATGCAGGAATTGATAGGGGAGAAGCGGTTTAAGCCCTTTGAATGCGTCGGCACTAAAAAAGAAAGTTTGGCCGCTTTTTACCTAAGCTGGGAGAAAAATAAAGAACGACCCTCCGCAAAATTTCTTTATCTTTTAAGATATTTTGAAGAAAAAATTTTACCCAAATATCCTAATTTAAAGAAAGGAACAAAGAAAATATTAAGCTCCTGGAATAAGCAACACAATTTACCAAAAGAGTTTAAGGTGATATTTTAAAATCAGATGAAGTTAGAGGAATTAAAAAATAAAAAAGTTTTAATTTTAGGATTTGGTAAAGAAGGAAGGGATAGCTTTAATTTTTTAAGAAAAAATTTTCCTAAAAAAGTTTTGGGAGTGGCTGATGAAAAAAAATTAAGAGTAAACAAAAAGGTAAAGCTTCATTTGGGGAAAAACTACCTGAAAGCGATGAAAAATTATGAAGTAATAATTAAATCGCCGGGTATTCCGCCCAAGGCGATAGCTCCTTTTATTAGAAAATCGCAAACGCGAGCGTCAGCGAAGTGTGAAAATGAACGAAGTTCATTGCTTAGAATTACCTCCCAGGCCGATATTTTTTTTGAAAATTGCCCGGGCAGAATTGTAGGTATCACAGGAACCAAAGGGAAAAGCACCACCGCCTCTATGATATATAAAATTCTAAAGGAAGGAGGAGTTAAAGCGCACTTGGTAGGGAATATCGGAAAACCAGCTTTGTCCTCTTTAGAAAAAACTAAAAGAGCAGATGTTTTTATTTACGAACTATCCAGTCACCAGCTATACAACCTGAAAGAAAGTCCTTACATTGCCGTTCTTTTGAATATTTACCCTGAACATTTAGATTACTACCGCAGTTTTATGGAATATGCCAAAGCTAAAGCCAACATTACCTTGCATCAAAATAAAGATGATTTTTTGGTCTTTAATTCGGAAGATAAGCTAATCAGAGAATTTGCTAAGAAATCAAAGGCAAGAAAAATTCCCATTAGAGGAAAATATTATTCTTTAAACAAGGAAGCGGCTAAAGAAATAGGAAAAATATTTAAAATTCCTCTAAAAACCATTAATAGGGTTCTTAAAAATTTTAAATACCTAGCCCACAGACTGGAAAAAGTAGGAACCTTTCAGGGAATCACTTTTTATAATGACGCCTTAGCTACTATTCCTGAAGCGACCATGGGAGCGATGGAAGCTCTGGGGAATAGGGTAGAAACCATTATGCTGGGGGGCTACGAAAGAAAAATTGATTATAAAAAACTGGCTCAAAAAATCCAGCAAAGCGAGATTAAAAATGTAATTTTGTTTCCCACTACCGGAAAAAGGATCTGGAAAGAAATCTGCCGGCAGGGTAGGAAAGCGCCTAAGCATTTCTTCGTAGGCAATATGACTGAGGCAGTTAAATTGGCTTACCGGCATACCAAACCGGGAAAGATTTGCCTTTTGTCTACGGCTGCCTCCAGTTTTAGCATTTTTAAAGATTATAGAGAAAAAGGAAACTTGTTTAAGAAATATGTAAAGCGTTTTGCGCGAAATCCCGCTCTTTTGAAAAAGGCAGGATTAAAGTTCTATGACAAAAAAACCTGATTATGTTTTATTGGGAGCAGTTCTGGCTTTAATAGTTTTAGGAATTCTGATTTTAGCCAGCGTTTCTGCTTCTCTTTCCCAGGAAAGATACGGAACTACTTATTATTTTTTAAACCATCAGCTTCTTTTCGGTTTGATACCCGGTTTCCTTTTGGGATTTCTGGCCTTTAAGGTTAAGCTGAGTTTTTTTAAGAAGTGGGCTTCGATATTGCTTTTGGTTAATCTAATATTTTTAGCGATGGTTTTCTTGCCGATAGTGGGTTCGGCTTCAGGAGGAGCGGCAAGGTGGGTATCTTTAGGTCCTTTTTCTTTCCAGCCGTCAGAATTCTTAAAGCTTTCTTTTGTTCTTTATCTGGCTACCTGGCTGGCCAGTCGGACCTCAAGAGAAAAGGGCGAGACGAAGGGGGACCAGCGAACTTTTATTGCTTTCCTTTTAGTAGTTGGTATAATTAGTTTGTTTTTAATCCTTCAGCCAGATATCAGCACTTTGGGAGTATTGGTGATTTCAGCTACTTTAATGTATTTTTTGGCTAATACCCCTCTTTGGCATAGCATTTTGATAATTTTAATCGGGGGCGGGGGATTGATGGCTTTAATAAAACTCGCTCCTTATAGATTAAGTCGGTTATTGGTTTTTCTTAATCCTGAATTAGACCCCATGGGAAAGGGCTATCAAATAAAACAGGCCTTAATTACTGTGGGCTCGGGAGGACTTTTTGGTCTGGGCTTGGGGATGTCTCAGCAAAGATTTAGCACTTTTTTACCTCAGCCCATATCGGATTCAATTTTCGCTATTTTTGCTGAGGAAACTGGATTTGCGGGAGCAATGATTTTAATCCTGACCTTTCTATTACTTTTATGGCGAGGGTTCAGAACAGCTAAAATGAAAGAAGATAAATTTTCCCAATTAGCCGCCTTGGGGCTGACAATCTGGCTCTGCCTTCAAGGTTTTGTCAACATAGGGGCGATGGTAGGCATTTTGCCCTTAACTGGCATTCCTTTGCCATTTATTAGTTACGGAGGATCGGCGCTGGTGGCAGAATTAATCGGAGTAGGCATATTATTAAATATTTCAAAAACATAATTATATTATAATCATGAAAATTTTATTTACTGGTGGTGGCACCGGCGGTCACGTCTTACCAATTATTGGCATTACCAGAGAAATAAGAAGAATCTGTCCCCACAAAGATCTCCAGTTTTTTTATGTGGGACCAAAGGATGAATTTGGCGCAATTTTTTTATCTCAAGAAGGGATAGAAATAAAAAACGTCTTGGCAGGAAAGATTAGAAGATTTTTAGATTGGAAAACAACGCTGCAAAATTTAGCGGACATTCTTTTTAAAATTCCTCTGGGCATTCTTCAATCTTTCTTTTATGTTTTCTTTTTAGCGCCAGATTTAATTTTCAGCAAAGGGGGGTTTGGTTCAATCCCCGGAGTGGTTTCCAGTTGGTTTCTTAGAGTGCCAATTTTTCTCCACGAGTCCGATGTCGCCCCGGGCCTGGCTAATAAGTTTATTTCCCATTTTGCCTTAGAGATTTTCGTTTCTTTCCCAAAAACTGAGTATTTTCCGCCAAAGAAAATGATCCAGGTGGGCAATCCCATTCGCCGAGAGATTTTAGAAGAAAAAAGAGAAGAGGGGCAGAGGTTTTTTCAATTAAGCGGGGGGAAACCAGTAATTTTTATTTCGGGTGGTTCTCAGGGGGCTCAAAGAATAAACGACAAAATTTTGGAGATTTTGCCAGAACTTTTGAATAATTTTGACATAATACATCAGTGCGGAGATAAAAACTTCAGGGAAGTAAAAGCTGAAGCTAAAGCCATACTATCAGAGAGTTTAGAAAAAAATTACCACCTTTTTTCTTTTTTGAAAGAAGAACAATTAAGACGGGCTTATGCCGCCTGCGATTTGATTGTTAGCCGGGCGGGTTCAGGAAGCATTTTTGAGATTGCCGCTTTGGGTAAGGCCTCTATCTTGATCCCCTTGCCGGAATCTGCTCAAAACCATCAGGTGAAAAACGCTTATGCTTACGCCGAAAAAAAAGCGGCTATTGTTATGGAAGAAACTAATTTTACCTCACATTTTTTCCTGGAAAAACTAAAATATCTTTTTTCTCATACTGAAGAGTTGGAAAAGATGCAAAAAACGGCTAAAGAATTTGCCAAACCTCAGGCCGCCAAAGTTATAGCTGCCTACATTTGTAGTTATTTATTAGGTTAAATTAAAAGAATATGTCAGCTGAGGACTTTAAACTTATTAAACGCAAACCTGGTAAGGGCGAGCGTAAAATGAGCTTTGAACTCATTGAACCGGGAAAGGTTAGGGTAAGAATTGCTCCGTCACCAACTGGTTTTTTACATATAGGGCTAGCCCGAACTGCTCTTTTTAATTATCTCTTTTCTCAGTCGCATCAGGGTAGTTTTATTCTAAGGATTGAAGATACCGATATAGAAAGGTCGGATCCTAATTTTGAAAAAGATATTATTGAAAACCTAAAATGGTTAGGGTTGGAGTGGGAAGAAGGGCCCGATGTTGAAGGCAATTATGGTCCTTACCGCCAGAGCCAAAGGTTGAATATCTATGCTAAATATTTAGAAAAACTGCTTAAAGAGGGTAAAGCTTTTTATTGCTTTTGTTCAGAAGACGAACTAGAAGCTCAAAAACAATATCAATTATCAATAGGGGAAACACCGCGCTACAAAGGACCCTGCGCCCAACTTCCAGAAAAAGAAGTTAAAAAAAGATTAGCCGAAGGAAGACTATCGGTAATAAGATTTAAAGTTCCCGAAAAAAAAGTGGAATTTGAGGATCTTATTAGAGAAAAGGTAGAATTTGATGCTTCCTTAATGGGAGATATCGTTATTGCTAAAAACTTAAATGCTCCTTTATATAATTTTGCGGTAGTAATAGATGATTTTGAAATGGAAATCAGCCACATTATCAGAGGAGAAGAACATCTTTCAAATACGCCAAAGCAAATTCTTATCCAAGAAGCTTTGGGTTTTCCTCGGCCTGTTTATGCTCACTTGCCTTTAATTTTAGGGCCGGATCGTACCAAATTAAGCAAGCGCCATGCGGCGGTTTCCGTAAATCAATACAGAAAAGAAGGTTATTTACCCGAGGCCTTGGTTAATTTTATGGCCTTTTTGGGATGGAATCCGGGGGTTGAGCGGGAAATTTATTCGCTGCCCTCCTTAATCAAGGAATTTTCTTTAGAAAGGGTTCAAAAAGGGGGAGCGATTTTTAATAATAAAAGGTTGGATTATTTAAACGGATTTTATATCCGTCAAAGATCAATTGAAAAGCTAACTGAATGGTGCATTCCTTATTTAATTGAAGCAGGATTAATTGAAAGAGTAGGGGATAATCCCGGCAATCCGAAGAAAAAGAAAGAAGAAGAATTAAGACTTTTTGAAGGCGGAGATTTAAAATTTAAAATCAAAGAAACTGATGAAGAAATTTCTTTTGAAACCTTAAAGAAAATTATAGCTCTCTACCAAGAAAGATTGAAGAAATTATCAGAAATTTCTGAATTGACTAAATTTTTCTTTACAGATAAACTAAAATATAGCAAAAACTTGTTAAGCTGGAAGGAAATGTCAAGAAATAAGGTGGATCAGTCGCTTGATGAGCTGGAAAAAACTCTATCGGATTTAAAAACTGAGGACTGGAAAAAAGAAAATTTAGAAAAAATTCTGATACTAAAAGCTGAAAAAATGGGGGATAGGGGAATCCTGCTTTGGCCCTTGAGAGTGGCTTTAACTGGCCAAGAAGCTTCCGCTGGCCCTTTTGAAATAGCCGAAATATTAGGTAAGGAAAAAACTTTAAAGAGAATCGGTGGGGCTAAGGAATTAGTCAATGAGCTTCGCTCATTTCCACCTTCGTCTTAATAAATTAAGACTTGGCATATGAAGAAAATAATTATAATTTTTGTTCTAGTCGGATTGATTTCACCAGTTTTTAGTTGGGCAGAAAACGCTTCAGAGCCAATTCGAGCTCCCGGAACCATAGAGGAAGCGAAGGAGCTGGGAGAAGAAGCTTTAGAGGTTAGCCAAAAAAAACTACCTGGGACTTTAGAAAAAATCTGGAACGAAGATATTATACCGGTTTGGGAAAGAATGTATAATTGGTATTTGCAAAATATCTGGCCCAAAATTGAAAGCTGGTTTAAAAAAGAAGTAGAACCAAGGGTTGAAGAAGAAATTGAGAAAAGAAAGCCAATTTTGGAAGAAGAATTTCAAAAAGAAAAAGAAGAACTGAAAGAAGAAATTCCGGAGGTAAGCAAATCTCTCTGGGAAAGATTTAGAGAATTAATAAGATAATAAAAAGTTGTTGAGATTGTACGACATTTAATTTAACAGAGAAAGAAGGCCGTTAGAGTAGGGAACTTTAACGGTTTTTTCTTGACAAATTTTATTTTAAGAGTTATAATTAAGTCAGGAGGGGGAAAAGGTGGCGGCTACAGGCTTGCCAACTATTGTGATGTCTAGTTGGTGCTCTTTCTGGCCACCACGCCTCAACTGCCCCCTCCGGACGTAGTACCTTTTATCTATGATGGTTTCAATAACGAACGCGTATCTATTCTGGTCCGCGTTCTGTTTTTTTATATTAGCAGAAAAGATACAGGGGAGTGCTTGACAGGCCTTTTGGGGCTGTTATTATAAATATAGAGAATGTCGTACAATAACGCTAAACCGTCATCATAATAGGGGGCGCGGAGTCCTCCCCCAAAACAATGAAAAAATCAAATATTCCCATCATTAAACATATTCCAGATTTTTTAGATTATTGTGAAGTAGAAAAAGGTTTAGCGGATAAAACTCAAAGAAACTACCAGCGCTATCTCCAGAAGTTCATCATATGGTTAAAAAAGACCAATAAAAAAGACCTTCTACCCCATGAACTTACTTCTGAGGATGTTTGGGCTTACCGTTTATATTTATCTCGTTATACAGATGAAAAAGGCCGTGCCCTTAAAAAGATTACTCAGAATTACTATTTAATCGCTCTGAGAGCCCTTCTGAGCTATTTTACAGCCAGAGATATAGTTTCACTACCAGCGGATAAAATATCCCTCCCAAAGGATGTTAGAGCCGAAAAAACAGTAAAATTTCTTAATTTAGACCAAATTGAGAAACTTTTATTGGCTCCCGACGTTAAAGTCCCAATAGGCCTAAGAGATAGAGCTATTTTAGAAGCCCTTTTTTCAACCGGTCTAAGAATAGCTGAGCTGGTAGACCTTAACCGGGAACAATTTACTAATATAAAAGACAAAAAAGACTTTGAACTTAGCGTTATTGGTAAGGGCAGCCATCCTCGTACTGTTTACTTTTCAGAAAGAGCTTTAGAGTGGCTAAAGAAATATTTAGAAATTCGCAAAGACAAAGAAAAAGCCCTCTTTATCCACTCTATCAGCAGAAAAGATGCTGAAGCTCGCCTAACCGCCCGTTCTATAGAAAGAATCGTTAAAAAATACGCTATTTTAGCTGGCGTTCCTATTTTCACCACTCCTCATACTCTTCGTCATTCTTATGCGACAGATTTATTAAACCAAGGGGTTGATCTAAGAATCATTCAGGAATTTCTTGGTCACCGAAGTATCACTAGTACTCAAATTTACACCCACGTAACAAATAAACGCCTCCGCGATATTCATAGACAATTTCACAGCGGTAAAAATTTAAAAACTCAATGATAATAATTCTTTTCGGTAAATAAAAACAGGCGCAAAGGTAGAGGCTTGTTTTTTTATAAATTTCTATTAAAGTAAGGAGGGGGAGAAATACTTGCTCTTTGATATCAAGGAGCTCGAATAATACAAAAGGAGGGAAAAATGTTCGAGTTGGAAAAATATCTGGATTGTCTTGCACACAAGAAAACGCCTAACAGTGATGCACGGAGGCGAAAGCCGCCTGAATTAGACGAGGATAGATGGATGATGATACGCGGGAATGATTTCTCCATTGATGCTTCAGGGAAAATTGCTACGAGTAAAGCACTCAGAAGACTAGGCGCCAAAACTCAGGTTATGACGAAGACCATTAATGCTCACGTCCGGAAGCGTCTCACTCACACTTTCGAAGTAGCAAACATCGCCACCTTTATCGCCAGAGTTTTAGGGCTTAATGAAGATTTATGCCGGGCCATTGCTCACGGCCACGACCTCGGGCACGCACCCTTCGGACACGCTGGCGAAGCTTTTATCTCTGAAATTACCGGAAAAGATTTTCGCCATGCAACATTCGGAGTAGTTATAGCCCAGCATATTGAACGTCAGGGCGAGGGCCTTAATTTAACCCATCAGGCTCTGGAAGGAATTTTAGCCCACTCCGGAAATGTTGAAGCTGTACTGGGAACTACGGGTGTAAAGATCTCCGAAGAAGCCAAGGTGGTAAAATATTCCGATAAAATCAGCTTTACCCTGGCTGATGCTAATGATATTTTTAGAAGAACCAGGCTTCTAGAGCTCAACAGTTTCCCTCGAATCGACAAATTGCTCAGGCGGTGCGGAAAAAACCAGCGCGAAAGAGTGGAATTCTTTATAACAGGTCTTTGCCGAGAATCAGCAGAGAAAGGATACGTTTCTTTTAAGACATCGAAATCAGCACGGATTTTTGCCGAACTCAAGCATAACATGTATAAAGTTTACGATTTGGTTAACTTGCAAAATAGTGCTGAAATCCTAGGAAGAGTTTATTCTTTCTTGTCTAAAACCCCATTAATCGGAGACGCTGATCCGGCGTTGGTTCTGGCCCTGATGACTGACGATGATATTCTCTATCTTTATGGAAAAGACTATCTAAATGCAAGAGATTTCCATGATTGCTCGGTAGCCGAAATCATTGAATACTTAAGGGGTAAAAAAATAGATTTTACCGATCCGGATTTAAACTGGTAGAATAAAATCAAATTCAGACCTTAATAAGGGGAACTTTTAATCCCCTTTTTATTTTGTCAATTTAAAAACCGTTAGTTTCCCTAACGGTTTTCTCTAATCTACTAAATGTCGCACAATATTAATATCCAGCTTTTACTATTTTTGGCAGATTTTTTATCCAATACCAATGTAAAATTAAATGGACAATAATCAATCCGACAAAAATTAAAGAAGATATTGTATGAATATCCAACCAATTATAACGTTCTAAACCTAAAAATAAATTAATATCTGAATCCCCTCTTCCCCCTCGAAAACCCTGGCCAGAGGGCAAAATTAGCCAAACAATAATCCCTGAAAATAAAGATACTGCCCCTGCAAAAAGGTTTGCAATATTAACGAATGTGTTTATTTTCTTTTTCATAAATTCATTTTATAGTAAAAATTGAAGGTTCCCCGAGTCGGCCTTAAATTTACTCTATGCCAAAAAGTTCAGAGAATCTTTCCTCATTAAAACCAACCATCATGTCACCTTCCACCTCAATAGTGGGTACTGCTATCTGCCCAACTATTTCCATCAACTCATTTTGTTTTGTTTCATCTTGAGAGATGTCTATTTCTTCATATTCAATATTATATTGCTGAAACCACTCTTTTGCATCTTCACAATGGGGACAAGTCGGCGAGGAATATATTATTACCTTTGATACGCCTGGTATATAGCGTTGTTTTAATCTTTTTTCTGTTTGGATTGACTCTGTTTGGATTGATTGCTCTTGCGGCCCTACCTGAATTTGCTTCTGCTGTATTTCTTCTTCTGACAAAATAGGTGCAGGAACAACCTTTAGTTCGGCAGATTGATATGTACCCATTGAATAAACTGAAAGAAAAATAAAGCATTTATTTACTTCTGTCATCCCATACTCTCTACACTTGGATTCAAGTGATGAACATATCTCTGGAGTTGCTCCTTGGCCCAAGCAAAAATTTTTAAGCCCTTCAAACGATTCAAATTTTTCAGAAGGCAAAATATCGCACATCTCTGATGTTCCTCCCCGTTCCATACAAATATCTCTAGCTGATTTAGACAGGTCAATGTTTTCAAAAGCTTTCTCTATTTGTAATTTCTGCTCAATCCTCTCTCTAACTTCCTGCGGAATCTCTTCTGATAGAGAAACCTCTTCTGGAATGTCACCTAAAGTATCTTGTTCCCTAAGAACTTCAACTGCTTTTTCGTGTCCTTTTAACGAAACCTCCATTGCGTTTTCAATAGCAGGCTTTGTCTGTTCGGGAACCTTCTCGTAAAGTTTGGTCAAAACCTCTAAATGAATAGAGGTTGCCTGCCCAACTCTAACCATGGCTTCTTTTATGTTTTCACCTTTAGTTTGCGCTCTCTCTGCTAGAGTTATGCTATTTTCTAATTGTATTCTGTATATCGCCAAAGTTCTTTCTGCTAATTCTGATTTTCCTCTTTCTGCCATAACATTAGCCTCGGCTAATCTTTCTTCGGCTAAAATAGAATATCTTTCGGCTTTTTTAAGGTCGCCGAAAGTAAAGAAGGTGCCGATTTTTTCTACGATTGTTTCTAAGAAGTAGAATGGGCTGTCGGGGGTCATCCCCGGACCTAGAAGTCCTGTTCCCTGAGCTAAAACTCCCGCCCCAGGAAATAATAGAAATGATAAAGTTATCAATAAAAATATTGTTTTCATAATATTGATAATGGTTAATAATCTTTTATTTAACATCTAGCCGCCTTGATGTCTTAATTTATAAATTTTTTAATTCTTCAGAATTGATTATAAGTTAACTTCGGGGTAAATTTTCTCCAATATTTTGAACCTAATAATTTTCACCGGAGTATCGGGAGTAATTTCTTTTTTGTAATACTCAGAATAAACTTTATACATTTCCTCGTCGTTTTTAAATTCTTCGTGTCCTTTTCTGTCTTCTTCGTTTAATTCCCCGAAAGTTTTTTCTTCAACTTCGGTAAGTAAAATCTTAGCAAAAACTCTTCTGCCCCCGTACTCCAGGCATAAAACCTCGTCTCCCTTTTTTAGGTCTTTATCATCAAAACATCTCCAGGTCGCCGTTTTCCGGCCAGAAAGTATTTCAGATATAAAATCTTTAGAAAATTTAAGAGTTTTCACTTTGGGTTAGCTTTTAAATTACCTTCAATTAATTTCTACTTTTAGAATAGTCCTGATTTATGAAAAACTCAAGTAAATAAAAACGGGCTTGACATTTTTTTGATAAGGTGTAATGTGTAGGCAGGCTTAGAAGTCGAGATATCTTAAAGTATTCTTTCGTAATTCAAAAAGTCAAAGAAGGTGTCTTCTTTTTCACCTTCACTAACACTTGGTAATTAACGAGGCGTAAATTAAGTAGAGCGGCTAAAAAGTCATTGAAAGGTCGCTTTTTTTATTAGCATTAATTCATGGAAAAAAATGGCTTTCAACAACAATTCCGACAGAGAATTTCCAAGAAAAATGTATCAAGGAAACTGGAAATGCTCTGAGTGCGGAAAAGAAATAACAGAGCTTCCGTTTGAGCCCTCTGGCGACAGACCTCTCTATTGCAGAGATTGTCACGCCAAAAGGAGACCTCAAAGATTCGGACGCTACTAAAACAAAAATGCCGCCCCTCTCGGGGCGGTATTTTTGTTAGTTTCAGATATTGAAATTATTTATTAAACTCTACGGTCTCTATCCAGAAATTATGCCAGTTAAGATCCTTTATCAAGCCATTTTCCACTATATCCAGCTTTTGGGGAGTTAATCCTTTCTCGCCAATGATTCTGACACATTTTTTAGTGTCTCTACTGAAAACTCTAACCTGATAACGTTTATTCTTTTGAATTCGCATCAATCTTATTATATCATCTAAAGCAAATAAACACAAGCTAAGAAAAGAACCGCCCCTTAGACAGCAAATATAATATTTTTTCTCAACTTCGGGTTAAATTTTGATTATTTCTTTTAATAACTCATTAACATAATCCATCGGTGAATCATATAAAATTAGAATGTCATAGTTTTGTTTATATATTTCTAGACTTTCCTCTATATTCTCGTTCAGAAATCCTACTTTAATCAGATTATCGTAATTAAAACCCTTAATCATCCCTATGTCACCCAAACTATCTCCTAGCAGCAGAACATTTTTTTTGTTCTTTATTTTGTCAAAAACTGGAAAATTTTGAATCGCTGTTTCATCTTTATTTAGCACATGAATTATTGGTTCTTCAACCCGAATTGCCTTACCTTGTTTATCCCATTGATATTTATTAGAAACAATATGAATATTATCATAAAGCTTCCCCTCTTTTTTAAAAAACATTGATATAACCTCTTCCCCTAAACCGCTTGAGGACATAATAACCAACGGGATATTATGTTTTTTTAATAAATCAATAAATTCTTCGGCTCCCTTTCTAAGCTTAATTTTCCCGGATTCAGTCACTCTTTTTAAGTCCCTTTTGTTCAAACCCGAATCAATTAACAAATTAAAATGGGCTGTCCACCATTCGACCATTTTCTTCTTTTTTTCTTCTAAGGGGATATTTAAGTCTATTTCTATAGGGTGATATTTATCATAAAGCTCGTAGGCTTTTTGGGGATAATCAGGAGTTAAATAATTACCGTCACGTAGAATGGCTAAAATAGAATGAAAATTCTTAAGACTCGTTAGCGTTCCATCAAAATCAGCTAAAATATGGAGTTTATCAACTCCAGCTTCAGAAATTGCTCTTTTAAAATTTTCTAATCTTTTTGAGTTTGTTATAATAACTTTTTCCATACCCTGTACTCCACTCTATCAAAAAATCGCCTTCTTGGCGATTTTCAACTTACAGTTCTTTTAATTTAGCTGCGGCCGCCGCTACGCTTTCTTTAAGCCAGCTAGAAATCTCTTTACTCTCCATTATTTCCTTTCTGCTAAGCCATTTGGCGCGAATATGTTCCGGGCTTAGCTTTATTTTCTGATAACGTTCTAAAATACACAAAAAATCAACTCCGCTAAGTTTATTCCCATTCTTTTCTAAGATCCATTTCTTAATCGGAAAAATTTTAGAAGAAGAAATATCAATTCCGGTTTCTTCCTTTATTTCTCTAATCAGGGTCTCCCGGTCAGTTTCGCCTTTTTCTATCCCCCCTCCCGGAATATCCCACATAGAAGGATCAATATTTTCTTTATCGCTTCTCAATACTAAAAGGTATTTCCCTTTCAAAAAAATTAGGCCTTTAGCAGCGCCTCTAGGATCTTTTCTTTTCATAAATCTCTAAACTTCGGCATAAATTTTGGTTTTTTTAGTTCGCCTAAAAGGCAATAATGCCCTTTACTAGAACCAACCCAAATATTATAAATTTTAAAATTTTTAAATTCCTTTCTTAAAAGTTTTTTATTAAACCAATAATGTATTAATCCTTTTTCATCGTGACTTAGGGGAATATAAGTTCTTGGTGCTATAAATTTTATTTCCCAACACCTCTCTTTTGGTATGTCTTTTTTTGATGTCCTTCTACTTACGGTAACAAAAATGAATCCTCCGGGTTTTAAAATTCTTTCTATCTCTTTTATTAACTTTCTTATATTGCCTATTCTGTTATGATGTAAAGTTTGCGTGCTGATTAAGGCGTCAAAGAAATTATCTTTATAGGGCAATTTTTTGTAAATATCGCCAATTTTTAATTTCGCTTTCAGTTTTTCTTTTTTCAACCAGCCCTTGGTAATTTTAATACCATATTTTGAAATATCAAATCCATAAACATCAAATCCTCGTTTTGCTAAATATACTAAATGACGTCCCGAACCACATCCTAAATCAAGGATTTTTCTAACGTTTTTCTTTTTAAATAAACTCGTAATTCTTGGAATATCTTCCTGGACTTTATCAAATACTTTTCCTTGTTTTTTAAATATTCCGTCCCATTGCTTCATGTGAATTTGGAGCTAAGTTTTGGGCTTTGGTTATTTCAAAGATTTTATTTTTTTCTTTAAAACCTTTGGTCAATCTAATTTTTGATTCTGAAATATTAAAATAAGATGAAAGAGTTCTTATCACCGCCTTATTGGCCAATCCCCTTTCTGGCTTTTCCTTAATTTTTACCTCAAAACTGTCTTCCGATTTTTTAGTAATTTCTTCCTTTTTTGAATTCGGAAAAACCTTAACTTTAATTAACATCACTTTCATCCTATCAAAAAATCGCCTAATCGGCGATTTTAAAACTTCGGGCTAAATTTTAATTTTATTTAATTTTCTATTAATATCTCGTTGATCACTAAACTTAATCACACGATCAGAAAGCTTTTCTATCACCAGAAAAGAGCATTTTTTAGAAATTAACAAAATTATTTTTTTGTTCAGCGCTTTGGCAAAACCAACTTCTAAAAACATCCCCTGGCTTATTTTAGGATTATCGATAAAGCATAAAATAACATCACATCTTTTTATTGTTTTAAAAGCCCAAGAGATTGCTTTCCCGGCAGGCAACGCCCTAGCACTCCAGCCGGCCATGTCCCGAAACGAGTTAAAAGTTTTGTGTCCGGAATCTTCAAGGATCGAAAGAATTTCTTCCAATTTTCTTTTCAAAGCTCTTTTATTTTCTCCTTGAAACTTATTAGAAACAAATATCTTCATTATTTATTAAATTTTGGGCTAAATTTTGATTATTTAAAAATTATAATAAGCTCGTTTCAAATTCTTCCAAAATTTGATTGAGACAATTTAACGGAAGACCCACTACATTAAAGTAATCTCCTTTGATTTCTTCTACTAATAAAGAGCCTTTTCCTTGAATTCCGTAAGCTCCGGCCTTGTCTAAAGGTTCACCAGTAGCAATATATCTATTGATTATTTTTTTATCAAGTTTTCTGAATTTAACCCTAGTTACCACTTTAGCTTGTTTTGTTTTTCTTGTTTTTGCATCAATTACAGTAATTCCAGTTATAACTCTATGCTCGTTTCCGCTCAACATCTTTAGCATTCTTTGCGCTTCTTTCTTATTTTTTGGCTTGCCTAAAATATTTCTTCTAAATACCACAATAGTATCGGCAGCAACAACTATTCCTTTTGAAAGTCTAGAGGCAACATCTAACGTTTTTGAATGCGAAAGTCTTTTCGCATTCCGAACTGGAGATAGACGAGGGTTAATTTTTTCTTCAACTCTGCTTGGCATAACCCTAAACTTACAACCTAATTGCCTTAACAATTCTATTCTCCTCGGCGAAGCCGAAGCAAGTATAATTTTTTTCATAATGGGCTAAATTTTGATTATTTTAAATTCTCTTTAATTTTATTTTTTATTATTATTTTTGTTTCTTTTTTTATTCGATTCTCCTGCTTTCTTGTGGGAAGATATTCAACTAACTTGCCGTTTTTCCATCCTTGGTCTTGAAAAGTAAATTTCCCAATTTTGATTTGCTTTCTATATCTAGGAATTAAATGTAGATGAACGTGCCTACAAGAATTTCCTAAAAACTTATAGTTAAAATGGATTGGATGAAAAAGTTTGCGAATTACATTCCTTATTCTTTTTGAAATGAAGAACAATTCTTCTCTCTCGTTTTTATTTAAATCAAAAACGTCTTCGAGGTGACGTTTTAAACGAACAATACATTTTCCAGGAAAATACTGGTCAATGCTCAAATCAACAATCCAATTTTTATAATCATCCTTTATGATAAATTTCTCGTATTCCTTTGGTAGCTTGCAAAAATCGCAACCTTTTTTCTTTTTCATAAATTTACATCAACAATTTTCTCTAAAAGTTGAGGGAAAGTTTTAAATCCTGATTCTTCTTGAAAGTGTTTTCCTCCCCTTACTAATGTTACTTCTACATCTAGGTTTCTTGCTAATTCTTCTGCTCTTTCTAAAGGAACATAGGGATCATTATCTGAATGAATTACATAAAAATATTTACAATTTTCTTTTATTTTCCTCCAATTAAAATCTCTTTCAGCGATATCATCAATATTTGGTTCATCCTCTACTTCTAAATGTCCAGAAAAACCAGATACTAAAAAAGCAGCCTTAACTTTTACATCCCATTGATTTAATACATTAAGAATAAATGGAGCCCCAAGGCTATGGCCAATAAGAATAGAATCTTTCAAGTTTTCTTTCATTGGCTGTAAGGTATCTAACCAGTTTTGAAGTGTTTGATTTTCTTCTATGGGAAACTGGGATAGAAATACCTGTAATCCCCTATTTTCTAGTTCTCTTTTAAGCCAAGGATACCAATGGGCATCTTTACTTCCGTTTGAGCCATGAATAATAAATACTGTTTTCATATTAATTCTGTCTTGGAATATACCTTGTGCGACATTTATTGCGTTCTAGCGCTATCCCATAGTCGGCCTAGAACCTGGGTTTCAGGAATAAATTCGGAGAATTTTGAATGTATCTCATAAGGCCTCTCGGTCGGGGCTATATCAACCACTATTAAGTAATTTGATAATCTTTTTGCGTTCTTTATTTCTTTGTCTCTTATTTTTTTTCCAAAAGTAAGATTTTTTATAATCTTTTTCTCGTAAAAACATATACCAAAATCCGCCCATATCCTGTTTTTTTATAGCTTTTTTAATGTCTTCGTATTTGTCTCTATTTATAAAAAATTCTCTGTACGAATTTTTTTCTTTTTCATTGAAGGGATGGTATCTCGGTATAAGATGAGCATGTAAATGCTTGACTCCATCACATAAAATTGCAACGTAAATGCGGCCGGGTTTCCTACCTTTTTCATTCTTAATTTTTCTTTTCAAAAGTTTAGAATAATAATATATATTTTCTATAAAATCTTTTCTTTCTAATAAAGATAAATTTTTATCTGCAATATCACATCTATGCTTTTTTAATATTACTAAAGTATGACCTCTATTATATGGTTCTCGAGCCAACACTGCAATACAATAATCAGATTCTCTTATGAACCTATACTTAAATTTTCTTTTATCTACATAACCATTTTTTCCACAGAATTTACAATTCATAAAATTAATAACTAAATATATACTGGCGACCTCGGTTTGAAACCGAGATTTTAAGGTGAATTTCAGCGGTTTTAGCTTCTACCCCCAACGACCCTGTCTCGGTTGGAATCATTTATCCTTTAACTTTGTTTTATCCTCCAAATGACATTCTCCTCGCCAATCAGAAGAAGGTCTGTCCTGTCCCCGATATTCCCGCCTTTCCCAATCATTCAGGCCTTTAATTTCATTAAAAATTCTTACAAGAAATTCTGGCCAATAATTCAGATAGGTTGGTTTAATATTTTTTACTACCGACTCAGCAGAAATAGGAATGAATGATATGTCTTTGATATCGACGAAAGTGTCTTTTGCGAACCTTAAGGCTCTAGGTAGATGATAGAAATTTGTCAAAATGCCTACCCTTTTGTTTTTCAGAATTTCCTTAGCACAGACATAAATCGCTCGGAAGTTACCATGCGTATCTGCCTCGGATACTATTCTAATAATCTTATCTGAATCTATTCCATTATCTATTAAATAATTGTACATATCATTAACTTTCCGCCACTTTTCTTTATCGTTATTTTTTTCAATGCCACCTCCAACCACTATGAACTTCCTAACTTTTGACTTTATGTCAACCGCTGCCCGCATTCTTACTGGTCCACCTAAGTAACTGGAGTCAGGTGATAATTCATCAAAAGCTCCCTTTTCGTTCAGAAAACTCGCGCATAAAAGAATAACGATGTCATAAAAATTATCTGATTTATTCATAACAAAAGGGGCTATCGCCCTAGATTCACTTGTTGAACCCAATTATCGGCAAGTTCTTTAATTCTTTGCACCTCTTCAAATAACTGGCCAAGGTCGAAATCTTCATTCACAAAGGTAAAGGTAGTATTAGTAGGATCATAATGACTTACAAAAACCATATTGGGGATTCTAATCATTGATTTCGGTCCAATGTTGTAAGTCCCAATGTTTGCATTGACGCCTTTCTCTCGTATCCAACTCTTAAGTCTTTCGTCATAGTGTTCTAGACTGTTTCGAAATTTTCTATCGTGAATGATTGAAGATTCAGAAATTTTAAGAATATCACCTATTGATTTCATTTTTTCGTCACATGACTTAAGCAATTTCGATACCATAGCACAATGAGATAAAAATGAATGGATGGAAGAAAAAACTGCATCGGTTCCTTTCTGAACCTTTGGATCGATGTTTCGATATGCAAGTTCGGCGAAATGACTTTGGGTCGATATTTCCCGAATAGACATTTCAATCCAAAAATCTTTTTCTGTTCTGTTTTGCATTAAGATATTTTAATTATAATTGTATCCTTCGTTACACTTTGATTATTTGAAAATCGAGCCGCCTTGATATCTTAATTTATAAACTTTTTCTCCCTTAATGGATATTGATTCTTTTCCGTGAAATTGTTCTAGTTCCCCTTCTCCTTTATTTTCATAAATAAAATCACCTTCTTCAAATTCACATTCTTCATTAAAGCGGCATTTTTCGGCTAAACTAAATAATGATTTTTTGAGAAAATCGGTGACTTCCGGCGGCTCTGCAGAACCGCAATAAACCATACTCCAAATAGGCTCATCTTTTAAATAAACAACTTCCTGACCAATAAAATTATCTTTTCCGGAAAAATAAATATCGCGGTAGAAATAATTCCCTTTTCTGTATTCAAGCTGGTATGAGCTCGCTAAAAGCGGTTTTTCAACTGGCTTTCCTCCACCGGCATAAGTATTCTTTCTTGCTTCTACTATAAAACTTTTTAATTCCTCAAAATTAATCATATATTAACTTGGGGCTAAATTTTATTTTATTTAATGAATGGTAATTTTTCTAAAATAAATTGTCTTTTTCTTTCTAATCCTTTAATCCTTGGTTTATAATCTTCTTTTAATTTTTTAATCCTACCCTCTATAATGGGCATGGAGACTAATCGATTTTTCTCTTCTTCTATTTGAACTTCTAATTCGCTATATAATTTATTTATTTTTCTTTCATAATTCCAGACACGAAATAAACTAATAACAAACCAAAGAAATCCTCCAATTAACAAAATATAAAGAATACTTCCTGAAATATAATAAATTAATTCTATTCTAGCCATTTCACTAATTCTCCTTTAAATGCTTTGTCTAAAATTGTTTTTGATTGGCTTTCTTTAATTCTTTATTTCTCTTCTAAATCATCAATTCTCGCCTCCAAATCATCTATATCCCCCTTTAGATCGTCTATTTTCCCCTCTAAATCTTCTATTTCGTTTTTAAGTTTTCGAACTGTTCGATTGTTTTCTAAGGGGCAAAGATTAGATCCTGCATTAGCACAAGTTTGGCATATTGACCAATCGAAATTACAATTTGCCATGTTAGTTAACTATTATTTTAAAATTAAGTTTTTGACCTTTATCAACTTCGGGCTAAATTATTGTCGTAGATATTTAATAAATTCTCTGCCAAATTCTGAAATCCAAACAAAAGGAGCATTAATTTCACCGAGACGAGATGAGGGATCGGTATGTAAAATTCCTAAATTTATCAAATTATAAATATTCGATAAATAAACTTCTCTATTTCCGTAAATTTGGTAGTTTTTGTCTTGCCTTGAAATGTCAACATCACGCAATACTTTTATATCTTCACTGTTCATTTGTGACAAAGTATGAATAAATTTTTCGATCGGGAATGAGGTACGGTTGTTAGACAAAGCGTAGCCAAGAAAAATATTACGAAAAAATTTTCTCTTCTCTTCGCTTCGTTCAGTTAAATATTTTTCCAAAGAAAATGCAAAACCGTCTTGAAATTCTTCTTGTTTAAGTAGCTCCTTGGTAAAAATATTTGGATTATCTCTGACCATTTCTATCCACTCGAGAGCTTTCTGCTGTCTTAATTTTATACCGGCACCATACAGGGCCTTACTTAATTTCCAAGCAAGACTCAATCCTGGAATTGCCGAGACGATAGCATCAATTGAATCTTTTGCAATTTGTTTATCTTTCTCTTTCATAAATTTTCCTCAACTTCGGGCTAAATTTTGATTATCTAGCGATTTTTATGCTAAATTTACCGTCCATTTTTTTCGCTCCTTCTCTTAATTTTTGTTGTTGCTTTTTGTCAGAATCTTTCGTGGTTGGCGTTTCAATTTCTTCTATAAATAATTTTTTCTTTTTTCGGGCATAAATGTCAGGAATAACGCCACCAACTTTTGGCGGTCTTGCTCTATTAGGTAAATCAGCCCAAACTCGAAAATTTTTCTTTTTATAATAATCTAAGCGCTGTTGTACTTTTTTATCATGTTTTGCTTGTCCAGTTTTTCCTCTTTTTGCCATAATTTTATTGATTTTATTTCTCAATTAATTCTTCGATTTTTTTATTAAAATAGTAGAAGCACTTTCGTGCATTGTAATCTGATGGGCGAATAATACCGCCTCAATATATTCTTTAGGTTGTTCTTTTATCATTCGCACCATATCTTTTATTTGAACTAAAAATCCCTCCAGCATGGCGCTAATTAAATAGTAAACATCAATGAAGATAACTCTATGACCATGATTCTTGAACTTTTTCTCTATTCTTTGGTGTTCCTGTCTCGGTACGTTAAAAAAGAATAAAATTCTATTTTCCGTCTCCTTTTGTTTCGGAAAAGAATAAAAGTGGAGAAAAGAATTTCTTAGTCGCCACACAACCCCTGCATCACATTTAATCATCTCACGATTTTTTATGTATACTTCATTATCTTCTATAAATACAAAGCTGTTTAACCAATCCTTAAACCGTCCCTCATTGTCTTCATTAAGCTTAACTTTATCCCTTTCTCCTTTAAATATTCTATAAAAACGAGAGAACGTATCAGCACCTATAAAAGCAAGGCAAAGTTGGCTTCGTATTAATGGATCACCCTCATTTTTTCTTAATTGCCTAATAGAATCGCTTATTTCTTTAAAATAATTGTTGAGATGTTTAAGAAATTCTTTCTCTATTTTATCAAACTCTTCTTTTGTTAATCGAGGTAATTTATTATTCATTTTCTTTAACTTCGGGCTAAATTTTGATTATTTTAAACCTCTTTTTCTAATTCATCCCCAATTTTTTTATAAGTAGCCGATTCTAATTCAGTTTTACCAATCATATTTTTAATTTTATCGTATCCAAACTTTATAATTTCGTTTTCGTTTCCTCTTTTTCCAGCTATTTCGATATTCGCTACTCTTATGTCTATATTAAAATTTCTACCTTCAAAAAAAACTGTAAATCTAAAAATGGTAGTATCTGATTGAGGAGAGAAATCTAAGCCAGATTGCTTACCGATATATTTGATTGTAAATTGTTCCATAATTTTATCTCTCAATTAATTCTTCGGCTTTTTAATCTTTGTAACTTATTTTCCTCTTTTATTTGTCTTTCCGCTTTCCTCATTATTTTCTCTATTCGCTTTTTTCTTGCTTCCTCTGAATTATAATTATCGTCTTTTAATTCTTTCCTTAGCTCTTCTTCTAATAAGTCTTCCGCTCTTTTTACTATTTTATAACCCTCTTCACTTAAGGGCGGGGGCATAGTGGCTTCTTTTTGTTTATTTAAATAAATCCTCATCTCTTTTATATTAACTCCTTCTCCCTCTAGTCTTCTTATTTCTTTCAAGCTTTTTAATGCGTTCTTTTTATCATAATAGCGTGTTAAATCAGGATCCTCCTCTTCGTAAAGTAGGAGACCCCTTTTTACGTAATCAGCAATCTTTTTTTGCTTAACACCGGAAATTTTTGATAATTCCTTTATTGTTATTAATTTTTTATTATCTTTTTTCATTAAATTTCCTTTAACTTCGGGTTAAATTTTAATTATCTTTATAAAGAAAACCCAATCGGATTTGGTTTTTCTTTGGCGATTTTCACAATTTCCGGGCTAACCTTAATCTCACCGTTTTTCTTTTCGTAATCACCTATTGTCGAAAACAGTACATATAAAAATTTCTTCGTCGTCTGAGGACTTAAACATATTCGAAATCCATAATCAATTTCACTTTCGATGTCAGTTTTATCTTTTATAAAATTGAGCATAAATCCTTCTTGATTTTTAGTAACTATAATTTTGTCGGAATAAAAAATTGTTTTTTCCATAATTTTATTTCTTAATTAATTCTTCGATTTTTTATTTATTCTTCGCCTCGTTCTCTTCTATTTTTGTGAATCTGTTGATGTTTTTTCCGTGAAAGCACAATAATATTTTTCGGAGTATCTTTACCCCCTTTAGCAAGAGGATTAATATGATGGACTTCCCGGCCCCAGGGTGGCTCTCCGTTTTTATATCCTCTTTTCTCTATAATTTTTTGAATTTTTTCTAAATCTGCTTTTCTTTTTGACACAATTATTAGCTAACCTGGTTTTTGAATTAAATTTTCGGTCTTTAAAAGTTATCCACAGTTGACATCTTTGCAGGTTCGGTTTATGTTCGGTATAATATAATAATACCAAGTAATATAAAAAGGTGTCAACATGTTAACTCCTAAACAAAAAAAGGTATTTGAATATATAAAGAAATATATTAGGGAAAATAACTACTCCCCTTCTCTTGAGGAAGTTGGAAAACGTTTTCGTTTAGCAAAATCTACAGTTCATCAGCATATAGAAACGCTAAAAGAAAAAGGTTATTTGAAAAAAATAGAAAATCAACCAAGGTCGATTGAATTAAACAAAAAAAGAAAAATCTCTGATTTAGTAACCGTTCCTCTACTTGGTACTATTGCTGCCGGTGAACCAATTGAAGCAATTGAAGATAAAGAAACGATCAAAGTTCCTAAATCTCAATTAGCTAAATCCGGCGAACATTATGCTTTACGCGTTCAAGGAGACAGTATGATTAATGAAGGAATTTTTGACGGCGATACTGTAATTATTAGAAAACAACCAGACGCTGAAAACGGAGAAACTGTGGTTGCTCTAGTAAATGGTAATGAAGTAACTTTAAAGAAAATTTATAAAGAGAAAAATGGCTTCCGGTTACAGCCAGCGAATCCAAATCTAAAACCAATTTTTACAAAAGAATTAACTATTCAAGGAAAGGTTGTTAGCGTTGTTAGGAATTTTAAAGAGTTAAAACAGAAAGTTAAAAGTCCTCAGAGAATAAAAAAATATTCTAAATTGCCAATTAATCAAATTATTTGCGGTGATGCCGTTATAGAACTTAAAAAAATCCCAAGCGATAGTTGCGATATTATAATAATTGATCCTCCCTATAATATTGGTAAAGATTTTGGAAATAATATTGATAAAAAAGAATTAATTGAATATGTAGATTGGAGTAAAAAGTGGATAAACGAGTCTATCAGGATAATAAAACCTACAGGAACAATGTTTATTTACGGATTTAGTGAGATCCTAGCTTATTTATCAGTAGAAATCCCCATACATAAAAGATGGCTTATTTGGCATTATACAAATAAAAATGTAGCTTTACTTAATTTTTGGCAAAGAAGTCATGAATCGATTATTTGCGCATGGAAAAATAAACGGATTTTTAACAAAGATGAAGTAAGAGAACCATACACAGAAGGATTCTTAAATGGCGCTGCTGGAAAAGTAAGAAAAGGCACTTTGGGACGATTTAGTAAAGAAGGAAAAGAAACAATTTATAAAATCCATGAAGGCGGTGCTTTGCCAAGAGATGTAATAAAGGTACCAGCGCTTGCCGGCGGAGCAGGAATGATCGAAAGATGGTTTTTATGTAAAACCTGCGATGATGTTTTTGAGCCACAAAAACTAAAAGGACACTTGAAACATAAAATAATAAAACACCCGACACAAAAACCTCTGGAATTAACACGAAAACTAATTAAATCAGCAATGCCTAAAAAAAATGGCATTGTGTTGGTACCTTTTGTAGGAAGCGGATCAGAATGCGTTGTCGCAAAAGAACTTGGATTATCTTATTTAGGATACGAGTTAAATCCCGACTATATAAAAATTGCTGAAAAATGGCTTGCGAATACTAAATGCCCACCTCACCTATTTTAATTTTTCGTCTATTTCTCTCTTTTTATCTTCAAAAGTATAAGGAGCAAAAACCACAAAGCCATTTTTAAGTGCTCTTGTTCGTTTATCCTCTAAAAATCTTAAATAGGGCTTTCTAAGCTCTCCTTTTTTTGTTTTTGGACTTAATAAAGAAATAGGGACTTCATATTTAATATCTATCGCCTCCCCTTTTAGCTTCTTTTTTCGTGGTAAGGGCTTGCCGCTTTTTACTCCGCTATGACTGGTTTTCTTAACTTGATAATTTAGAAAGTGCCCTTTATATTCCACTCGTATATCGGCACCCTGACTATCTAATTCGGCAGACATAGACACCGTGCCTTCACCAAAAACAGATTCAGCTACATATCCAGCATGTATTTGTGTTATTAATCCTGCCCAAGTTCTATAGATCCTTGCCTCAAGTCCACGATAAAAGCAGTCTTTACACATTGTTGAGTTCTCCCTAAATTTTTCCAATTGCTTTTTTTCTCTTTTAGGTATCGTTTATAAAAATCTTCAAAGGTAAGAAATTTTTTCTCATTCCAATATACTTTATATAGAAGTTCTATCGCCTGAATATCTTTCGGCAAATCCATTTCAACAATCTTAATCCGGCTATATTTTTTCCTATAACCTTTAAGGTCAACTGATTCTAAAAATTTTTCAAATTTTTCTACTAAATACATATTCTTTCTGAAAATTTTCCTACTTTCACCATAGCTCCATTTTCGGGAAAATTCAACTTCATTACTTTAAGTTCTAAATGTCGCACAAGATGCGTAGTGCGATGTAAATAACAAAAAACCATTCCTTTTCGGAATGATTTCTTGTCCTAAATAAATCTTATTTAACACTTACTTAGGGTATTGACGGGATTTTGGGTAGAATGATTTCTTTACTCTTTATGAGCCCCGTCAACCCTTTTTTGTTTCGCTTTCTTCTGGCAGAGTATCACAATCCATCTTTCTTTGTACGCACCAAAACCTTCGGGAGTTGTTTCCCACTGCGCCGTACCAATTTTCTGCAAAAGAGCTATGCCTCTTGCACTTAGGTTGATGACAGCCTTGGGAAGATTGAAACTCTCTAATGTATTTTTCTTAGTGCTGTCATGCGACGCAATTTTGCCCGCAAAGAGATCCCCCAGCTTATACAATATCCTGACGAAAGCGCTGGGTCCGCGGAATTTCAGAATCCGGAAATTGTTCCTGGCAAGCAACTTCCTCAGATCTTCAATCTCGTATCTCCTTTTGTGGCCGGCGATTACGTCCACCTCATTGTAGAACCTCATTCCAAGAGGTACAGAAAAAAAGAAAAGGCCCGACGGCTTTACGACTCTTGCGATTTCGGAGAATGCCCTCTCGTCGTTCTCGATGTGTTCCAGGGTTTCGATCACAGTTACGGTATCGAAGAAATTGTCCTCGAAGGGGATGTTTGTTATGTCCCCCACTACGGCTATTCCTCCGGCGTTTTTCAAATTTTTTATCGCATTAGAGCTTATATCTAAAAAATACGCTCCGCTGATCGGTATTCTGGGACGGTTCCCAGGGCCTATTTCCAAATTCTTCCCGCTGTTGAAGTTTTTGGCGACCTCCCACATCGGCCAGATTGCTGGATTCTGAACGTCGCTGTTTTTCCACATTCTGTCATAATCGATTCTTTTCTTATCCATGGTTGGAATCCTCCCTTTATTTTATTTTTTATATTTAAAGAACTCTCGCGGAGAGAGTTCTGAATTGCCTCAATTTATAGCATTTGGCCTCTCTCCAAACCAACGCTATTTCTTTTTCTTATCGTGTCTTAATTATAGCATATATTTATTATTTGTCAATCAACACCGCCCAAAAAAGGTGCGTAGGGCGACGGAAAATAAAAAGAGAGTTTTATGGACTCTCTTCAATATAACTTATCTGGAATATTAAAATTGTGATTTATATTCCTATCTTTTTTCTAGCAAGTTGTTTAATTCATCAAGAGTATTCCCCATCTGATAAATCTGGACGCCTATTATTGGCAGACTGATGCGCCTACTATGCAGGACTTTCTTTAACTCTTCAATATAAATTCCTTCTCCTTTGACATAGCGTTTGGGTGGAGGTGCCGTCAACAAACTAACCGCGCAAGAGGGGGAAAATTCAACTCCCAAAATCACATCTACCGTACAACCGTTCTTCTGTAGAAGATGAATAAAATCAACTTCTTTTTCTGCTAATTTCCGGCAAATACTCCGGTTTTTAGGGTTATCGTATTTTTTCTTACCGCAGGGCCGGCGCTGAAAAGTATCAAAATGTAATTCGGGACATGCCATCTGAACAATGTTGATATTATATCTGTTCAGCAAATTAATTATCGGTTGGACCGCTCCGGGAAATTTCTTAACGATCCCGCTAGCTCTAATCCCTTGGGCTAGCAAACAAAAAGACACAAAAACAAAATTTTTACTACGATTCATTCTATCCTCCTATTTTTTTCTCAAACCGATTATTTTGATTCCGTTTTGTTTTAAAAGAGCAGCAAAAACTCCTTGCCCTCTTATTTTTTTACCATCAAACTTACCAGAAAAGATGCAAGGAGTACCGCAAGTCGGACTGTTGGCTCTTAGAATAGCCTTCTTTATGCCATGCTGTTTGACGATTTTTAAAGCGGCTTTTGAACCTTTTAAGAAAAACTTGGTGTAATCCTTACCTCTTTTATCCATCACTTTGGCCTTGCCTTTCAGAACTTTGTAGCCATCGCCGTTGACCGTCTCGCATGCTGGCCGAGGCGTCGGCAAATTGCCCATTATTTCAGGACACAAGATAAGAGCTTTCCCTTGCAGGAAAATTTTCATAGCTTTTTTATTTACTTTTTTCTCTTGATCCCAACGACAAGGAATGCCTAAAAGACAGGCACTGATAACATATTTAAATTTAAATTTTTTGTTTTTCATTTTTTAGATATAGATTTTGATAAAACAGGAGGGGAAAAGTTAAACTAATCCCCTCTCTTATTTAAAATAGTATACTCTATCAACAACGGAGAATAGGATCAAATTGGCGAATCAGGTTAACGGTCTTCTCTAAGTATTGAACGACCTCGGCTGGTTTGGCGATTGAAAAAGAATCAGACCACATACATATTGGTTCTTGCTTGTGGATATATACTCCCAAATCGTCCAGCGTCTGATTAACTAATTCTTTTTCGGTTAAAAAATCGTATAAGGGGGAAAGGTGGATTAACTCAAGTTCTTTATAAAGTCTACTGACAAAATCAATGAATTCTTGAGTCTGTTCCGGAAAATTGCGCTGGCGATCGGCATAGCCGTCTATAACCAACTTTATGCCTAGTTCTCTGGCATAACGGGCGGCTGAAAAATTCATAATCAGCTTACAGGCCAAACAAATTAATAGGGTGGAAAATTTTTTTTCAATAAAATCTGATTCGACCTGCTGCATACCGACCTGTCGCATCATCTGACTAACTCTTTTCGTAAAGAAGATAATGTCGGTCTCCGGGAAAAGACCCTCGAGTAGAACCACTTGTCGTTCAGTAGAATCCAGTCGGCTTAACAAACCGTTGTCAATTAGAAGTAAATGAAGTTCGCTCTTAGGAAAGGCCTGACAAAAAGCACTGGCTACAAGGTTACTATCTCGGCCGCCGGAAAAAAGCAGAACTGCTCGACCGTCAAATCCACCGTTGATGGATGAAATACGATTCCTAACTAGACCAACTGCTTTCTGGGCATTATTACTCAAACTGTATTTTTTCATTTCTCTAACCTCCTCTCTCTTAATATTTTAAAGATTAAAAGAGCTCTTTTAAATAATATAATAATTTTTTATCTATTGTCAAGCTAGTGATAAAATGAAAGACAACGCTTGTTAAAAAAATATTAAATGTTAACTATCTAATATAAACGGGACCTTAGCTTCTTAAGTAATGTGTAGTGCGATGGAAATAAAAAACCCCAGCTGAACTCAAATATTCATCTGGGGATATTTCCTCCCGCTATATTAGATTAAAGAAAAGCTTCTGCCTCTCTTATTTACCTCTCCATTATGGATTTGGCAAGATCTGTAAAACCATACTCGTACTCAGCGCCACCTATAGAATGCGTACCTTTTTTATCCTTCAGCAGGCCAAGTCTCTCAAGCTGACTCATTATTACCTCTGTCTTAATTTTCGGCACCTTGGTATTTTGAGCGAGCTTCTCTGATAAAGATGGCATTGTATGACCAAATCCGGAAGGCAGAAATCTTACCAAAACCATTCCGTTGAAAAATTCAATAATTTTTTTAACGTCGCTATCTATATTAACCCCTTTTTCTGTTAAATAATTGATTAGTTTGCCGGTATCTCCTTTCATTGAATTCTTGGATGGCTTTTTAGGAAGAATCTTGGGATTTATTATCGACTCTTGAAGTGTCACTTCGATTTGTGAACCTTCTTGAATTTGATCCCATTCTTCTATGGTACAGGTAAAATCAAGGTAAGAAATTGTATGTTTCTTGCCGTGCTGGTCGAGAATTTCCATGCCAGGTAAATCAGCTGTGTACTCCGGCCATCTCTGAAGTATTTTTTTAACTTCAATTGTCACCTTTCTGCTTTTTAAATCAATTTGCCAATTGCTCATTATGTGATCACCTCCCTAAAAAATTAGTGAAAAGAACTTAATAATTATATATTACAAAAATATATAGAAAAGTCAACATAGTCCTTCAATGATATGTAACTTTTATAAAAATCCTTATTTTGAATAATTTTATGGTGCCGATAGAGATACCGATATAAATAGCCGATATAGGTGTTATGTAATAAAAAATCCCTTAAAACGTCATAATTTTAAGGGAAGGAAACAATCCTACGTAAGTAGGGTTGTACCCCGCGTAAGCGGGGTTTTTTATTGGCCAAACCTTCGGTTACGCCGGCTATATTCTCTAAGCGCCTTATCTAAATCTTTTTCAGTAAAAGCTGGCCAGTATTTTTTGGGAAAATAAAGTTCAGAATAAGCTCCCTGCCATAAAACAAAGTTTGAAAGTCGTTTCTCTCCTCCGGCCCGAATAATTAAATCGGGGTCAGGCAGACCGGCAGTAGAAAGATGCTGATTAATTAAATTTTCAGTAATTTTAGAAGCTGGAATTTTCTTTTGAACAATTTTTTGAACTGCTTGAGTAATATCCCATCTACCACCGTAGCTGATGGCTAAATTCAACTGAAGCTCTTGGTTATTCTTAGTTAAGTCCTCAATTCTTACGATTGCCTTCTGGAGCGATTGAGGTAATTTTTTCTTTTGACCGATTATTTTTACTTTTACTTGATACTTCTGGAGATCTTTAACATGGCTTCTGTCGGAAATGCCTTTTTCCAGTAATTTCATTAAATAACCGACTTCTCTTTTTGAACGGTTCCAGTTCTCGGTAGAAAAACCAAAGGCAGTGATAACTTTTACTCCTTTTTTTTGACACCAACGACAAAATTTTAATAAGTTCTGGTAACCTTTCCAATGACCTTGCAAGGTGGGCATCCTTCTTTCCCTGGCCCAGCGCCGGTTGCCGTCAGGAAATAAGACTATATGATGAGGAATTTTGCTTTTCATAATGGTACTCTATCTTGATTGGCTCTTTCTCCTGCTGCTGGGCTGAAATAAAACCGGCGGCAAAAGAAAGCAAAGAAATTAAAATAACTCCAATTAAAAGTATTATATCATCTAAGTGGTTCTTTACAAGTTCTATAATTTTTGTTAGCATATTTTTATATGGCGAAGACGAAAGCAACCGGAGCTACAAAATTAGGACGAGATTCCTTACCTAAATACCTCGGGGTCAAACTTTTTGACGGTCAAACGGCATCTGTTGGCCAAGTTTTGGTTCGCCAACGAGGCACTAAATTCCTTCCCGGGAAAAACGTTAAGAAGGGTAACGATGATACTCTGTACGCTTTAAAAGAAGGAGTGGTTAGATTCCAGACAAAAAGAAAAAGAGGTTTTGATAACTCCCAAAGAATAATTAAAATTGTTAACGTTGAGTAGCTGCGCGGACAAATTCCTTGAACAACGGATGCGGCCTTAATGGCCGTGATTTAAATTCCGGATGAAACTGGCTGGCCACAAAGAAGGGATGCTTGGAAGCTTCAATTATTTCCACCAGGTCTTTTTTAGGATTTATTCCTGCCATAATCATTCCTTTCTTCTCTAAGACTTCTCTAAAGGCATTATTTAGCTCGTAGCGGTGTCTATGGCGTTCAAATATAGTAGAATAGCCATAAGCTCTAAAACTTATAGTTTTGGGCTTAATTTGACACTTATAAACGCCCAATCTCATAGTTCCACCGTATTTTTTATCTTTGAGCAAGGTTTTTTGTTCCGGCATAACATCTATCACGGGGTGCTGGCAATTGGGAACGAACTCCGTTGAATTTGCCTTTTTCAAACCACAGACGTTTCTGGCAAATTCTATTACAGCTAACTGCATCCCCAAGCAAAGTCCCAAATAAGGGATTTTTTGTTTTCGGCAAAATTCAATAGCTTTAATTTTACCTTCTATTCCCCGACTGCCAAAACCGCCAGGAACAATTATCCCGTCATATTTTTTTAGTTCCTGAAGGGTTTTAGGATTTTTCTCATACTCTCCAGCTGATAGCCAATGAATTTCCGGTTTTCTTTTATAAAACCAGGCGGCATGTTTTATGGCTTCAATCACGGAAATATAAGAGTCCATCAAAGTGAACTTGCCCGTCTCAAAATACTTTCCTACCACCCCGATCTTAACTGGTTTTTTGGCTATTTTGGTTGTCTTAATTAATTTTTGCCAATCCTTTAAGTCGTGCCTTTTTGCCTTCAAGCCAAACTTTTTTAGAATCCTATTGCCTAAATTTTCTTTTTCAAAATTAACCGGTATTTCGTAGATTGATTCAATGTCGGGAGCTGAAATGACGTTTTCTTTTTCTACATTGCAGAAAACAGAGATTTTTCTTTTTCTCGGCTCGTCTAAAGGCACATGAGCCCGCGCCAAAATGATATCCGGCACAATTCCCGCTTCGTTAAGAGTCCTCACGGCGTTCTGAGTGGGTTTTGTTTTCATTTCCCCTATCATTTCCGGAATCGGCAGATAAGTGACTAAAATAAAAAGGACGTCCTTGGGCTTTTGCAGTTTTAATATTCTGGCTGCTTCCAAGAAAAGGAGATTCTGGTACTCCCCCACTGTTCCACCGATTTCTATTAAAACAAAAGCAGCTTTGTTTTTTTTAGCTGCTTTGTTTATTCGGGAGATGACTTCGTTGGGAATATCGGGGACAACTTCCACGCAACGGCCCCCGTATTCCAAATTCCTTTCTCGGTTAATGACGCTTTGATAAACCCGTCCGGTGGTCATATAATTGACCCGGGAAAGGTTCTCGTCTAAGAACCTTTCGTAATTCCCCAGGTCTTGATCGCATTCATCACCGTCATCGGTCACAAAAACTTCCCCGTGTTCTATGGGGTTCATAGTTCCGGCATCAACATTGATATAGGGATCAATCTTAACTGCGGTAACCCTAAACCCTTTGCTTTTCAAAATCCGGCCGACGGAAGCTACCGAAACCCCCTTGCCGATGCCAGACATAACACCACCGGCAACAAAAATATATTTTGGCATTATTGCACAAGCTTTTATTTATAAGTTCGATGAAATAAATTTCATCTCTCGCTCAATTTATGTTTATTTCTCGAACGCGAAATGAAATATATATTTCATTGAGCAAGCGAGGTGGGCAGATGAGCTTTAGCTCATCGACTTCTTTTCCTCCTCTTCTTTGGTAATGATCACTCTGATTTCGGCTTCTAAGTTGTGGTCAAATTTAATTTTAACCGGGAATTCTCCAAGTTCTTTTATGGGTTCTGGTAAATCAATCTGGTTTTTCTTTACGTCAAAACCTGTTTCTTTTAATTTTTCAGAAATTTTTTGAGAATTAATTGATTCAAAAAGCTGATCTTGTTCGCCCATTTTAACCGGGATAGTAATCTCTCGATCGTCAATGGCCGAAGCTAACTCTTGAATCTTCTTCAAATCTTCTTCAGCTTTCTTGCCCTCTATTTCTTTTTGAGTTTCCAGCCAAGCCAAGGCCTCTTTGGTTGCAGGCTTAGCTAGGCCCTTGGGAATCAAAAAATTCCGAGCAAAACCATCGGCAACCTCTTTGACTTCATGTTTCTTTCCTATTTTCTCTACGTCCTGTAATAGAATTATCCGCATATATTATTAAATTATACTAAAGATTTTTAATAATTTCAATTGCTTTATCCAATTGAGGGTCTCTATCTTCTTCAAAATCTTCATCTGTCAGTTCTACCTCAATGTCCGGCTCCAAACCAACGTCAGTAATAAGGTTACCGTTGGGAGTCAGCCATTTAGCTACAGTAATCTTTAAAGCAGAACCTTCTTTTAACCTTTCTAATTCTTGAACCGAACCCTTGCCGAAAGAGGTCTCGCCAATTAATTTTATACCGCGATTATCTCTTAAGGCGCCGGCCAAAATTTCTGAACCCGAAGCTGTCCCTTGATTAATCAAAACCACTATAGGATATTCTGCCAGCGTGGCCGGTCCCTGGCTGCGGTAAATCTTTTCTTCTTCCCCTTCGCCAAAATCCTCAATGGTTATAACGCTTTCTCTTTCCAAGAACCAACCGGCAATGTCCTGAGCCACCTCTAAATATCCTCCGGGATTATTTCTTAAATCCAGAATTATTTTTTCGGACGAACCAGCTAATATTTCAATCACGGCCATATTAAAATCAAGAGAAGCTTTTTCAGTAAAATGATAAAGTTTGATATAAGCAATGCCATCTTCAATTATTTCCCATTCCAGAGAAGGAATCTCAATAACCGCTCTTTCAATTTCAATTTCTTTGGTCGTTTCCCAATCATCCCTATAAATGGTTAAGGTGACCTTGCTTCCCTTCGGTCCCCGAATAAGATCAACTGCTTCGTCAATAGTAAGATCAACCGTTAAAGTGTCATCTACTTTTATAATTTTATCGCCAGCTCTTAATCCTGCTTTTTGAGCCGGCGTCCCTTCTAAGGGGGCGACAACCTGCAGCTGTCCGTTTTTTGTGCTAATTTCCATTCCTACGCCCTCAAAACTCCCCTTGACGTCTTCAACAAATCTTTTATTTTCATCCGGATCTAAAAAAACAGTGTAAGGGTCTCCTAAAGATTTTACCATGCCGGAAATAGCACCGTAAATCATTTCCTGCTGGTCAATTTTTTCTCCATCAACAAAATTTTCTTGAAGCTTATGATAGGCCTCCCAAAAAAGAGAAAAATCCAATTCTTCTGGAGGACATATTTCGCAGTGAGATTCGCCATACCAAATTCCCAGTCCAAAACTGGCTAAAACGGCGATAATTAAAAAAGGCGCAGTAAAAGAATTTTTGAAATTATGAGTCATAAATAGTGCCTCCGGCAGGACTCGAACCTGCAACCTTGGGCTTAAAAGGCCCCTACTCTACCAATTGAGTTACGGAGGCCAAAACATCTACATACCTTCCTCTTTTAGTTTTTCCAATAGTTCTTTTTGCTTCTTAGTTATTTTTTTAGGGGTCTTAACAACTAGCTCAACATATATATTGCCTTGGCCGTATCCTGAAAAATGAGGAATTCCTTTTCCGGAAACGCGCAAGATTTTCCCCGACTCCGTACCGGCAGGAACCTTCAGTAAAATTTTCTTTCCGTCTAGGGTCGTTACTTCAATTTCATCTCCTAAAACCGCCTGGGTAAAAGAAATTGGCAAAGAAAGATATAAGTCGTCTCCCTTTCTTTTGAAGGTTGGATGGGATTTAATAAAAACTCTCAGATATAAATCCCCGGATTTTCCTCCTCGCTTGCCTGCTTCTCCTTTACCTTCTGCCTTGATTACCTGGTTGGTGTCTACTCCGGCCGGAATATAAATTTTGATTCTTTCTTCATCTTTTACTCTTCCTTCACCCTGACAAACATTACAGGGTTTTTCCGGGCGAAATCCTTCTCCGCCGCATTCTGGACAAACGGTATATCTGGTAAAAGAACCGAAGGGTGTCTTTTTAATTTGTTGAACCTGGCCTGTTCCCCGGCAAGAAAAACATTCTTTAACTTTAGTCCCTGGCTCAGCGCCTATTCCCTGGCACCGCGGACAAACAATCATTTTAAGCAAAGAAATTTCTCTTTCGCCACTTTTTAAAACCTCTTCTAAAGAAAGCTCTAATGCAATTTCAATGTCTTTTCCTCGCCGCGGATCTTTCTTTCTTCGGGAAAAGCCCGAACCAAAGATTTCTTCTACAATATCGCCAAAATCTTCAAAATCAAAATCCATGCCTGGCCCTCCCCAAGCCCACTGGAAATCAAACCCGGGCTCTGCTCCGGTTCCGCCATCAAACACCCTGCCGAATCTGTCATACTGAGACCTTTTCTCTTTGTTTGAAAGAATTTGATAGGCCTCGTTTATTTCTTTAAACTTTTTTTCGTCCCCCCCCTTATCGGGATGGTATTTATGAGCCAATTTCCGATAGGCCTTTTTAATTTCATCTTGGGAGGCCTCGCGGGAAATCCCTAAAATTTGATAGTAGTCCTTCATCAAGCTTTCATTCTTTAATATTAATTATTTATTTTTCCTTATACTCTCCTTCTTCTGTGTCTTTTTTTTCTTTACCTTCTTCGGGTTTCTTTCCTTGAGCGGTTTTATAAAGTTCAGCTCCTACTTTTTGGACCGCCTGAGATAAATCAGCTGTTTTCTGTTTTATTTCTTCTATATTATCTGTCTCTTTGACTTTCTTCAACCCCTCTAATTTTTCTTCAATCTCTTTTTTTGCTTCAACTGAAATTTTTTCGCCCGACTCTCTTAAGGACTTTTCAGTAGTATAAACTAAATTATCAGCCACATTTTTAGTTTCTATAATTTCTTGCTTTTTTTTGTCTTCTTCAGCATGCACTTCCGCTTCTTTTTTCATTTTTTCTATCTCTTCTTTGGAAAGACCGGTAGAGGCCTCAATTCTGATTGACTGCGATTTACCGGTGGCTTTATCTTTGGCTGTCACATTTAAGATGCCGTTGGCATCAATGTCAAAGGTTACCTCAATTTGAGGAACACCCCGGGGAGCTGGCGGGATACCGTCCAAAATAAACCTTCCTAAGGTTTTATTGTCCTGAGCCATCGGCCGTTCACCCTGCAAAACATGAACCTCTACTGAAGTTTGATTGTCGGCGGCCGTTGAGAAAGTTTGGGTTTTGGCTGTGGGAACAGTGGTGTTTTTAGGAATTAAAATAGTGTTAACTTGACCAAAAGTTTCTATTCCCAAAGAAAGCGGAGTTACGTCTAAAAGTAAAACGTCTTTTACCTCACCTTGTAAAATTCCCGCCTGGACTGCTGCTCCAATGGCCACCACTTCATCTGGATTAATGGATTTGTTGGCTTCTTTGCCAAAAAGATTTTTAATCTCTTCTTGAATTTTGGGAGTTCTGGTCTGACCGCCAACCAAAACAATTTCATCAATCTCTTTGACAGAAATATTAGCTTCTTTCAGGGTCTGTTTAACTAAATCAATGGACTTGGAAATATAATCTGAAACTAACTCTTCCAGCTTGGCCCGGCTCAGTTTGTAATACAGGTGCTTTGGACCGGCTGAATCAGAAGTTATAAAGGGCAAATTAATCTCGGTCTCTAAAGTGGTAGACAATTCAATTTTAGCTTTTTCCGCCACTTCTTTTAACCTTTGAAGGGCTAATTGATCCTTGGATAAGTCAATGCCTTGGTCTTTTTTGAATTCGGCCACTAACCAATCCATAATCCTCTGGTCAAAATCATCTCCACCTAAATGAGTATCACCACCGGTGGCTTTTACTTCTACTGTATCTTCGGAAACATCCAGAACGGAAATGTCAAAAGTCCCGCCACCAAAATCATAAACGACAATTTTCTTCTCACCTTTCTTGGTTAACCCGTAAGCTAAGGCAGCAGCGGTTGGTTCGTTTATTACCCTCTTAACCTCAAAACCGGCAATTTCCCCGGCTACTTTAGTGGCTTTTCTTTGACTGTCATCAAAGTAGGCGGGGCAAGTAACAATAGCTTCGGTAATTTTCTCTCCCAATTTTTCTTCAGCGTCCTGTTTTAACTTTTGTAAAATCATGGCTGAAATTTCCGGCGGGGTATGCCACTTGTCTCCCATTTTTACTTCCACTCCCCCGTCTTTTCTTTCTCTAATTTCATAGGGTAAAAGTTTTTTGTCTCTTTGAACTTCGGCATCAGAAAAACGTCTACCGATTAACCTTTTTATTGAATAAACTGTATCTTTGGGGTTGGTAATCTGCTGTCTTCTGGCTGTAACCCCAACCAATCTTTCTCCGCCCTTAGTCAAAGCCACTACCGAAGGGGTGGTTCTGGCTCCTTCTTTGTTCTCAATAATTTTTGGCTCCCCGGCTTCCACTGCGGCCATGGCCGAAAAGGTAGTACCGAGGTCAATTCCTAATATTTTTGGCATGTTATTTTATTAATTTAAAATTAATAATTAAAAATTTTATTTTGCAACTTTAACTCTGGCTGGCCTTAAAAGCCGGCCATTAATCATGTAGCCCTTTTGGACTTCTTCTAAAACTGTTCCGGACTCTACTCCTTCCTTTTCTATCGTTTCTACTGCTTCCTGAAAATTGGGGTCAAACTTTTTTCCCACCGTCTTTATTTCTTCTATTCCCTGGCCTTTCAGGAAATCCTGAAGCTGGGCTTTAATCTGTAAAAGCCCTTTTATTTGTTCATCAACTTTAATTTTTTCTGGCAATTTTTTCTCGGCAATTTCAAAATTATCTAAAATCGGCAAGATTTTCAAGATAAATTCTTGCAGGGCATATTCTAAAATTCCGGAAACCCTTTCCATCTCTTCTTTTTTATAATTCAAAAGGTCTGCCCGAGCTCTCTGCCAGCCAGCTAAATATTCTTCGGCTTTCTTCTGACATTCTTCTAGTTTTTTCTTTATTTCTTCTGGAGATAGCTCCTTTTCGGACATCATATCTATTTATTTTACACAAAATCTGATTGAAAGGCAAGACCCTCTATTCTTTCTTAATTAGGTCTGGTAAAATAAGCTAATAATAAAATGCCTAACAAGCTTACCAATATTATAGCTTTCTTGCTTCTGTTGTTTGTTTTTTTAGTAGCGATGTTTAGTATGCGGGGAGATTCTTTAACCATGGATGAGGTAGCTCATTTGCCGGCCGGTTATTCTTATCTGACCCAGAAAGACATGCGGCTTAACCCCGAACATCCGCCTTTAATCAAGGATCTGGCCGGCCTCCCCCTCCTTTTTCTTGAAAATATAAAATTTCCTTCAGAAATAAAAGAGTGGAAAGAAGACATCAATGGCCAATGGGGTTTTGGCTATCATTTTCTTTACAAAGCTGGTAATCCCGCCGACCAAATGATTTTCTGGGCGAGAATTCCAATGATTTTAATTTTAGTTTTGCTTGGCTTTTATGTTTTTAAATGGGCGAAAGAATTATTCGGCAACAAAGTTGCTTTATTGGCTCTAACCTTTTTTTCTTTTTCCCCAACTTTTTTAGCTCATGGCAGATTGGTTACTACCGATGTGGGGGCGGCGGCGGGTTCTTTTATTGCCACTTATTATTTTATCAAATTTTTAAGCAATCCTTCCAAAAAAAATATTATTATTGCCGGAATTTCCTTTGGCTTGGCTCTGCTTTGTAAATTTAGCGTATTTCTTTTAATTCCCTTTTTTGGTTTAGCTGCTATTGTTTGGGGGTTAATAAACGGCAAACAAAGAAAAATTAAAACAGTTTTTAAATATATTGGATTGACGATTTTAGTGGGAATTGTTGGCTTAATTTTAATCTGGCCAGTTTACCAATATCATGTCTGGAATTATCCTCCAGAAAGACAAGTTAGAGACAGCGAGGTTTTCCTGTCTGCTTACCCCGATTTTGTTCAAAAACCAATTCTCTGGATGGCAGATAAGCCGGTCCTTCGGGCTTACGCTCAATATTTTACTGGTCTTTTTATGGTTCTCCATAGAGGAAGTTTCGGTCATACCACTTATTTTATGGGCGAAATTTCAAATCTTGGCTGGAAGCATTATTTCCCAGTTGTTTATGCAATAAAAGTGCCTTTGGCTTTTCATGTTTTGACCGTAATTTCTCTTTTGTATGCTGCCTGGTTGATAAAGAAGCCCTTTTGGCAGAATGCCCTCTCCAGGTCTGTTGGCTGGATTAAAAACCACTTTGCTGAATTTTCTATGCTCCTTTTTATGGGAATCTATTGGGCAAGCTCGCTTTACTCAAATCTTAATATCGGCGTACGCCATTTATTGCCGGTTTTTCCTTTTACTTTTGTCTTGGTTTCTCTGGGAACCGTTAAATGGATTGAAGAAATAAAAAAAATACCCCTAAAAAAAATGGCGGTTTCTTTTGTTTCAGTTTTAGTGGGCTGGTTTATAGTTTCTTCTCTTATTTGTTTCCCTCACTTTCTCACCCACTTTAACGAATTGGCCGGCGGACCAGATAAAGGTTATATCTACACGGTTGATTCTAATTTAGACTGGGGGCAAGATTTGAAAAGATTAAAAAAATGGGTGGAAAATCCGCCAACTGGCAGAGAAATTGACAAGATTTATGTTGATTACTTCGGCGGGGGCGACGCTCAATATTATCTAAAAGAAAAATACGCTTCCTGGTCGGGAAACCAGAATCCAGAAGAATTTCCTAAAGGAAATTATTTAGCAATATCAGCTACTTTTCTTCAAGGTGGCCGGGGCGAACCTGCTCCAAAATTTGATCAACCAACCGGCCAATACCGATGGCTGAATAATTATGAGCCGGTAGCTAAAATTGGCTACTCAATCTTCGTTTATTATATAAATTAGGGCCCACTACTTGTATTTATAAGGGGCGAAATTGCCAAATCTTAACTCAATATATTCTAAGTCCTTCCTCCTCTCGGGAGGAATTTCTTTTTCTAAAACCAAATCAAGCTTGGTCAACTGCCAATCTAAATCTTCTTTCGGGGTAAAATAAATCTCCCAGCCTTCCGCAGTTTTAGCCCGAAACTCATTAGCAAAAATAATCATTTCTCCAATTTCTATTTTTAAGTCGTCTGTTAGCTTGTTTTCTGTTTCTAAAACTTTTCCAAGATAATCTTTTTCAATCACCTTTTTCCCCAGCGCCAAAGGCGGCGTATTTTTTTTATCTACTATTTTAATTAATTTTATTTCTGGTAAACATTCCTCAAATATTATTCCTTCATCATCAACTAAAAAATAAGCTTCTTCCAACCCCCAAGCAGCCACTTCTTCTCTTTCTGCAATAACTACGCTTAAAGTGTCCGGGTATCTTCTCTTGATTTCTACCTCTGCTATCTGAGGAAAATTACTCAAAACATCATTTTCTATATTATTAATATCCGCCAAAAAGATGCTTTTGGTTCTAAAGAAAAATAATTTACCTCCCAAATTGTTTTCTATGGTTGATTCAAGCTTTTCTTTTGAAGTTTTACTTTCGCCGGCAATAATAATTTTTTTAACCTGAAAGTTGTCCAAAAAGAAAAGCGTATAAAAAAGAGCGCCGGCAAGAATAAAAGCCAAAACTGAAAATAAAAAGATTTTATTACGAAAAATTGATTTTCTTTTTTTTATCCGGTAGGGCTTGTGAAAATGCTTTTTCATCTAGCTAAAGTCCCCTTTTAATTTTCCTCAATTTTTCAAAAAGGAAAGTAAACCAATAATTTTTGGTTAGAGGCAAATCTTGGGTTTTAAGATATTGATAGGCCCGCCCTCCATAACCCATTTTAAAAAGGGTGGGACCGGCCCAGGGATGATGAGGATTTTCTTTCGGATCAACATAGCCCCAAAAATCAAACAAACTGCATCCTCTTTTTTTAGCTTCTTTTATGGCCTCCCATAAAATTAAATAGGGAATGGAAAGTTTGGCGTATTTTGAGCTGGAAGCTGCTTGATGATAAAAACCTATGCCCGACCAATAGACAACCAGAGCTGCCGCTGCTATCTCTCCTCTGTATCTCCCTAAAAACAATAAAGCCTGATTATCAGATGAAAAAAACTCAAATTCCTTTTTTATGTATTTAAAAGAAAAAGGGGCAAACTTTTGCCTTTGAGACACTTCTTCGTTAAGTTTTTGATAGGTATTAATATCACTTAATTCCTGGCTTTTCACTACTTCAATCTCTTGATTTTTCAGAGTTTGACGAATTAGATAACGGGTAGTTTTGCGAAGCCCCATTAAGAGTTCCTCTTCTGAAGGAGTTAAATCCAGTTTCCAGGTAGCTTCATAAGCGTTGGCGTGCATGGGCGCCTCTTTAAATCCAAGTTTCTGAAAAAAACTTTTATTTTCCTTACTTCTTTCCCACAAAGGATTCATTCTGATAAAACTAACTTTTTCTTGCTCTTTCATCTTCTTTAATTCTTTTATTAAGCTTTTTAAAACTTCCTCCCTTAAGTTGTTATTTTTCACTACCGGGCCGTGTTGAATTAAGAAAAACTTGCCTCTTTTGGCGGCAATCTTGAAAACCAAAGATACGGCAATTAAGCTTTCTTTATCAAAAAATCCAAACCTCCAAATTTTATTTCCCATTCCTTCTTGAAAATCTCCCCAATTCCAGGACTGTAAAAAAGTTTTTTCCTGGCAGCTAAGAAGAAAATTCTCCCAAGTATTTTTATTAGTTATTTTTTTAACCTCCATAAGTATTTAAGAAATCAATTATCTTTTGGGCGTCTTTCTCAGAAATATTAATATGGGTGGGTAAGTTAATAATAGAATTAACAATTTTTTCTGCCCGAGGACAAGTACCTCTAATGTATTTCATTTTCCCGATGTCGGTATCTGGCGGAACTATAACACTTTTTCGCCAGCCGTCATCCAAATAAATCTTTTTTTTCCTGGCTTCTTTTAAAATTCCATTGGTAGTTTTTCTAAATAAAACAGGAAAGCGCATAAAAGTTGGCTCAATTCCTTCTTGAGGTTTAGCTAAGGGCAAATTAAAACCATTTAATTTTTTTTCATAAAAATTGGCAATTTTTCTGCGGTGAGCATTAAATCTGTCTAATTTTCTGAACTGATTTAAAGCTAAAACAGCTAAAGCGTTAGGGAATCTTTTTGGAAACTGCGAAGGGATCTTTCCTTTTTTTTCTTTTTTATAAACTGCCTTGGAAAGAACAGACAATTGATGAAAAACTCCCAAAACCACTCTTCCTAAAAACGGATGAAGCGCGTAAGCTGGCATAATCTTCCAATTCATTAAAATCGGATGTAGAAGCTGTTGGAAAATCCAGAAATTGGAAGGACAATCTAATTTTTCCTGAATTTTTTTTAACCTCTCCCCTATTTTTTGATCGTTAGTAACGGCCATTCCTCCAAAAATTGATGATATTATTTTATCTCTGCCAAAACTAAAAAAAGCTGCGTCTCCAAAAGTGCCACAAAATTTTCCTTTGAATTTAGCTCCTAAAGAATGAGCGCAATCTTCAATTAAAAATAAATTATTTTCTTTGGCAATTTTATAAATTTCTTCTATTTTTGCCGGACAGCCAAAATTGTGCTGCACCATTACGGCTTTTGAGCGCGAAGTAATTTTTCTTTTCAAATCTTCCGGATTAAGATTCAAAGTATCGTCTATATCAACAAAAACTGGCTTGGTTCCCCTTTTTAAAATTGGATTTACTGCTGAATTACAGGTAAAACCTTGAAGCAGAACTTCGTCCCCCTCTTTTATTCCCAAAGCTTCTAAAATCGCCATTAAAGCCGACCGGCCGCTATTAAAAGGGACTGCGCAGGCAACACCTATATATTTTTTAAATTCTTCTTCTAATTCTGAAGCAGCTTTTCCTCTTTTCCATTTCCAGGGTTGAAATTTCAACTCCCAAGCCAACCGAATATCATCTTTTTCAGTATTGGGTGATAAAGATGTGGAAATTGGCTTCAAAATTTTCATAGTATTAATTCTTTAATCAGCTGAAGAGGCACTCTGCTTTCTAAAAGTATTATATCTTCTTTTTCGCAGAAATCTTTTATTTTTTCTAAAATTTTCTTTGGATTTTCCAAAAATATAGCTTTTTCGCCCGCTTCTTCTTTTATTTCTTTAAATCTGTCTTTGGTAGTAATTATAGCTAAATCGCAAACTTCGGCGATTTTTTTCCCTATTCTTCTGTGAATTCCGCTAGAAGCGGAACCCAATTCAATCAAGCAGGGCATAATAATTATCTTTTTCTTGCCCTGAGCTTGTTGAAAGGCTGTTAGCCATTCCAGATGAGCAATTACACTGTCTGGATTTGCTGAATAAGTAGCGTCAAAAACAATTAAATCATTAATCCCCTTTTTCTGCTGAACTCCGGCTAATTTATTCTTAATTTTTTCTGTAGCTCTTAAAATTTCTTCATCAGTCATTCCTAATTCTTTGGCAGCTGCAGCTGCGCCTAAAAGATTCTCTTCGCCAAAGAATTTTGCCCCCTCGCCATAGAGATATTTTTTTATCTTGGTTGTCTGATAAAGTTCTAAGCAATATTTATTTTTCGCGTTGAAAAATGCTATTCCGTCTTCGGGCAGACTTTCAATCAATTCGTATTTTCCTTTAATAATATTCTCTAAAGAGCCGAAAGTAGCCAGATGCTGTTCGTTTATCCCGGTCAAAATGCCGATTTTAGGTTTGGCAATATCACAAAGCAGTTTTATTCCTCCTCTATTATAAGCTCCCATCTCGCAAACAAATATTTCGTGATTTTCTTTTAAGTCGTTTAAGATGCACTGAGAAATGCCCACTTCCGAATTTTGATGCTCTTTGGTCTTAAGGACTTTATATTTTTCAGACAAAATCGTATATAAAAATTCCTTAGTTGAGGTTTTGCCGTAAGAACCCGTAATGCCGATAACCAGCAAATTCTTAAATTTGGCTCTTTTGGCTTTAGCTTTTCTGATAATTTGAGATCTGGCTAGAACCGTTAAAGGCTGAAAAAGAAGAACAATAACCGAAATAATTACAGGGGTTAAAATATCAAAAAGCAGAAGCCAAAAAGCAAAACTGGCAATATCAACCTGGGAAAAAATTACTAAAAATAGAACTTCTGTTAATAAGCCCGCTAAAATCAAAAAGGTGGTCTTTTTAGTTAAGACGGGCTTTTTAATTTTTTTTCTGAGGAAATCTACTAAAACTTTAAGAGCTTCAAAAATATATAAAACAGCGACAACAAAAAATAATAAAAGAGGAACAGCAAAAAAGGAAAGAAATAAAATTATTTTTAAAATATTTAATTTATTGAAAATAAGCTGCTTCCCCTTTTCGGTCCGGAAATGATCTAAAAATCGGCCGATATGATATTCTTTCAGCTGCCAAAGATAAATATAAAATAAAATAACTTTGGTTGTGCGTAAAAACCAAAGCGTGCTTAAAAAAACAGCCATAGCTATATGATACATTGAGAAATAATTTCTGCTAACTCTTCTGGGGTTTCCCGATGAAGGCTGTGTTTTGCTTTAGCAATAATCCTTAGTTTAGCTCCTTTAATCTTTTCTTTTAATTCGTAGGCGTCTTTTACCGGCAAAATATCATCTTTTTCGCCCCAAACAATCAAGGTAGGAGTTTTAATTTTTTCTAAAAAAACTTGCAGGTTCTCCTCATGTAATTTTTTCATAGTTTCCTTCATTGTTCCGTCAGCTACATAGTAATCTCTACTTCCAGCTAACTTATAAATTAATCTTTGAGCGTAAGGTTGAAAAGATTTTAAACCGGGAAAAGAAAAAATTTTTTTCCCCAAGTAAGCTAACCAATAAAAAAAATAAGTCTTAGGACTTTTCCTTCTGATAATGGCTGGAGCGCATAAAATTAATTTTTCTATTTTTTCTGGATAGTTAGCAGCTATTTTTACCGAGAGTCCGCCGCCAAAAGAATGACCCAAAAGATTAAATTTTTTCCATTTTTTCTCTTTAATTTTCTGTAAAATCCAATTTAAGTAATCTTCCCTGGTCCAGGGTTTTTCTGGCGAAGGAACAATGCCAAACCCGGGAAGGTCAAGGACTTGTACTTGTACTCCTTTTTCTTTTAATAATTTAACTACTTTTTGCCACCTGATAGAGTTTGAGCCCCAGCCGTGTAATATTAAGAGAGGATATTTACTCATTTATCAACTAACAGTCTTAAATTTCAAATATTTTTGCAAAATTTTGGGCACTTTTACGCTACCGTCTTTTTGCTGGTAGTTTTCAATGATGGCAATTAAAGTTCTACCGACAGCGAAAGCGGTGCCGTTTAAGGTATGGACAAAATCTAAGCTTCCGTCTTTTTTCTTATAACGAATATTTAATCTTCGCGATTGAAAATCGGTACAGTTTGAGGTTGAATGAGTTTCCCGATAACGGTTTTCAGAAGGCATCCAGGCCTCAATGTCGTATTTAGCGGCTGCTGGGAAACCCAAGTCGCCAGTACACATTTGCAGCAAACGATAAGAAATTTTCAATTTTTTCATTAAGTTTTCTTCCATTTTAAGAAGGAACTGATGCTCTTTCCTTGAATCCTCTGGTTTAGAAAAGCTAAACATCTCCACTTTGTCAAACTGATGAACCCTGAAAATCCCTTTTGTGTCTTTTCCATAAGAGCCAGCTTCGCGGCGAAAACAAGTAGAAAAACCAACATATCTTTTGGGCAAGTCCTTTTCAGCAAAGGTTTCGTTAGCATGCATAGCTCCCATTGATTGCTCGGAGGTACCGATTAAAAACAGGTTGTCTTTTTCTATATAATAAGCTTCTTCGCCGTCAAATTGCTCAGGATACCCCATGCCCTTGGCCATCTCCGGCTTCAACATCACCGGAGAAATAATGGGAATAAAGCCTTCTTTGGTTAAAGTGTCAAAAGCTAAATTAATCAGAGCAAATTCAAGCAAAACTGCTTCATTTCTTAAAAAACCAAAACGGGTTCCGGTAATTTTGGCTGCTCTTCTAACATCAATCAAATCAAGAGATTCGGCAATTTCCAAATAGTCTTTTACGGGAAAATTAAATTGAGGGGAAGTTCCTTCTTTTTTCAATTCAATGTTGTTGCTTTCATCTTCTCCCGGCGGGACGTCTTTCAAAGGAAGGTTGGGAATCTGAAGTATTAAAGAATTAATTGTTCTGTCCAGTTCATTTAATTCTGGCTCTAATGTTTTTATTTTATTTTTTATTTCTTGAGCTTCTTTAATTTGGTCTCGACCCAATTTATTTTGTTCTGCCCTTAACCTTTCTATTTCTTTAAGGTGTTCTCTTTTTTTTCCGTCCAATTCTAAAAGCTTATCAATATCAACCTCAACCTGCTTGGCTCTGCATCCTTGTTTAATAACCTCTGGATTTTCTCTTATGAATTTAATATTAAGCATTGAAATAAACAATTAATTATTGAATATTTTTAAAATAACCCGGGGGTCTAAATGGAAAGAAATTAGCGGCATTACCTTGATTTCATTGTCGGAAACAAAATTACTTCTCTTAAGCTGTGAGAGTCGGTTAATAAAGTGACCAACCTATCGATCCCTAGGCCGAAACCGGCGGCTGGCGGCATGCCGTATTCTAAAGCAGTTAAAAAGTCCTCATCCATTCTTTGAGCTTCTTTTAACCCCCCTTTAAAAAGTTTTTCCTGCTCTTTAAATCTTTCTCTTTGCTCTAAAGGATCATTGAGTTCGGAAAAAGCATTGACCATCTCCCAGCCAGCCACCAATAATTGGAAACGGGCTAGTTTTTTGGGGTTTTCGTCTAATCGCTTAGCAAAAGGGGTGGTGCCTAAAGGGTAATTGATAACAAAAGTTGGTTCCCAAACCTTAGGCAAACAATGTTTTTTGTAAATTTCATCGGCTAATTCTGCTTTTGTCATTGCTTCATCAAAGCCAACTCCTAATTTTTTTGCTTCTTTTTTAAGGGCCTCTAAATTAATTTCTTCTAATTTTATCTTTGTATGTTTTTTAAAAAGTTGCTCATACTCAATTCTTTTAAAGGGGATTTTAAAGCTGATTTTCTTTCCTTTGTATTGAATTTCTAATCTATTAAATAACTCTTTAAGGAGGAACGCAAATAACTCTTCCGTCAATTTCATTAAATCCTTATAGTTGGCGTAAGCCCAGTAAAATTCCAACATGGTAAAATCGGGATTATGCAATCTATCTACGCCTTCATTGCGAAAACATTTGCCGATCTCGTAGACTTTTTCAAAACCGCCGACTAAAAGTCGCTTTAAATAAAGCTCAGGGGCAATTCGTAAGTATAAATCTATATTTAAAGCATTCAAATGAGTCTTAAAGGGCCTGGCTTTGGCCCCTCCGTAAATCGGCTGTAAAATGGGCGTTTCTACTTCCAAAAAATCTTCTTTTTCTAAAAAACTTCTAATTTTTTTAATGATCTTGGAACGAATTTCAAATTTCTTTTTGACTTCTGGGTTAAAAATCAAATCTAAATATCTTTTCCTGAATCTTTCTTCAACATCCTGCAGCCCATGCCATTTTTCAGGCAAGGGTCGGAGAGATTTGGCTAACATTTTATAATCGGAAACTTCAATTGTCTTTTCTCCTTTTTTGGTTTTGAATAAAGTGCCTCTCAATCTAATAAAATCTCCGGTATCAAAATTATCTAAGAAAAATTGATAGCCCTTTTCGCCTAATTTGTCTTTTTTAAAATAGGCCTGGATTGAACCTGAACCATCTTCAAAATTAAGAAAAGTTGCGCCACCGTGGATTCTCTGGGTTCTAATCCGGCCAACTAAAAAAAGCTCTTTTGAAGAACGGGCTAATTTAGTAAAATCTTTTAAGGCCTCGGCAATAGTATGAGTTCTTTTTATTTTGCTAGGATAAACCGGAAGGCCGGCCCTTCGGATTGTTTTCAGTTTTTTAAACCTAATTTTCCTTAATTCATCTATCGTAGCCATACCCCGTATATCAACTTCCAGAACCAAACGCCGTTAGGGGCGTTTTGTCCTGTTGGTGATGTTTAACTATGAATAATCCTATATTTACCATCATTTGATTTGTACCCCGCGGCGTTTGTTTTAAAACGCACCTTACTGGAAGTTGTATTACGGGGCATAATATTTTATTCTAATTTATTTTTTTTAGGGGGTAAAGTACCAATCTAAGATTTCTTTAGCTACAGGTAAGGCGGCTACTTCCACGTTTTTGATATCCTCAACCATTACAGTAAGAACTATTTCTGGGTCTTCATAAGGAGCGAAAACTGTCACCCAGTTGTGATAACGATTTTCTCCCAGTTCAGCTGTTCCAGTTTTAGCCGCCGCCGCCACCGGCAGAGAGTTCAGTAAAGTTGCTGAGGCCTGAGGAGAATTTTTTCCTGTAACGGCCTGACGCATTCCTTCTCTAACAACTTGTAAGTTCTCGGGGCTAATAAAGTTTTCTCTTATAATTTTGGGCTTCATTTCTTCAGCTACTTGTGGTGAGCCAGCTGAACCCTCAATGACTTCTTTCACCACTTGGGGCTGAAGAAGTTTTCCGCCATTAGCTATAGCTACAAAAGAGCTTACCACTTCCAGAGGAGTAATTTGGAGGTATTGCTGACCGATGGAAAGATAATAAGTATTACCGTCCCACCAGCCGGGGTCGTCAGGAAAGGTTTTCTCTTTCCACTCTTTGTCGGGTATAAATCCTTTTACTTCTCCCGACAAATCAATATCGGTTTTTTCATCCCAGCCGAAAAGCTGGAGATATTCTTTAATTTTAGTGGGTCCCAGACCTTCCTGTTCTCCAAACCCTCCTCCCACTGTGTAGAAATAAACATTGCAGGATTCAGCAATAGCCTTTCTCATGTCGGTCCAGCTATGAACCGTCCAGTCCTGAAATTTAGTAGTTTTTTCTTCATAAGTATGCTCTACCTCAATTAATCCTTGACAGTTTATTTTTTTATTGGGATCAATTATTTTCTCTTCCAAAGCGGCTGAAGCGATTAGGGGCTTAATAGTAGAGCCGGTGAGATATTGACCAGAAATAGCTCGGTTAAAAAGAGGATTCCGGGGATCTTGGTCAAGCTCTTCCCATTCTTCCTTGGTCATTCCTTGGCTAAAAAGATTATTATCAAAACTCGGCAAACTAACTAAAGAAAGAACGCCGCCAGTTTTCGGATCCAAGGCAATTACTGTTCCTCCCTTGCCTTTTGTTCTAAGAACATTTTCTAATGACTGGACAGCTTTTTGCTGTAAACCTGAATCCAGCCAAAGAACTAAACTTTTTCCTGATTTGGGCAAAGAAATTATTTCTTGAGAAATTATATTTCCCTGAGCGTCTCTTTCGGTACGGATTTCTCCAGGCACTTCTCTTAATTCCAGATTATACGAATCTTCTAATCCTGTCTTTTCACCGGTTTTTCTTTTATAACCAACGAGGTGAGCAAAATTATAACCATCGGAATATTCCCTAACAGCGTTGTTCTTAATTTGAAATCCTGGCAATTCCCCTATTTTTGTTTCCAAAATTATTAAATTCTGGCGGTCTAAGTTTTCTTTGATTAAAATTTCCGAATCTTCGCTCTCCTTTATTTTTTTCTCAATTTCTTCTTTTTCTATCCCCAAAATTTTAGCGAGTTCATCAAAAATTATTTTTTGTTCTGTTTCTTCCCGAGGAAGATTGTTTTTCTGACAAACTAAATCAAAACTTATCCGGTTAAAAACCAACTGTTCTAAATTTTTATCATAAATTACTCCCCGTTCGGCCTGAATTTGATGCCAGATATATTTATTTTCCTCAGCTAAAGCTGTAAGTTTTTCCTTTTCAAAAACCTGAAGCTGAGACGTTTTAGCTAAAAGCAAAAAAAACATCATTAAGGAAAAGAAAAATAACCCTTCAAGAATCTTCTTTAAAAGAGGGGTTTCAAATTTTTTTTCAGAAAGACCTGCTTCTTCTTCTTTTTTTTGAGCCAACCTGTCCAAGAGGACTTCTTGCGGCTCTATGTCTTCTTTGAAGCTCAATCTTATACTGTGTTTTTTGTATTTATCTGGCCAAGGAGAAACGAACATATTTTCTTAAAACGAATTTGATAGAAAAAGAAAGAACGGTTAAAACTGAAACCCAGATTCCCAAAAAATTAACTCCTAAAAAATCGCTGGAGAAAACATCTAAAAGGAATCCGGTAAAAGCGGCCAAAAAGATGCCGTAATTTTCTTCTGGTTTTTCAAAAAAACAAAGAAAAATAATTAGAAATATCGCAGTAACAAGAGGAGTAGAAAAATTATTCCAAAAAAAATAAGAAAAATGAACTAGAAAGCTGGTTTGAAACAAAATTAGGAGGTAAAAAAATAAGATAGAAATTAAAATTTTTTTCATCTAAAAATGCCGATTAAAATTCAGTAACGATAAAAAGGTTTTCTAATTCTTTAAAATCAGTGGCTGGTTTAATTTCGGCTGTCTGAAAGGGATTAATATCTGATTTTTTTACATTTTTAACTTCTCCCACCAAGATACCTTCGGGAAAAACTCCTCCCAAACTCGTAGTAATAACCTGTTCTCCTTCTTCAATTTCTTCTTCCCAAGGGAGAAGCTCTAAAATAAGATTAAGATTTCCCTTTCCCTTAGCTAATCCGGAAATTTCTCTATTTGCCAATTCAACGTCAAAAGAAATGTTGGAGTTAGAAATTAAAATAACTTTTGAAAAATTTTCGTGAACCTCGCCTATTTTACCAATCAGGGTTTTCTGTTCGGTAATAACTGGAGAGTTTAAAGAAACACTGTCTTTCTTCCCTTTATTAACTAAAATTGAATCTTGAAAAACATCCTTTGCCACTACTTTGGCGAAAGAAAGACGGAACTCCTTTTCCAAGCCAACATCTAAGGCCTTTCTTAAAACCTCGTTTTCTTCCTTTAGCTTTTGGAGCGAGATATTTTCTGATGTCAGCTGCTGAATTCTGACTTTCAGCTCTTGATTTTCTTCTTTAATTTTTTTGTTTTGAAAAATTGATTCTACAAAATCAGAAAAGCTATCCCCCGCTTCCCAAAGATTTCTTTGAAGGGAAAAAGAAATTGAATAAAAGAAATTTTTGGTCTTTTCTTTAAGAGGGGTGAAGTTTAAAATGATAAAAAAAGCAGCTACCGCTACGGTAATTGTAATAATTTTAAACCAAAAAGTTCGCCTCATTAGACCATTTTATCATAAACCAGGCCCCTTGTAGAAGCTTAAAAGCCTGCTCTTGACAGGGGCTTTTAACTGGTTATAATGATGCTTGATAAACAAAAAAGGTCGAATAAAAAGAGAATTTAAAATTTTTGTTCTTCATGATTTACGATAAATTCCCTACCTCAATTATCAGCGAAAATGAAGAAGACCTTGGAGAAGAAACAGAAGAAGAAGTGTCAGAAGAAACACCAGAAGAAGGAGGAGAAGAAGAAACGGGAGAAGAATCTGAATAAATTTGTTTTTAAAAAACAAAGAACCCGCTAAAGCGGGTTTTTTGTTTACAAAAGACGCTTAAGTGGCGGCTTCCTACTTTCGCAGAAAAACCTACTATCATCGGCCTCGGAGTATTTCACTTCTGTGTTCGGTATGGGAACAGGTGGGACAACTCCAGTATAGCCGCCACTTAAGCGTCTTTAACTTCTGTAAGATTTCAGTTATTAATTACTAGCCAAGAGATTGCTTCGATTTATTAGTACTGCTCGGCTTAATCCTTCACAGGACTTACACCTGCAGCCTATCAATCCCGTCATCTTCGGGAAATCTTAAAGAGTCCTAATCTTGGGGCCTGCTTCGCGCTTAGATGCTTTCAGCGCTTATCAGTTCCCGACTTAGCTACCCAGCAATGCTCCGGGCGGAACAACTGGTAGACCAGAGGTCAGTTTGCTGAGGTCCTCTCGTACTATCAGCAACTCCCCTCAAGACTCAACGCCTGCGGTAGATAGGGACCAACCTGTCTCACGCGTATTCTCACTTATTACTAAATGTTTGGACTATACCATTCTCTTTTAAAGAGATCGACGTATTATGGAAGACTTAAAACCTTCCATCTAGCCATAAATGACTAAGTCTCTACGGGGTTAATTTATGCCTTTTCCGTTTTTTAGAATAATTAAGATTTCGAAAGTAGTCAATTAATTCTGTAAGCTTACAAAAATCTTTCTTATTTTTCACTTTTTCTTTCTTGTCGAGAATTCCTATCATCAAAGCTACTTGCTTTTTCTTTAGAATTACAAATGGCTTTACTATTTTCAGAAATTCTCGCAACTCATCCGTTCTGCCAATAATATACTCCAGAATTCCATCCTTTCTTGTTCTCAAATATCCTAATCCAATTGAAGAACAAATCTTTTTAAAGCTTTCTTTTTCTTTCTGCGATTGGAAAAGTACGACGTACGGTGCTACCTGAAATCCATATTTATAAGTTGGATTCGGTTTTAAACGCACGTAAATACTTCCATCGCCGTCAAGAAAACCTGCCAGATATGCTTTTTGAGTTTGGCTAAGCATAAATAACTTCCCTCGGTATTATCCTATCATATGACAGGTTGAAAAGTCAAGATAGGACTTCACCGATATGAGTCGATTTTTCAATTTGTATTACTACAGAAAGCCGCCGTGTGTTCTCAATGTCTTGGATTCTTTTTTGACGGTCTGAACCCAGCTCACGTACCTTTTTAATGGGCGAACAGCCCAACCCTTGGGACCTTCTCCAGCCCCAGGATAAGATGAGCCGACATCGAGGTGCCGAACAGGGCCGTTGATGTGGACTCGCGGGCCCTACTAGCCTGTTATCCCCGGGGTAACTTTTGGTTGATGATCTTCCGCGGTTCTACCAACCACGGTCGGTTCACTAAGTTCTGGTTTCCCAACTGCGCGAGTTATCTCTCTTGCAGTAAAGCCGGCTTGTGCCTTTACACGACCAGCAGGATTTCCATCCCTGCTTAGCCGACCTTATAAACGCCTCCATTACCTTTTGGGAGGCAAGTGCCCCACTTAAACTGCCCGCCAGACACGGTCTCCCGCTAAAAACGGGATTAGAACTGAGATTTTGAAAGAAAGGTGTTTCATTGACGACTCCGTCCCGACCGAAATCGGAATTTCAAAGTCTCCCTTCTACGCTACGCATCCAAAACCAAAACTCAATATCTGGTTGCAGTAAAGCTCCCGGGGTCTTTCCGTCTAGCCGCAGGTAACCGGCATCTTTACCGGTATTGCATTTTCACCGGGCTGCTCCTGGAGACAGTCCCCAAGTCGTTAGGCCTTTCATGCGGGCCAGAACTTACCTGGCAAGGGATTACGCTCAATGTGTTAGATCCACCCTTGTGGAATTCTCCGTGTCGCCACGAAGTTCGGACCATATCTTCCAAACATATAAATTATTTATATGCCTTGGTCTGGCGTATGGCCTCTGAGGATTCTTAAATCTATCGGAATTTACGATTGTTCATTTTTCTCACCATTAATCTTATCTTTGCTAATCCATTCTCTTTAAGATGTTCTCCTTTATCCATCATCCTAATAATTCTAGCGAAGGTTTGAAAATCTTTTTTCTTCGCAGATAGTAACGGATACTTCTCAAAAAATGGGATAATCTTTTCTAATAAGTCCTCACGATTTCTTACTACGTATTTCAACAGATGCTCGTGATGATTGTCGTATCTTTTATTTAGATAAATTGCTCCGCAATTGAAGAATTTTTTTATTTTCTCAACTGCATTCTTCGTTTTTATCTCTTGAGTAATAACGAACTCTGGAAATACTTGCCACTTCAGACGCAATCTTGACTTTGGATGTTTGAAAAAGCTTACTGTAAAACATCCTTCGCCATCAACAAATCCTACTATCCATCCGATAAATCTAAGTCTTTCCTGCTGATTGTCTGCACCAAATGCTTTTTTACTTGACATAATGATAAGGTAAAATATTACCTTACTTAATTATACCAGAGTATCATTGGATATCCCAGACTTCCCAGCATATAGCCAGATTTTACTAAAGCAGTGCGTTTCCTACTTTAACACGATTATAGTTATCGCGGACGTTCACTGGAAGCTTAAGACGGTCAGCCTTGCCTTGCGACAAGACCGCTATCATTAACGTTCCAGCACTGGTCAGGCCTCAGCCCCTATACATCTTGTTGCCAATTAAGCAGGGACCTGTGTTTTTGGTAAACAGTCGCCAAGGGTACTTTCGCTGCGCCCCGCTAAAAGCGGGGAGGTCTTATTCCGAAGTTACGACCACTTTTTTGCCGAGTTCCTTCAGGAGCTTTCACCCGTTCACCTTAGTGCAATTACACTAACCCACCTGTGTTGGTTTGCGGTACGGACCGCGCACATAATTAACTCCTGAAAAGCTTTTCTGGGCAGTAGATTCATCCAGAACTCCCGCCGAAGCGAGATAAGAAATCCAGTAATCTTTCTGGACTACTCTACTGCGTCCCTTCTCAGAATTATGTACGCAGGGGCCGGAATATTCGCCGGCTGTCCATCAGCTACGCCTTTCGGCTTTGCCTAAGGCCCGCCTAACCCTTGGTTGATTAACATTGCCAAGGAAACCTTGGGTTTTCGGTGTGCCGCGCTTTCAGCGGCATTGCGGTTACTCATACCAACATTCTCACTTCTTCATCCTCCACCAAACGTTACCATTTGACTTCATCGGATGAAGAATGCTCCCCTACCCCGAGCACATAAAAATTTTATGTGCTCAGTCTTATCTTCGGTACCAAGCTTAGTCCCGGAAATCTTAGGTACAGGACTCCTTAGTTAGTAAGCTGTTACGCACTTTTTAAAGGGTAGCTGCTTCTGAGCTAACCTCCTAACTATCATCGGAATCCCACTTCCTTTTTCACTTAGCTCAGTTTAGGGACCTTAGATGAAGATTTGGGCTGTTTCCCTTTTGACCCTGGGGCTTAGCCTCCAAGGTCTGACTCCCGTTAAAATTTTCTGGTATTCGGAGTTTGGTAGGAATACCTAGCTTGCGCCACAGTATTCCTTCCAGTGCTCTACCTCCAGAAAAATAAACACGGGGCTAGCCCTAAAGCTATTTCGGGGAGAACCAGCTATTACCAAGCTCGTTTAGCTTTTCACTTCTTACCACAGCTCATCCCAGAGTATTGCACGGCTCACGGGTTCGGGCCTCCTCTCGACTTTCGTCGGGATTCACCCTGGCCATGGCAAGCTCGCCTGGCTTCGGGTCTCGAGCATATAGCAAAATCGCGCTATTAACACTTGCTTTCGCTATGCCTCCGGGGCAAAACCCCTTAGACAAGCTATATACTCGAACTCGTTGGTTCGTTCTGCAAAAAGCACGCCGTCATCCCGCTGTAAGCGGGACTCCGACTCTTTGTAGGCAAAATGGTTTCAGGTTCTATTTCACCGGGATCACCTCCCTGCTTTTCACCTTTCCCTCACGGTACTGGTTCACTATCGGTGAGATTAAGTATTTAGCCTTAGCCGGTTAGTCCGGCCTGCTTCCCACAAGGTTGTCTTGTCCTCGTGGTACTTAAGAAAAATACCAAGGAGCATAAAGGAGTTTTCAAGTACGGGACTGTTACCCTCTAAGGTCTCCCTTTCCAGGGTAGTTCCTCTAACCAACCTTTATCTAAGTGCTCTCCCTCAGAGTGTACCCCGCGAGATACAATTGTTATCTCACGGGGTGCCCCCGACGATATTTCCTTACAACCTCCCACTAAAAGTGGGATTTGGGCTCTTTCCTTTTCGCTCGCCGCTACTAAGGAAATAAACTTCGTTCTCTGTTCCTCCGCTTACTGAGATGTTTCACTTCAGCGGGTTCGCTCTCGTACCCAGTAAGGCACGAGTCCGCGCGTTTATCACGCACGTGGGTTTCCCCATTGGGAAATCCCCGGATCAAAGGTTGCTAAGCACCTCCCCGAGGCTTATCGCAGCCACGCCACGTCCTTCATCGCCTTAATCTCCCAAGGCATCCACCATTTGCCGTAAAACCGCAATCTTTGCCCCGTAATACAACTTCCAGCGTCTTTCTGACAAAATCGCCGAAGGCGACTAGAAGTTGACATACGGGGCTTTGGCTAGTAATTAATAATTGCAATCCATTATTAAGTTTAAAAAGTTCTTTCCTTTTCTTTCTTTAACAATCAAAAATCCCGCTTGAAGCGGGATTTCTGCGACAATAAAAATTGCCTAGAAATTATCCGCTTCCTTTGTCTAAAATGGTTCTGTATATTCGCATGGTCGCTTTTTATTTTACCAAAACAAAAAACTCTGTCAAGGCTCAATATTACTGCAAAAAGCCAAGAGTTATAACTTTTACTCTTTAAGTTTATTTCTTAAATCTCGGAGGAATTCAGCGGCAACTTCTTTTCCGCCTAAACCAAAAGCAATACCCAAAGCGATAACCAACATTGCCACAAAACCGGTAAACAACGTTTCCATAAAGGTCCTGGCAATTCCTAACTGGTGTAAAATTGCCAAAATAGCAAAAATCCAGATTGACCACTTGATAATAACACTGACTAAATGACCGTATCCCACCTTTACTCCTTCTACTCCTGCCCTAACTATTTTCTCTACAATATCTACTACAATTACAGTCACTACAAAAATAAGAGCAGCCACAATAACGTTAGGCAGGTAAGCCAAAACGCTCTTGAGAAAAGCAGCAAACTGGACAAAACCCAAAATCTCTATGGCGGCCAATAGGAAAACTATAACCAAAACCCATTTAACAATTGCTCCCACAAACTCGGCAGCGTTTACTTTTAATTCGGCTTTTTCTAAGGCCTGTTTCCAACCGGCTCTTTCAAAAAGTTGATTGAATTTTATCCGAGTCAAAACTTCAGATATTAACTTTCCAATGCCGACCGAGATAAACCAACCGATAATAAAAACGATCAAGGCTCCGATCAGAGTTGGAATAAAAGTTAAAAATCCTTGCCAAAGATCTTGAAGGGCCAGCGTAGTGGTCTCAGCCCAAGTTTGAACCATCATGTATTTTTACGAAATATATATTTATTACGAATATATACGAATTTTTCGACCTTTACTGTTCTATTAAATATTAGGGTATTATATCAACTAACAAAAGAGTTGTCCTGTGGATAACTGTCAAGGTGGACCGTACCAGATTTGAACTGGTAACCCCCACATTGCAAATGTGGTGCTCTGCCATTGAGCTAACGGCCCATGGTTAACACCGAGCTTGCCGAAGTGTGGGCACGGCAGGACTTGAACCTGCGACCCCGTCATTATCAGTGACGTGCTCTAACCAACTGAGCTACGTGCCCAAAATAAATATTTGTTTTTTTACCGGGAAATTATTTATTCTTTTTTTAAAGATAACATTTAATCCTGTTTCTCTAAAGACGCCCTCCCATTCTTTTTCTGACTTAAAAGAGGTCTTGCAGGAATTTCCAAAAAAATTATCAAAAGAAAACCCGTGAAGTTTGCAGAATAATTCTGAGAAAAAACCTTCAAATAAATCTTCATAAACAATAATTTTATCTTTAGAAACTCTCTTTGCTTCAATTAGAAGGTTTTCGGGGCTCTCTGAATGATGTAAAACATAATTTATTAAAACTGTGTCAAAAGATTTTTCAGAAAAAGGAAGATGCTGGCCGTCATAGAGCTTAAAAGGAATAGAGGCAATATTTATATTTTTAATATCTACTCCAATAACTTCCGCTTGAAAAAAATTTTTAAAGGCCTCCCCCACTATACCGGCGCCGGAACCAAGATCAAGAATTCGGTAACCCTTTTTAATAAAATCCCGGCAATCAAAACACATTTTTTCAGCTGCCCTTTGGTAAATTTTGGAAAAGGTCCGGTAAAATTTCATTAACTAGCAAGATTTTAATTTATTAAAATCGAAACTGAAGATAAAGCTTCAGCTTCATCGACTTCTGGGTTTATTGAGGCTTCCAATCATTAAATCAGGAATTATTTTCTTAAGCAAGTTAGGATTAATTTTTATTGACCAGTTGTAATCACCACTATTAATAATAATTTTGGGGGGTTGAAAAATAGCTCTGTCTGCGAAGGTGGAAAATTTCCATAAATTGCCAAAGGGCGGAACAGCTCCAACTTTTATTCCTTTCAGATTTTTCTTCATCCAGGCCTCTTTCAAAAAATCAATCTTTTTTGTTTTGGCCATCTTTTTTAATTTTTGCTTGTCCAAATTTTTACTAGCTGGAATTAAAACTAAGGCAGGATCCTTATCAAGTTTTACGGCTAAGATTTTCCCTATTGTCTTTAAAGGGACTCTTAAAGTAGCTGCTTTATCAAAGGCAGTATAAACAGTCCGGTGCTCTATCGGTTCATATTTCACTTTGGCATTTTCTAGGAATTTAATTATCTTTTTTGGGATAGGCATACTTTAAAAATTATATCAAAAAAAACGAAAAAAACAAGGTTTAACCTTGTTTTTCTGCGTTAGACCCTAAGAGTTGCTCCGAGGCCGACCTTTAAGATACATCGGCCAACACCTTTGAAGTTGAAAATAGAATTCTCAACTTTCAACCTCAGTCGACAAAAAAAATTAAATGTAGTGATCCACGGACAGCTTCCGCTACCCGTGCCTTGTTACGACTTCATTCTTGTTACCGACCTTAGCTTAGGTCCGATTGCTCGGAATTTCGGCTATTGCCGGCTCCCCTAATGTGACGGGCGGTGAGTACAAGTCTCAGGAACGTATTCATCGCACCGTGGCTGATGCGCGATTACTAGCGATTCCAGCTTCATGAGGTCGGGTTGCAGACCTCAATCCGAACTGAGAGACCGTTTGGAGGATTAGCTCCGGCTTACGCCATTGCTGCCTGTTGTCGGTCCCATTGTACCACGTGTGCAGCCCAGGGCATCAAAGGGCCACGCTGACTTGGCGTCATCCTCACCTTCCTCCCGGTCATCCCGGGCAGTTTCCCACGACACTTGTAACGCGGGATAAGGGTTGCGCATGTTACCGCATTTAAGCGTGCGTCTCAAGATACATGCTGACGACAGCCGTGCAGCACCTGAGCTAATGTCCTTGTGGGTAGTTCCGGTTTTCACCGGAGTTTCATTAGCCTGTCAAGCCCTGGTAAGGTTCTTCGCTTGTTGTCGAATTGAGCCACATGGTCCACCGCTTGTGTGAGACCCCGTCTATTCCTTTGAGTTTTAGCGTTGCCGCCGTACTTCCCAGGCGGGACACTTAACGCGTATGCTTCGCCACCCGAAGGGTCGACACTTCAGATAGCTAGTGTCCATCGTTTACAGCGTGGACTACAAGGGTATCTAATCCTTTTCGCTCCCCACGCTTTCGTCCCTCAACGTCAGGGTCGCCCCAGCTGAATGCCTTCGCATTTGGTGTTCCGGTCGATATCAACGGATGTCACTCCTACACCGACCGTTCCATCAGCCTCTAACGCCCTCAAGTCAGACAGTTTCTGACGCATCCCTCAGGTTAAGCCCGAGGTATTTAACACCAGACTTTTCTGACCGCCTACGGACCCTTTACGCCCAATAAATCCGGATAACGCTCGGGGGTTCTGTATTACCGCGGCTGCTGGCACAGAATTTGCACCCCCTTATTCCTAAAGTACTGTCATCCCGCTAAAAGCGGGATTCCTCCTCTAGAAAAGCTCTTTACACCCCGAAGGGCTTCTTCAAGCACGCGGCGTCGCTGGTTCAAGCTTTCGCCAATTGACCAATATTCTCGGCTGCTGCCTCCCGTAGGAGTCTGGCCCGTATCTCAGTGCCAGTGTTGGCGGTCGTGCTCTCACACCGCCTACCCGTCATCGCCTTGGTGGGCCGTTACCTCACCAACTAGCTGATAGGCCGCGGGCCAATCATCAAGCCCCACCCGAAGGCAGGTTTTACCCTTGCGGGACCATCAGGGATTAGTCCCGCTTTCGCGGGATTGTCCCTGTCTTGATGGTATGTTACCCACGTGTTACTAACCCGTTTGCCACTCCGAGCACATAATTGCTTATGCGCTCAGCGTCCGACTTGCATGCCTTATCCACGCCGCCAGCGTTCATCCTGAGCCAGGATCGAACTCTCAAGTAAAAGGAATTTCGGAGCAACTCTTAGGATCCAATATGTTTTTTCAAGGTTCTTTCCAAAACAAATCCCGAAGACATCCTTCGGGAGTTTTTCCGAACGTCTTCAGTTTTATTTTTCTTTATTTCATATCTTTTTCTTCTGTTTTTTCAATTCTTATTTTACTTCTTTTAAAAATCATGTCAAGAGCCATCTGCAGGAATTGAGTCCACGTCTATGGTTTAACCCGTAAAGGTTTGTCTTATTTAAGCCGAGACCGGGACTCGAACCCGGAACCTTTTGTTTACAAAACAAATGCTCTGCCAATTGAGCTATCTCGGCCTATTTATGTTTAGTCGTTTTCTTCAGCTCCTGCCAATAGTTATCGTTCTCTTCTATTTTTTCTTTTCGCGATTTTTCTCTTAATTTTTGCAGCCAACCGGAAGTTTTGTTTTCGGTTTTAAGAGAAAGAACTCTAATTTTAGAAAGAGTTTTTTGTAAAAATGCTTCAGAAGAAAACGACCTTAAACCGGGCATGTTTTTAACCTCTTTATACAGGCCCTTTACCAAAGGTTTAAAACTATCAGCATGGCTAACCTCGGGCAGATTGGTCAAGGCCGGTATTTTTCTAAAAACAATCACCCCTATTCCAATTATGCTTCCTATTAAAATTAAAACGCTGATTAATTCTGCCATTAAAGAGTATATTTAGTAAATCTTTTTATAATAATATTTTCTCCCAGTTTGGCGATATATTCGGTCACCAAATCTTGAACTTTTTTGTTTTCATCTTTTATCCAGGGTTGCTCTAAAAGCGGGGTTTCTTCTGGCATAGCAGCAATCTGTAAGCACAATTCGTGAGCTAAGGCCTGGAAGTCCGGGGATTTGGCGACAAAATCTGTTTCACAACTTAATTCTAAAATTACGCCGACTTTTTTATTGGGATGAATATAGCTGTCAATAATTCCTTGATAGGTTTCTCTCTCAGCTTTTTTCTTAGCCACTTCCCTACCCCATTTTTTTAAAATTTCTTTAGCTTTCTCAACATCGCCCTTGGTCTCAGCAAGAGCTTTTTGACATTCAGTAATTGAAACATCGGTCTCTTCACGAAGTTTTTTAATTTGATTAATAGACACCATTTATTTTTTTGGTTTTTCCTCGTCAGCTGGCGGACGAGTCTTAGATTTTTCATTCAAGACGACCTCTTTGACTTTATCTAAAATATACTTTATCGCTGGCCTGGCGTCATCGTTAGCCGGAATAGGAAAATCTGCCAAAGTGGGGTCAACGTTAGTGTCAGATATCCCAATTATGGTTATTCCTTTTGCCTTTGCCTCTTTGACGGCCAGCAGGTCTTTTTTCATATCAATGACAAAAATAGCGGCGGGAAGCTGGTCCAAATCTCTTATTCCTCCAAATTTTATTTCTAAGTTTTGCAATTCTTTATTGATTTTAATTTGTTCTTTTTTGGTATATTTTTCTAACTCTCCGGCGGCTTTTCTCTTTTCCAGCTCTTTTAAATATTCAACCCTTCTCTTAATATTTTCAAAGTTGGTAAAAGTCCCTCCCAGCCAGCGTTCGGTAACATGGGGCAGGCCACAGTCTTTAGCTGTATCTTTCACTAAATCTTTAGCTTGAATTTTAGTCCCGATAAAAAGAAGGTTTTTCCCCTCGGCAATAATCTTTTGAATAAATTTTAAGGCCTCTTCTAATTTCTCAACAGTTTTGGTCAAATCAATTATATGAACGGTATTCCTTACTCCAAAAAGGTAAGGTTCCATTTTGGGATGAATTCTGGAAGTTCGGTGGCCAAAATGTAAACCGGCCTGAGCCATTTCACTGGCATCAAGCTTAAAATCTTTTTCCTGGGACTTTGTTTTCGCCATATTTTTTTATATACCATAGAAAACAAAGGAAGACAATAGATCCTTGCTTTATGATAAAATATTTGTTATATTAGAATGGTCGGTAATCAATAAAATAAAATTTATTTTGATGAAAAAAGATATACATCCTAAATACTACGCGAATGCCCAGGTGCGATGTGCTTGCGGTAATACTTTTACGGTTGGCTCAACCAAAGAATCCATGGAGGTAGAAATCTGTTCTCAGTGCCATCCTTTTTACACCGGAAAAGAAAAAATAGTTGACACTATGGGACAGGTTCAGAAATTTAGGAAGAGATTAGAAAAAAAGAGGCGTAAATAAAATTTTAGCCAATGATTGAAATTGAATCAATCAAAAAGGACTACGAGCAAATTTTGGAACAACTCAGCGACCCTGAGTTGATTTCAGATTGGCAAAAAGGAGATGAATTGGCCAAAAGAAAAAAAAGTCTTGAAAAAATTATTGAAAAAGATGAAGAACTTAAAGAAATCAAAAATAAAATTGAAGAGAATAAAACAATTATTTCAGCTGGCGAAGACGCAGAATTGATAGCTTTAGCAGAAGTAGAAAATACTCAGTTGGCTGAAAAAGAAAAAATTTTTAAAAAAGAACTGGTCAGTTTAATTAAAAACGAGGATAACAAAGAAGAGCCAAAATCAATAATTGTAGAAATCAGAGCCGGAGCGGGCGGAGCAGAAGCCGCTTTGTTTGCTGGCGACCTTTTTCGCATGTATTCAAAATATGCCGCCTTGCAGGGTTGGCAACAAAAAATTTTAGACTCCCATCCTACCGAATTAGCGGGATTTAAAGAAATAATTTTTGAACTAAAATCCGCCAAATCTGGCGGAGGCGATGTCTTTTCTAAGATGAAATACGAAGGCGGAGTCCATCGAGTCCAAAGAATCCCCCAAACTGAAAAATCGGGCCGTATTCATACTTCTACTGCTTCTGTTGCCATACTACCTAAACCAAAACGGGCGCTAACCAGAATTAAACCAGATGAACTTAAAGTTGATTTTTACCGCGCTTCCGGGCCCGGCGGGCAATATGTTAATCGCCGGGAAACGGCCGTCAGAATCACCCACTTGCCCTCGGGAATTGTGGTTACTTCTCAAAACGAAAGAAACCAGCTCCAGAACAAAGAAAACGCTTTAACCATCTTGGAAGCCAAGCTTTTGGAAAAAAAAGAAAGCGAAGAAATGAAAAAAATTGGGATAAAAAGAAAAGCTCAAATAAAAAGGGCCGAAAGGGCCGATAAAATTAGAACTTATAATTTCCCTCAAGACAGAGTTACCGACCACCGCATCAAGAAATCCTGGCATAATATTGAAGAAATTATGGCCGGTAAATTAGATCCCGTTGTAAGATCCTTACAAAAATCTCTGGATTAACCTCAGGTTAACCAGCTTTTTCTAAAGTTTCTATGTCTTTGGCAAGATTCTGGGCAATAGCCATAACTGAATCGCCATAGAAACGATATCTCGTGTTGGTGCTACCGGAAAAATAAATCATAGCTGCTCTCCATTCGGCGTTGTAAGTTTGTTTGGTAGCTCCGTAATCAGCTAAATATAAAGCCGCAGCTAAAAAAGAATCTTTAATAGACCAGGGATCGGCAGCTTCGCCGGTTATTTTTTCTATTTCATCCTTATATATCATCCAGGTGGAAGGGATAAATTGGGCCGGCCCCATGGCTCCTCCGTACCCGCCAACACTGGGAATGGGACAAGAAACCGGAGTATTATAAGGATCTCTTCCCAGATCTTTAGTAATCGTTAAAAAAGGCTGCACATCTCGGCTTGGTTTCATTACCTTAGATACTTTCTGTCCGTTGTAAGCGACTACCCCGTCTCCGGTTTGGGGATCTTTAAGATAACACTGCCCCACATTTTTCCCAATACTTGACTCTTGGGTTAAAACCGCTAGTAGAAGAGCCGGCCTAACCCCAGTCATTCTTTCAATAGATTTGGCAATCTCGTAGGCCTCGCCGAAAGTAGGAGCTTCGGGAACGCCAATTAATTCAAATATTCTGGCTTTAATCTCAGTCGCTTTTTCTTCCACTTCCTCCTTTTTGCTCAGATATTCTTGATATTGATCCTCGGTCAGCTGTAAATAGTAATCTTTGTCGCTTTTAGCTGCTTCGCTTTCTTGTTTTTGGAGAGTGTGGATTTCAACTAATTTTTCCAAGTCGTTTTTTTCCGAATCCAGGGCCTGTTTTTCTCCTTCAAGGTAAGCTTTTAAGTTTTTGATATTCTCTAAAAGTTCCCGGTTCTTTTCATTAAGCGTTTCTAAAGCTACTAAATTATCAAAAAAAGCAGAAAGATTAGGTTCAGTTAATAGAATTTCCACCAGAGAGCGCTGATCTTCTTCATAAATTGATCTTAGGATAAAGCTTAATTTTCCCCGGGAATCAGCGACTTTTAATGTGGTTTCTTCAATGGAGGCCTGGGTATCATTAATCTGCAGCCCCAACTCTTCTATCATGACATTACTCTGATAAATCTGTAAATTTAATTTACTAATCTGCTGTTTTAAAATATAGATTTGATTTTGGAGAGTGTTTTTTTCCTCTTGGGTCTTGCTGATATCTTTTTCATATTGAGCAATTTGTTCTTCCAGCCTTTTTAATTCTTCTTCCAAAGCTGCCCTCTCCTCTTGAGGGCTCATAGCTAAAATCTGAAAATCAGGGCAGGCCAAAACTAAAAGCAAAGTTAATAATAAAACTATTTTGAAAAAGCGAATCAGCATTGTTTTATTTAGGTTTTTATTTGGGTTTTTCGGGCCCCTCTTCTTTTGCTTCTTCTTTTTCTTCTTTTATTTCTTCTTTTTCTTTTCCTTCCTCTACCTTTTCTACTTCTTCTACTTTTTCTTCTACTGGCTTCTCTAATTCTTCTTCTACTTTTTCTGGCTCAGCCACGAAAGCTACCGTTTCCTCCGGATCTTTTAAAATTTTTACGTCTTTGGAGACATTTAAATCTTTAATCAAAATGTTGTCTTCAAATGTCTTTAGTCCTTCAACGTTTACCTTAATCTCATGGAGTAAGTTCTGGGGTAAGGCCTTAACTTCTACCTCGTGGATATTCTTAACTAAGGTACCGCCTAATTCTTTGCAAGCTGGCGCTTCTCCTTCAAATGCCAAAGGAACTTTTGCTTCAATTTCTTCGTCTAATCGGGGCTGATAGAAGTCAACGTGAATAAACTTATCAGTTAAAGGATCGTTGGCTACTTCTTGAATTAAAACCGGGCACTGCTTCCCTTCAATATCCAGAGAGATTAAAGAACTTCCGCCAACCTCTTTATAGATTTTTTCAAACTCTTTTAAGTTAATTTCTAAAGAAACGGGATTTTTCACTTTTGGCCCATACAAAACAGCCGGCAGAATATCATTTTCTCTTAAAACTTTTGCCTTTTTTTTAAGGCTTTTACGAATTTTAGCTGAAAGAGTTAACATTTTTTACTTTTTTCTAATCTTAAACTTTTTTTCTAATTCTTTTAGAGCGTCCGTAACTCCGGTATATTCTAATTCTGACATTGGCAACATAGCTGCTCCGGAAAATCCCTGTCTCCTCATTTCCTCGGCTTTTTGAGAAACCTTGTTTCTGACATAATCCCAATAGGGCTGGTCAAAACAATCTGCTGGCTCAGTTAATTTACCGTTTTTAACTGAAAAACCCAAACAACTGATTATTGGCGGTCCATCAAAGTAAGAAATTAAGGAATTCTTTTTGACTGGCATTAAAGGCCCCGTGTGGGAACCGCGCATAAAACCAGCTACATAATGGCCGATGGTAAAGGGAGAAAGTATTTCCCCGGTGGCTGGAAAATCATGCTGAGAACGAACCAACATTACCGGGTCGTCTTTCCCGACATATTTTCCGGCAATGTTGTGTAATCGGCAGGTGCAAGCAGAAACTGCTTGTTCGCCAGTAGCTCGAGACCAAATAGATTCAACTACAAACCTTTCAGAATCTCTTAAAAGAGCGGCAATATCGTAAGTTTCTTCCGGAGTGTTAAGTTCTATAAATCGGTCAGCTTTAGTATAAGAAACATCCATAATGACGAATTTAAACCCCTTCTTGATTTTAGGCGAAAGAATTAAGCCGGCATTATACATAGGATCAGCAAAGGCTAAATAAAGAGGAAGGTTGTATGCTCCAGGATCGGTTTTATCTGCAGCAAAGAAAAGAAAGGGCTCAGCTGGTCTTTCTTCAATTTCCATTTCAGCTACTGCTGGCCCCATCCCTCTAACATTACCAGAAAAACTTTCTTTCAATAAATCCTGGCCAGCTCCATAAAGGCCCTGGCCTTTAGCCACTTTTGTCCCGGCAACAAAAGCGTCCCAACAAAGTCTGTGAATTTTTTCATTTAAAACTCCTTTTCTGTGAGTGCTGAGAATGGCAATATCGTCTCCGGTATGACCGACATAATAATCAATAACCAAGTTTTTTCCCTTCTCTTTGATATAATTCTCCACCGACTGTAAAAGCTTCTGGCTAGGTTTAATGTGCCCGCCGATACTCCCAATATCTGCTTTAATTACGCTTAAGGTTAATTTTGCCATAAAATTAATATTGAATATTTATTTGCGACCTTTTGATAAACTTAAAATGGTTTTAATCACCGTGTCGGGATTCAAAGATATGCTCTCAATGTTTTCTTTCAATAAAAATTTAGCGAAGTTGGGATAGTCGGAAGGGGCCTGTCCGCAGATTCCGGAATATTTTTTCTTCTGGCGGCAAATCCTAATTACCTTTCTTATCATTCTCTTTACAGTTTCGTCGTTCTCGTTGCCGATCTGAGCCATTCGGGGGTTGTCCCTATCCATCCCCAAGCTCAACTGGGTCAAATCGTTTGAACCGATGCTCATACCGTCAAATATCTTTAAAAATTTCTCAGCTAAAATAACATTGCTGGGGATTTCACACATAACGTAAATCTTCAAACCTCTTTTCCCCCGTTTTAATCCGGCTTTTTCTATAAGCTTAACCACCCTTTCTCCTTCTTCAATTGTCCGGCAAAAAGGCACCATCGGAACTATATTCTTTAAGCCAAAAACTTCTCTAACTCTTTTGATGGCCTGACACTCCATTTCAAAAGCCGGTTTGAACTTATCGTCGTAATATCTGGAGGCTCCCCGCCAACCCAACATAGGATTGGCTTCTTCCGGTTCAAAAATACTGCCGCCAATCAAAGCTGCATATTCGTTGGTCTTGAAATCGGAAAACCTAACCACCACCTCCCTCGGGTAAAATCCAGCTCCAATTTGAGCTATGCCTTCTGCTAATTTTTCAATAAAATATTTTTTCTTATCTTTATAACCGGCAGTAATTTCTTCAATTTCTCTCTTAATTTTCTTATCTTTCAATCGGTTGAAATGATAAAGGGCTAAAGGATGAATCCTAACTTTTTCTGCAATAATAAATTCTTCTCTAGCTAATCCCACTCCTTGGACCGGCAAAAAAGAAGTTCTAAAGGCAATCTCCGGAACTCCAATGTTAACCATAATTTTAACTTTCAATTTGGGGATTTTCTCAAGGTTGTATCTTTTTGTCTTAAAGGGAACTTTCCCAGAAAAAATTCTTCCTTCAGAGCCCGAAGCGCAGTCCACAGTAATAAATTGGCCGTTCTTTAAAATCTTGGTGGCTTTCTCCGCCCCCACAATACAAGGAATTCCCAATTCTCTGGAGATAATTGCCGCATGGCAGGTTTTTCCTCCTTCTTCTGTAACGATTCCGGAAGCAATCCTCATAATCGGGACCCAATCGGGATCTGTCATTTTAGTCACTAAAATTTCTCCTTTTTTAAACTCTTCTATCTTGGAAACGTCCGGTATTATCCTAACTTTATTTTGCCCTATTTTATCTCCTATGGCCAAACCGGTCAGAATCGGCTTTTTCTCGGCCTTCACTTGATATTCTTCATAAAACTTGCCAACTTGAGCCGCATGTACGGTTTCTGGCCTTGACTGAACAATAAATAATTGGCCGGTCTTCCCGTCTTTCGCCCATTCAATATCTTGAGGTAACCGGTAATGCTCTTCTATTGTCATTGCCCACTGAGCTAATTGCAAAACTTCTTTATCAGTCAAAGAAAATTCTAATTGTTTTTTAGGTGCCACCTTAATTTCTTTTAAGCCGCCTTTTTTAGAAAAAATGTATTTTTTAGTTTTTCTGCCTAGATTTTTGACTATGATCGGTTTATATCCCTGTTTTAAAGTGGGTTTAAAAACATAAAACTCATCAGGAGTAATTTTTCCTTTAACAATCATCTCCCCCACCCCCCAGATTGAATTAATCAAAACCACTTTTTCAAAACCAGTTTCGGTGTCTAAAGTAAAAATAACTCCGGAAGAAGATAAATCGCTTCTGACCATTCTTTGTACTCCTACCGATAAAGCAAATTTTAATTGCTTAAAACCTTTTTCTTCCCGGTAAGCTATAACGCGGTCGTTAAAAGTTGAAGCTAGACATTTTCTAACTGCTGTCAATAATTGATTCTCTCCTGAAACGTTTAAAAAAGTTTCAAATTGACCGGCAAAAGAGGCATTGGGTTGATCTTCAGCTACCCCAGAAGACCTAACTGCCACTTCAGTACCTTGGTCGTATTCCTTTTCTAATTTACGATAGGCCTTAATTATTTCTTTTCTTAAATCTTGAGGAAATTCAGCCCTGAGGATAACTTCCCTGGCGGCTTTACCGATTTCCTGTAAGCTTTTTATACTTTTAGGGTTAAAGTGGATAAAAATTTCTTTTAATTTTTTGTCAATTTTATTGGCTTTCAAAAAACGCCAATAAGCCTGAGTGGTTAAAGCAAATCCGTCTGGCACCTGCACTCCCTTTTTAGAAAGATTTTTGATCATCTCTCCTAAAGAAGCATTCTTGCCTCCAACTAAACGCAGGTCTTTTTTAGAAATCTTCTTAAACTGTAAAATATATTTTTTCATTACCTGATTATCCTTTTTATTTTTTCTACAATATGGGAGTTAGCTAAAGTGGAAAGGTCGCCTAATTCTTCACCGGTGAATAACTTTCTTAAAATTCTTCTCATTATCTTCCCCGATCTGGTTTTGGGCAAATCCTCAACTGGATAAACCTCTTTGGGAGAAGCAATAGGACTGATTTCATTCCTCACCTGATTGACCACTTTTTTCTTGAAATCTTCGGGAAGTTCTTTAGTTTTGGAAACAACAAAGACAACTGGCACTTCACCTTTTATTTTATCAGGAATTCCTATCACAGCACATTCGGTAATTTCCGGCAATGCGGTAATAGCGCTTTCCAGTTCACCAGTAGTTACTCTATGGCCGGCTATTTTAATTACATCATCTACTCGGCCGATAACCCTAATAAGGCCTTTTTTGTCTCTGAGAGCTGCGTCAGAAGTAAAGTAAATCTTCTTTCCGTATCGGTTCCAATAGGTATCTAAATATTTCTTAGAGTTTTTATAAACTCCCCTTAATAAACTAGGGGCAAAAGGCGGCAAGATCACTAAATTCCCCTCTTTTCCTTGAGGGCAAGATTTACCCTTTTCATCAAGAATATCCACTTGGATACCCGGAAAAGGAAAACCGGTAAAAGATGGCCGAAAAGGCCCAATTCCAGGAAGGGAAGTAATTAAAATACCGCCGGTTTCTGTCTGCCACCAGGTATCAACTATGGGACATTTTTCTTTCCCTACGTTTTTGAAATACCAAAACCAAGCTGCTTCATCAATCGGCTCTCCGACCGAACCTAAAAGCCGTAGACTCTGAAACTTATATTTTTTTATCCATGCCAAGCCGCTCTTCTCAAACATTCTGATAGCCGTAGGAGCCGTATAAAAAATAGTTACTTTATATTTTTCAATGATTTTTGCCCACCTATCTGGGTTTGGCCAATCGGGCACCCCTTCATACATTAAAGTGGTTACTCCGTTAAGCAAGGGTGAATAGATGGTATAGGTATGTCCGGTAATCCAACCTGGGTCGGAAGTGCACCAAAAAACATCTTTATCGTGCAAATCAAAAATCCATTTGCCGGTAGATTTTGCCTGAACAGCATAGCCGCCGCAGGCGTGAACGCAGCCTTTGGGTCTTCCTGTTGAACCCGAAGTATAAAGAATAAATAAAATATCTTCGCTATCCACTGCCCTGGGCTGGCACTGACTATTTTCATTTTTCACTAAATCCTGCCACCAAAAATCCCTGCCTTTTTTCAAAGAAATTTTATTTTTAGCCCGTTTAACCACAACCACCTTTTCAATTTTAGTTTCTTTTACCCCTTCGTCGGCACTCTCTTTCAAATTAATAATTTTACCTCGGCGGTAATATCCATCAGCCGTAATTAAAATTTTAGCTTGAGTGTCTTGCAACCTAACTCTGAGGGCAGACGGACTAAAGGCGGAGAAAACTACGCTATGCACGGCTCCAATTCTGGCGCAAGCCAACATGGCAATTACTATTTCTGGAACCATCGGCAAATAAATACCCACTCTCTCTCCCTTTTTTACTCCTAATTTTAAGAGGGCATTAGCAAATTTATTAACTTCTCTTAACAACTCACCGTAAGTGTAAGTTTTGCCGCGCTCTGCCGTTGGTTCTGGTTCCCAAATTAGGGCTGTTTTGTCTTTTTTTTCAGGCAGGTGCTTATCTAAACAATTTTCAGTAATATTAATTTTTCCTTTTAAAAACCATTTAAAATAAGGCGGTTTATGCTCAAAACCTTTCTGCCATTTTTTAACCCAAGTTAGTTCTTGAGCTAAATTCTCCCAAAATTTAACCGGGTCTTTGTTAGCTTCCTGATATATTTTTTTATCAGAAACCCAAGCTCCTTTTTTAAATTTTTTGTCAGGAAAATATAGTTTTCTTTTTTGCGCCATGTTCTTATATTATAACTAAATAAAATAGCTGAGTAAATCTCAGCTATTTTTGGTTCTTTTTATTAAATTTAAATTTTCTTCCCCACAAATTCAGTAAATTCAGCTAAACGGCAGGCATAGCCCCATTCATTGTCGTACCAAGCCACCACTTTAACTAAATTATTAATAGCCATAGTTAATCCAGAATCTACCACAGCTGAAAAAGAGTTTCCTTTGTAATCGGAAGAAACTAAGGGAGTATCTTCTACTCCTAAAATGCCCTTCAGTTCTTTTTTCTGCGAGGCCTTTTTAAAGGTATAATTTATTTCTTGAGCTGTAGCTGGATTTTTTATTTCACAAATTAAATCCAAAATTGAAACTGTCGGGGTGGGAACTCTAAAAGCGATGCCGTCCAGTTTTCCTTTTAATTCCGGGATAACATTGCCAATGGCTTTGGCCGCTCCCGTACTGGTGGGAACTATATTGATGGCGGCTGCTCTGGCTCTTCTTAGATCTTTATGGGGGAGGTCTAAAATCTGCTGGTCATTGGTATAACTATGGCAAGTAGTCATAAGCCCCCTAACGATTTTAAAATTATCTTGCAAAACTTTAGCTACCGGAGCCAGGCAATTGGTAGTGCAAGAAGCCATATCTATAATTTGGTCCTTTTGAGGGTCAAACTTTTCTTCGTTAACCCCAAGAATATAAGAAGGGATTTTTTCCGGATCTTTAGAAGGGGCAGAAATGATTACTTTTTTTGCTCCAGCTTTTAGGTGTTTTGAAGCGCCTTCAAAATTGCGAAAGACTCCAGTGCATTCCAAAACTACATCTATTCCCAATTCTTTCCAAGGAAGATTGGCCGGGTCTTTTTCAGCTATAACCTTTATTTTTCCCCCAGCCGTCGTTCCGTCAACTAATAAACCGTTTTCAGTGGATTTTACGTTTTTCTTGTAAATGCCGTAAAGAGAATCATACCTTAATAAATGAGCTAGGGTTTTAGGATCAGTTAAATCGTTAATCGCCACCACTTCCAAATCAGGATGGCTATCTAAGATTTTCCGGAAAACTGGTCTCCCTATTCTGCCGAAACCATTAATGGCTACTTTCACCATTTTATTTTTTTATTTTTAATAATTTAGTTATTTTTTCTTTGTCAAAACCAACTATTACTTCTCCGTTAATTTCCACCACCGGCACCTCCATTTTACCAGTTTTCTTAATTAGTTCTCCTTTAGCTGCCTCGTCCCGGGAAATATCCACCTCTTCAAAGTTTATATTATGTTCTTTTAAAAACATTTTCAAAGTAAAACAATAAGGACAGGCAACAGTAGTGTAAAGTTTAACCATACTTAAAATTATTCACATTGGCCTCCGCTGGAAGAGCCGGTTTCTAAACCAAAACCTGGAGTAAAGGCGGCATCAGAAAGAACCTGCTCGCACTCAGAAGGCGGGGTGTTAAACGCCTGGCAAACGGCTTCTTTAAAACTTTCCGGCGATCTTGAGCTTAAATTTACTTTCTCGTCATTAATGACAACTGTCGGAGAACCGCTGACTCCGTATTGGTTATTTAAATCAGCATGAACATCAAATTTAGGATAATAACCGTTTAACCACGTACTTTCATCTTCATATTGAGAGGTAATGTTGTATTCTTGGTCGGTATCAGATACGCAAGCTGCCAAACCTGTCGTGCCTATATTAGCCTGAGAAAGACAGTTCTCAGAATTACCATCATCTACAAAACAAATTAAATAATCGTAGTATTTTTCCTCTTGTTCTTTCTGGATGCAATACTGCCTTAAATTCTCGTCTATTTCTTGCTTGTCGTGCATTATATAATCAACAAAGTATATTCCCATGTCGGCTTTATCTTTTAATAAATCATAAACCGGTAAAAACATTTTTTGGGCTTGCAAACCGTAAGGGCAGTAGCTCATCACAAAAACTTTGACGTCGGGAATGTCTCTTTTTTGAACTTCAGGAGGAGTCGTTTCTCCCTCTGCGGCAATCCCCTCTTGACTTTCTTCTAAATTATAACCGCCAGGGAATAAAAACTTTCCGTCCTTGGTTACATAAGAATCGTACTCTTGTTCATTAACCTTAATGCGGATTTTTAAAACGTCTCCTTCCTCTTCCACGTTTATTAAAGAAGCTTCGCTTCCTCCAGTTAAAGCATCTTTGTTCTCGTTAATGTAATCTACCGCTTTTTCTGCCACCTCTTGGAAAGAAGCGGTTTCCTCTTCGGAACTCGGTTGCCCGAACTCTCCTTGGCTTATATAGACGAGCGCACCGGCAATAAGGATTCCGGCAATAATTATTGAGATGGGAATTAAAATTTTATTCATATTAGTAAATTAAAAATGCTAAAAAGCGAAGTTGTTGACAGAGTGTATCCTTTAGCTTACTGCAAAACCTATTTTTTGTAAACACCATTTAATTCCTTGAGCAACTTTTTAATATCTATGCCATACATTTGGCAAATGTCGCCAATTTTTAAATTTTCCATTTCCAGCTTAGCAAAAGGGCAATCCAAACAAGGTAAATTATACTTTACCAAAATTTTTCTGGCTTCTGGTTTTTTCAAAATCTGAGCCAAAGTTGTATCTTTGGTAATTTGAAACATTAATTTACCACCCAACTGCCGCCATCAGCTAAAGCTGACTGCGTGTCGCCTGAGGGAAGTGTCTGAAGGTTATTTTTGAAAACTATCCTGCCATCCAGCCACCGTCAATGATAATCGTAGAACCGGTGATGTAAGAGGAAGCGTCGGAAACCAGGAATAAAACTAAATTTGAAACTTCCTCCGCTTTTCCCATTCTATGAAGAGGAATCACAGCTAAGGTTTGCTCTAAAATCTTTGGGTCATCTTTGGTTGAGGCTGCCATGGGCGTATCAATTGCTCCCGGAGAAATGGCATTAACTCTGATATTATACGGCGCTAACTCTAAAGCCAAAGTTTTGGTTAAAGCAGCAATTCCTCCTTTTGAAGCCGAATAATGAGCGAGGCCAGCCATTCCTTTTCCAATCTGCCCCATTACCACTGAGGCGATATTAACAATTGCTCCTGATTTCTGTTTTATCATTTCTTTAGCTGCTGCCTGAGCGCAAAGAAATTCACCTTTAAGATTGATATCCAAAGTCCTGCTCCACTCTTCTTCGGTTAAATCAATAAAGGGTTTAAATTGGCAGATACCGGCGTTATTCACCAAAATATCTATCTTTCCCCATTCTTTTACGGCCCTGCTTACCATATTCTCTATTTCGTCTTTTTTCGTCACATCGCACTTAACAGCCATTGCCTCTCCCCCATTTTTCTTGATTTCCTTAACCACTGCCTGGCATTCTTCCTCTGAAATATCAGAAACCATCACCTTGGCTCCAGCTCCTGCCAGCTTTAAAGCGTGGGATTTCCCCATCCCTCTCCTGGCACCGGTAATAATAGCCACTTTGTCTTTTAAGTCCATATTTGAGTAAAATAAAAATTAAATAATCGACCTTTAAATTTTATACAAGGCCTAAAATCATGGCCATCCCTAATCCTAAAATAATTAATCCAGAAATTAAATCTAAATATTTTATATTTCTTGCCTCCCAGCTTGAAATGTCTTCAATTTTTGACAAACCAAAATAAATTATTAAAACTACGCCCACCATCGGCAAAATAAAAATTAGATTATAAAACAGCAACCAGGAAAGAGCTTTAAAGGTGCAAAGAGCAGAAAGAATTCCGCCGCAAATAATGTAGGGCCCGATAGTACAGGGTAGTAAAAATATGGTTACAAAAGCCCCCACCAAAAAAGCTCCTTTGGGACTGGTTATTTTACTAATAATCTTATCTACGCGCGGAGATATTTTGCAAGTAGTTTTGTGCTGAAGAAAATCTTTTATCTTAAAACAGCCTAAAATTATCGCTCCAAAACCTAAAATCTTATAAAGCCACAACCTAACAGTAGCCAGTGCCTGAATAACCTGAAACGATTTAACAATTATCAAGCCGTACAGTAAATACATTAGAAAAACTGAGAGTATAAAAGCAAAACCTGCCAGTAAAATGTTTTTTCTTTTAGTCGGATTATAGGTTAGGATAGCAATAATCATCAAAGCTAAAACACTTAAAGCGCAAGGATTTATGGCGTCTACTGCGGCCAAAGAAATAATTTTAAAAAAAGTAAGTTCTGTATTTACCGGAGTTTCTTTGTCCAATTTAACTCTGAGATCTATCGCGTTTTCAAAATTTACATATTTACCAGAAAGCGGAACGGCTATTGGGCCATCAATGGAGGAATATTTTATTTCATTCAGAAGGCCTGGGATATTTTCAGCACTAATCAATTTTTGGAGGATGTCGTTAGGGTTAATATCGGTAGAATTTTGCTTTTCTGCGGCTTGGCCGTTCCAACCAAAAACCCATTCGTTTTCTTCGCCAACGTTTATTAGAATTCTATCACCTTGCCATATCTTTGGCTTTCCAGCTAAAACGGCTAAATTCAAGCTTTTAAAGTCCTGAGAACTTCCATCTGCTAGGGGACAAGGGTTCTTTTTTATTTTATCAATACTTTCTCTGACATTCTCCAGGATTGGCCGGTCCCCGACAATGTAATTATCTTTGTTAAATATTACCAAAGGAATACCCAGACCAGAATTATAATTCTGGCTATATTTTTCAATCAACGGAGCGTTTTCTCTTTGTTGATAAATTTCATATTCAATAAAAATGAGGTTGGGATGCTCTTTGGGCAAATTTTCTAAAATTAAAGGATCAGCGTTGGCGCAGTGAGGACAACCGACTCCGGTAAAATACACCGCGCAAATATAATTATCTTCCTGAGCGAAGCTCAAATCAGCCCTTGCTAAAAGGCCTAAAAAAGCAATTAAAAAAATGGTTAAAAAAATCTTCTTCATTTATCTTTTAATATATTCACTAAAAATTATTTTAGCAAATTATTCCACCGCCTAAAAGACCTTCGCCCCGATAAAAAACCGCTGACTGACCAGGAGTAACGGCTCTTTGGGGTTTAGCAAAAATTACTTTATAGTTATTATTTTTTATTTTAAAAACCTTACTCAAAACAGCTTTGCTGCGATACCTTATTTTTGCCTTAACTTTTAAAGGTAATCCGGGCTCTTTGCCCGAAATCCAATTTACATTATCGGTGGTTAGTTCTTTTTTATACAAGTCCTTTTCATTTTTAGTCACAATCAAAAGATTCTTTTTTATATTTTTATCCAAAACATAATAAGGCCCTCCGGGAAGTTTAATCCCCTTTCTTTGACCGACGGTATAAAAAAATAATCCTTGATGCTCCCCTAACTTTTCACCTTGAGTATTAATAATCCGGCCCGGTTTTAATTTAAGGTGCTTTTTCAAAAAAATATTGATGGTGTCAGGGATAAAACAAATTTCCTGGGATTCTGATGCTTCAAAAGCTGGCAATTTAAATTTTTTGGCCAAATTCCTAACCTCTTTTTTTGTATAATTTCCGACCGGAAATAGAATATGCCTTAATTGTTTTTGATTCAGTTGCCAAAGAAAATAGGACTGGTCTTTTTCTTTATCTTTTCCTTTTAATAGCTTCCCTTTATAAAAACGAGCGTAATGCCCGGTAGCTATATAAGAAGCATCTAATTTTTGGGCTTGTTTAAGTAAAAAATCAAATTTTATCTCCCGATTACAAATTACGCAGGGATTGGGAGTCCGGCCAGATTTATATTCTTTAATAAATTTATCAATAATCTTTTTTTGAAATTCTTTCCTTAGGTCCAAAACTAAAAGAGGAATTTTTAGTTTTTTAGCCGCTTTTCTGGCATTTTTTTCTCCTTTTTTAAAACGAGGAACATCAGCCAACTTTAAAAAAACTCCAATTACATTAAAGACGCGGGCGTTAGCGAAGCGCGAAGGTGAACGAAGTTCATCACCTTCGGCTCTCTTCAAGAGGGCTGCTGCCACCGAACTATCTACTCCTCCAGACATGGCGCAGATTACTTTTTCGGATTCGTTTTTTCTCATGACTTCAGGAAACCGCTCACGATTAAGTTTATAGCTTCTTCTTCGGTTAAACCGCGCATCCTCAAATAATTCAGTTCTTCTTCTGAAATTCTTCCGATAGAGGCCTCGTGAGTTATCTGAGCCAGCTTGTTTTGACAAATAAGTTCAGGGATTAAAGAAATTTTAGAATCTTTATCAACTAACAACCCCTGGCAGTCCAAGTGCCCTTTGCTTGGGGATTCAGCTATAATAGTGCTTTTGGCTTCAATTTGGCTCTTTTTTTTACCCACCAGTCTTAATTTTAAAATCCCTTGCGAATTCTTGCCCTCAAGAAAAACTGACTCTTTTAATTCTGTTTTTGAATTAAGGCCATTAATAACGAGGTTTGCCTGGACGGAAGAGTTTTCTTTATTATAAAAAGCGGCAGTCAAACGAAGATTCTTGGGAGGCAATAAATTTTGGTAATTATAAATCAATTTAGAACTTTTTTCTAAAATAAATTCATAATTTGGCTCAACAAAATCTTTTTCTCCCCATTTATGAAAATGACTATATTTCAAAAAAGAGCCCTCTTTAAGAATGAGCTTGCCTTGAGCTTTATGGCTGCCACATAAATTACCCTTTGCCGCGTTACACAAAACATTAGCTTCGGCTTTAATGTTTTTTTCAATGACCAGTAAGTTGGTTAAATTCTGGGAAATTTTTAGAGAAGCCAGGGTGACGCAAGTTGTTAAGGGAAAATCTGTTTGTTTTTTCACCCAAACAAAATAACCTTCTTTTGGTTTTTCCTTAAACCACCTTCTTGCCCATTTAAACTTATTCCAGGCCTGAGGACTGGGCAGAACAGTAACGCCTTTCACTTCAAGAATTTTTTTTACTTTGTGGTCAAGCTGCCAGTAATTGGCACTTTTTACACTTTTCATAGCCGTACTTCTTAATTACTCTTAGAACTTTTTTATAATTCTTTTCTTTACAAATAATTTTACCTTTCACCACAACGTTGGTAATTTGGGGTTTAAAAAATTTAAGGATATCTCCAGAATGGGTAATAAACAGTATCGCGACCTTCTTTTTCCCTCCTAAAAATTCTTTTTTTATAATTTTGGCAACTTTTTCTATTTTCTTAACGTCTAAACCAGAATCAATTTCATCAAAAATTACTAATTTAGGGTTGGAAGATAAAATCTGCAGCAATTCTGAAATTTTCTTTTCTCCTCCGGAAAAACCTACATTCACCTCCCTTTCCAAAAGCTCTCTCCCTTCTTTGGGTTGATAATCTTTTTTAAAAGAAATTCTTTCTAAAAGTTGGGTTAATTTTACTCCTTTTATAACTGGAGGAAATTGCCAAGCTAAGGCCATTCCTAATTTTACTCTCTTTTCTGGAGGTAGTTTGGTAATGTCTTTTCCTTGAAAAATAATTTTTCCTTTTTTGATTTTATATTTAGGGTTTCCTAAAACAACTTGAGCTAAAGTGCTCTTTCCCGAAGCATTGGGGCCTAAAAGGGTTTGGATTTCTCCAGGCCCTATTTTCAAGTTTATCCCTTTCAATATTTCTTTCCCTTCAGCTGTCGCCCACAAATTTTCTATTTTAAGTAAAGCTTCCATGCTTAGCTAATTTTATAATCTTTGCCATTAGGTTTAACTGTTTAATTTTGCCTATTTTTCCCTTTAGACAAGCCCTTTCTGAAAATTCTTTAACAGAATTTTTTTCTGCTCCATACACCAACAAAGGAATTGGTTCTTTGCAATGTCGCTTTAAGTTACAGCAGGTAGAATGGTCAGCCGTAACTACAATTAAAGTATTTTTAAAGCCGGAAATTGGCTTTAGATTTTTGTCAATTTTTTCAATAAATTCTTTCTTTCCTTTAAAATTTCCGTCTTCAGCCAAACTATCGGTGGCTTTAATGTGCAGAAAGATAAAGTCGTATTTTTTTAAAGCATCTTTGGCCGCTTGAATTTTACCTTTAAGATTGGTTTTAGCTGAACCATCTGCTCCCTTCACTTTAATTAATTTCATTCCTAACGTTTTCCCGATTTGTTTATATAAAACCTTACCAGCAATACAACAGGATTTTAAGCCATATTTCTTTTTAAAACTGGGCAGTTTGACTAAAGAGCTCGCTCCTCTGGTTAAAATATAATTGGCTGGTGGTAATCCTTGTTTTTTTCTCTTTTTATTCAAGGAATGATTTTTTAAAACGAGACGTGCTTTCTCTAAAAAATTATTTAAAGCTTTAGCAGTAAAAACGGCTTTGGAGTTTTTGCTTAAAGGTTTAATTTTTCGGACATTCTTTCCCAATTTACCATAATGAGGATCGCCGTCTGAAATTTCACTGCTTAAATTCTTACCCCGCATAATTATTCCCACACGGTGACCGCCGGCCGCTTTAAGTAAAAATTTTACTCCGTCAATAATTATTCCATTTAAAGAATTAATTAATGGCTGGACTTCTTTAATTCTTCCGGCCCGCCTGTCAATCATATTTAAGTTTTTATCTACGGTTCCGAAATTTCCTCTTAAAGCCACGTCACCCTTTTTCATTTTCATTCCAGCTCCAGCAGCAGTAAAAAATCCCCGGCGGATGGGATAAATTTTGGGATTATAACCAAATAAAGAAAGATGTCCTTCTTCCGAAGTGGGAATAGCTGTAAGAAAATTAGGTAAAACTAAACCGCAAATTCCTTTTTCAGCCAGTTTGTCCAAATTAGGAGTTTTGGCAGTTTCCAAAGGAGTTTTATTGCCCAATTGCTTGATTGGTCTGTCCCCCAAACCGTCTAAAACAATCAAAAGAATTTTTAGATTCATTAAATATCTTTCTCTATTTTTAATAATCTATTATATTTTGCCATTCTTTCCGGCTTGCTTGGACCCCCGGCCATTATGAAACCTGTTCCCAGCCCCACTGCCAAATCGGCAATAAAATCGTCTTTCGTTTCTCCCCCCCGGTGTTTAACAAAAACTTTCCATTTCTTTTTCATAGCGTATTTGGCAGCTTCAATTGCTTCCGTCACTGTACCTATCTGGTTTGGTTTCAAAATTAAACCATTGCAGGCCTTTTTCTTCACAGCTTTTTTTATTCTCCCAAGATTGGTCACCAAAAGGTCATCTCCAATAATAATAACTTTCTTGCCGATTTTTTTCGTAATCTGCTGAAAACCCAGCCAATCTTCCTGAGAAAAAGGGTCTTCCAAGGCCATTATGGGATAATTTTTGCAAAATTCCAAATAAAAATTCAAAAGCTCTCCCCTATTTACTTTCTTTTTTTCAAGGTTATATTTGCCTCTTTTTAAAAAAGTAGAGGCAGCAGCATCAATGATTATATTTATTTTATTTCCTCCGGCTTCTGTTAGTAAATCTAAAACTTCCTTGGTCTTTTTGATTGGCGGGATGAAAGCTCCCTCCATGCCTAATTTGGTTGCTTTCTTTCCGTATCTTTTTTCTAAAATTTGGCCCAATTTTTTATAAACGTTACTCGCTCTATTAAATTTTTCTTTAAAAGATTTGGCTGGTAAATAAGCCATAAATTCCTGAAGAGTTAAATCTCCTCTACCGTGAAGGCCCCCTTCCACAAACAAAACGCAAGGTGCCGGAAGAACTGGTTTAGTTTTGGCAATTATGGAAATCCATTTCCATAAAGGTAAATTATTTGCTTTAGCTCCGGCCCGGCAAACCGCCAGAGAAACTCCTACTATAGCGTTAGCTCCCAGTTTAGATTTATTTTTAGTCCCATCAAGCTCAATCATTAAACTGTCTATTTCTTTCTGCCGGCTTACATTTCGGCCCTTTAATGCGGGGGCAATAATCTTATTAACATTGTTAATAGCTTTTTGGGAAGGTAAAGCCACGGCTTCATATTTACCCTTAGAAGCGCCGGCAGGAACCCCAGCTAAAAATTTACCAGAACCGGTGGTCAGCTCTACTTCAATTGTAGGATTGCCCTTGGAGTCTAAAATTTCTCTGGCTTTTATTGAATCTGTTTTAAATTTTTTATCCATAATTAAGACAACTTCTGAGTAAGGAAATCTTTCGTGTTTTAGGTTTTAATATAATAAGATGATTCAGGTTTGGGGTGGGGTCGAGGTAGGGCTAAAATAAGCGTAATGAAAAGAATAATGCCAATACCAATAGAGCTTAAGTCCCGCCATATTGGATCTACCTTCAAAAAACTAACAAGTAAAAAATCAAGTAAGCTAATCAATGACCCCAAAAAAAGAGAGAGAAATAATCCAAGGGATTTTCTTCTAATATAAGGGTCTTGCGAGGTTTTAAACTGTTGAAGAAAAATAATAATGATCGGAATAAAAATAAACAAGGCTAAAACGAGCCTCAACATTGACATGGTAAAAACAAAGGGGCCTGAGGGAAAGCCCCAGTTTACGGCTCCGCTCGCTTCAAGATGAGGATCAAACGAACTCATTACTGTTAAAGCAAAGGCAATTAATCCTAAAATAAGAATCGGAATAAAGCCGAGCCAGGGAGAAATTTTGGGAAATTTAATATAAATAATTAAATAAGCTAAGGTAGCAAAAATAAAGGCCTGAATGGCTGCAGCAACATCCATGGTCATTTCCAAAAAAATAGGGTTGGTGGAAAAAAATAACCCCCCGATTGCTTTAATCAGTGCAAATACTTCAACCAGAATAATAATATAAAGCCAAAGTTTAGAAATAAAGTCTTTCTCTCTGCTCCAGTATTGAAAAAAACGATAAGCTAAGAAACCCAAAGCAAGGAAAAGAGTTAAATAAGCAAATCCCGTGAAAGAATAATTCATAATTTCTCTGAGCTTTTAATATAATAAGATGATTTGGGCAAGGGGCGGGGTAAGGTTAAAAGAAGTGTGATGAAAAGAATAATGCCGATAATAATAGAACATATATCTCGCCATATTGGATCTAATTTTAAAAGACCGATAAGTAAAAAATCAAAGCAAGTAAATAACAATGCAAATATAAGAGAAAGGGTTAATCCCAGGGCTTTCCTTTTAACATAAGGGTTTTTTGAGGTTCTAAATTGCTGGAAAAAAATAACAACTCCGGGGATGAAAATGACAAAAAATAAGAAAAATCTCAAAATAGATGAAAGACCCAACGAGAAACCCCACGTTATCGCTCCACTCTCTTCAAGAAAGGGGTAAGATGGCGTAGCCACGGTTAAAGTTGCTGCCACCAGTCCTAAGACAAAAATAGGGATAACCCCCCATAAGGGAGAAATTTTGGGAAATTTAACATAAATAACAAAATAGGCTATGGCAGCAAAAGCAGGAACTTGAATAAATGCTCCAATATTTATTGTTCCTACTAAAAAAGCTTGATCATTGGCAAAAAATAATCCTCCAATTGTTTTTATAAGGGCGAATAAAGAAAAAAGGGCAGTAAAGATGAATAAAAGCTTAGAAACAATGTCTTTTTCTCTTTGCCAGTATTGAAAAAGACGATAAGCTAAGAAACCCAAAGCAAAGAAAAGAATTAAATAAGCAAATCCCGTGAAAGAATAATTCATATATTTTTTATTTTTTGTAAATAATTAGAAACGGCCAGGGCTGCTTTAGCTCCTTCACCCGCCGCTATAACTATTTGTTTGTAAGGAACGTCGTCAGCATCACCAGCAGCAAAAAGACCGGGAGTCCGAGTTTCACCCGTTTTAGGGTTAACAATAATCTCGTCCTTCTCGTTAAAATCAACCAATTCTTTAACAAAAGAGGTGGCGGGCTGAGAACCGATCTCAACAAAAATACCATCTACCGACAAAGTAATTTCTTTTTTTCTTTCTTTATTCCGATAAACCACTGAGTTAACAAAATTCTTGCCTTTAATTTCTTTTAAAATAACACTGGTAAGCACTTTAATCTTGCCTGTTTTCTTAGCCATTTCCTGGCTTATTTCATCTGCTCTCGGTTTCAACCCTTGTTCTAAAATATAAATTTTCTTTGACCATTTACTTAAAGCAATAGCTGCTTCAAATCCAGAATTGCCGCCGCCAGCTACGGCGACAATTTTTTGGGCAAACAAGGGAGCGTCACATGCTGTGCAGTAACTCACGCCCTTACCGATAAACTTTTTTTCTCCCGGTACTTCTAAAGGCCGCGGGTCAGCGCCAGAAGCAACAATAATGGCTTTGACTTTAAACGTTTTTTTGTTTCCAGTAGAAATTAAAAAAAATTGGCCAGTTTTCTTAACTTTAACCACTGTTTCTTGAACAATATCAACCGGCAGTTTCTTTAGGTGGTTGGTAAATTTCTTAATCAGTTCCAAGCCAGAAATCTTTCCCAGGCCAGGATAATTTTCAATATCTACTGCTTTTCTGGCCATTTGCCCTCCAAAATCTTTAGTAATTAATAAGGTTTTAGTTTTTTGTCTGGCAGCATAAATTCCAGCCGTAATTCCGGCTGGCCCGCCGCCAATAATTATTAAATCATAGTTTTTCATATTCCACGCGAGCATTAACGAGACGTAAAAAAACGCCATCTTTAGTTTATTTTAACAGAATTTTTTAAAAAATAAAAAGAGCCAGAGATTAATTGCTGACCCTCATATTTTCTAACTTTAGCGCGACTTTGAGCTGCAGTTTAGGTAAATTATTGATTAAAAAATTTTTTTCGGCGAAGAAAAGCAGGGGTTTCCCAAAACTTTTCTTTTTCTAACATTTCTTTTTCTTCTTCTTCGGCTTCTTTTTTGATTTGCAGGCCATTTTTTCTAATTCTTGACTCAATTATTTTTTCTTCTTTTGGGCTTTCCACAGTTTCAATCGGAGCCTTTGTTCTTTTTTTCCGCCGGGCAGCGGATTTCTTTTTAGTTTTTTTAACAGCGGCTTTCTTCTTTTTTCTCCGCTGGCTGACAGATTTCTTTTTAGGTTTGGTTTTGGTTTTATTTTTGGGTTTAGGTTTGGGTTTGGGCTTAGATTTAGGTTTAGGTTTTGGCTCTTCTGGCAAAACTGGTTTAATCGAAGCTTTTTTCTTTTTTTTCCGCCGCTTGGCGGATTTCTTTTTAGCCGCCGGAAGAAAAAATTTCATCCCGCAACCGGTAGCTAATAAAGTTGTTTTAATTTTATCTTGATATCTCTTATCCTGAGAAATGCCAAAGATAATCTTTGCTTCTTTGTTTAATAAACCAGAGATGGTTTTAGAAATCTGACTGACCTCATTAAGATTAATTTCTCCGGCGCCGGCAACATTAAGCAAAACTCCCTTAGCTCCCCGAATGGTATAGGGATAAAGCGGAGAACTTAAAACCTTTTCAGTTGCTTCATAAGGTGATTTTTCGCTTCTGGATACTACTACTGTATTTAAATAAGCTAATCTTCCTCGACCTTCCAGAATAGTTCTTAAATCGGCAAAATCAATATTAATCAGGCCTGGCTCGTAAATGGTTTCAATCAATCCTGCTAAGCTGTCAGTCAAATTTTTATTAATGGCTGACAAGGCTTGCTTTAAGGGCGTAGCTCTGTCAATAATTTGAAAAATTCTCTCATTGGGAATAACCGAAATAGCATTAAGATGGGGTTTTATTTTTTCTAAAGCCGCTTTGGCAATCTCTACCTTCTTTTCTCCTTCAAATCTAAAGGGCAAAGTAACAATGCCGTAAGTAATATTGCCCAAAGATTTAGAAACCTGAGCAAAAACGGGAGCGGCTCCCGACCCCGCTCCTCCTCCTAAAGAAACCACTAAAATACACAAATCCTGTCCCTCTAAAAGTTTTTTTATTTTATCTTTTTCGTTTTGGGCAGCCGCTAAACCCAATTCAGACGACATACCGGTCCCCAATCCTTGAGTTAGGTTCAGGCCGAAAGGAAAACGGATAGTTTTTCGACTAGCTGTCTTAAGAGCTTGTAAATCGGTATTGGCCACCACAAAACTGGCCTGAGTCATTTTGGAAGCGATTTCTGAAACAATTGAACTGCCTCCTCCGCCGATACCAACCACTCTGATTTTAGTTTTTTTAACCTGCTCTGACTCAGTTCTTTGAGGTTTTTTAAGCGTTTTAACCATTATACCAATATAACCTGTTTTTTATTTATTTTCAACCTGGAAGCCCAGAGAACTTTCCGGAGCCATAGCTTCTTCAATTTTGCCAAATTTCTCCTCGTACTTGGTAATATTCTCTTCAATGGCCTTTTTCATTCTTTTGAGGTGACCCGGACTGACAATAATCCGGGAAGAAAGCATTCCTTCTGGCGGTGAAACAAAATAAAAGTCCAAAATAAATTCTTCTTTAGTGTTGTGCATCACCTGCATCATGTTGGAATATTTACCTTTGACGTCTTCGTCTTTGGCTCTGATTTTTATTTGTTGTTCTGGCATAATTAATAAAATTTTTTAACAATTTTAAAGACCTTTTTGAAAAAATTTAATAGGGATCGCGGACAACGTTAGAACCGTATTTACAGGATTAGATAAGTGTGTTTATATACCCGATCTAACTCCGCAGCTCTAACCGTGACGCCCCTATTGGACCTTACTTAAATCTCCGTTAAGCATAATGGGTTTTACTCCTAAAATTTCTTCTTTATAAGACATTTCGGGAACCTCGTTCAAAAGATAGATTTTCTTTTTTAGAAAAAAAGCAAGACCCATTTCCATTAAAGTATTACCGCCAATATAACCTTTGATATTGTTTTTATCATAATTCAAAACTAAAATCGCATCTGACCAGGCAACTTTATTAAAATGACCCATTACGGCTTCGGCTTTCCTGTCCCAAACCCATTTTTCATCATTGTTGGCTGTCTGCCGTATTTTATAATACTCTTGAACCGGTATAAATTTTCCATTTTCATCTTTTACTTCAGAAGGCCATATTCCTACCTCGTGTCCTAAATCTTCTAATTTTCCTTTTACGGAAAGTATTTCATTTTGAAACGCAATACTCCCGCAAATTGTTATTTTCATAGAAAAAAGTTTAAAGTTATTTTTTAATCTATTTCTTTCAACATTTCAATTATTGTTTCTAAAGGAATTCCTCCTAAAAGATTATAATAACTTCCTTCTATTCTTTCAACAAAAGAGGCGCTATAGTGTTTAACTGGATCATAACCCAAAGCATAAGTGTTGAAATTAGAATCTTCATCAAGATATTGACTAATCTCTTTATCTGAAAGCTTTCTCATAAAAACATCTGTTATAATAACTTTTGAAAGCGTCTTATCCTTAGCGGTATTTACCATATAAATTCCCGTATAAAATTGGTATTTGTTTCCAGAAAGGGTTTTTAATCTTTCAAAATCTTCTTCTTTTGATTTTGGCTTCTCAAGAATCTGACCATCAAAATAAGTTACTGAGTCCATTCCAATTACAATCGCGTCTGAATGATTTTTAGCCACTGCTTCAGCTTTTAACTTTGAAAGACCCTTTACTAATTCTTCTGGATCATTCCTGCCCAGTTGAGATTCATCAACATTACTTCCTTCCGCTTCAAAAGGAATACCTAAATAACCAAATGTTTCTTTGCGATATGGTGAAGTTGTGGCTAAGATGATTTTTGCCATATTCTTATCTTACCAAAAATTACTTAAAAGACAACTAAAAGCTCTAACCGTTCACGACGGGTAGTTAATTTTGAGCTCAAAAATGAGTGCTGCGGGGCCTGGACGATGTTAGAGCCCGTTTAGAGCTTCTTTAATTAATCTTTTCGGCGGATAAGGATACTGTTTTCCTTTGTAGCTATAGATTCTACACCCTGATATGCAACATTCTTCTTTTACAAAGGATGTTGTTTTCTTTGTTAATTTGGCTAATTCTTCACAAGGAAGACATCTGGTTTTTTCTATCCTTTCTTGAATGTCTTTATTATTTATTCTAATTGTAGGAGAACCAACAAATTTATACTTTTTAGCTTTTGCTTTGGTATCAATTAAAATCTCTTTAACTTTAGCTTTTAATTTAAGCTCTTTCAATGCTTCCTTTATTAACTCCTTAGTTTTTATACACCAAGGGCAATCCATTAGATATAGAAGTTCAATTTTCATATAATTCATCTTACCAAAAAACCGCCCAAATGGGCAGCAATACATCAACTGGGGGTATTGAACTATATTCGGACCTGTTTTACTTCCAGCAGTTTAATTCCTTAGCAGTATATAAAACAGTTTCTTGACTAATTAAATCCCAATAACCAATAGAAGCTGAACAGTCCTCCGAAGTCACCATAGAATAACTTAAGACTATAAAATGATCTTCATCAATCCAAAAAGAGTCGTCAAAACCACCCGAAGGACCCATAGAGCCTATTCTTTCCATTTTTTTATCACCGTTTCTGTTGTAAAGCCAAATATCTGTGTCAACAGCACCAAAATTACAGGGAAAATATATATATTTATTTTTGTCTGGTGAATAAATTTCTTTATCCCCAGTAACGCAGCCTAGCCTAACTTCTTCCTCTTCTCCAATTGTAAATTCTGCCCAGTTATATATTTTTTTCGTCCATTCAGAATCGGCTCTGAAAAAATCATTGATATCCGTTGAAGGATTGGACGACCGTATATCTTCAAGCCAATCAATAAAATCAGGGTCCTTATCAATTTGACTAATAATTTCCCGCGGTATCATTTCTCTCTCAATAAACCTAAAAGTAGAAAGTATTTGATTAAATTTAATATCGGGGTTCCAAACGAGTACATGTAAGGTTTCCGAAAAATCATTATTTATCGCTATAACATAATACGAATCGGCCGGTTTCCCCTCGCTAAACTCGAGTATATCCACTCCATTTTCATTAACAAAACTACTGATCCAGTCTCGATTTATAGTTCCTTTTGGAAATTCTAAATTAGGCGGTCCTTCACTTTCTTTAATCACATTATCTATGTAATCTTGTTTGCTAGAAATTGATTCGTCCACATGATACTGAAATTGCACTTTCATTACATTCGGTCCTAGAAAAAATCCCTCAGGATATGGATCTACAGAGTTAAATATATTTAGACAACAAGATGTCGCAGTTAGATGATCTTCAATCAACCAGTCTTCGGGATACCTTATTTTAAACCCATACTCCTTGTTTCTATAGGTTTTCCAACTGGTAGTTTCGTCTTCTAATTTAGTTTCTTTCAATTCTTGTTTTTCTTCAACCTCACAATTCCAGGAACACTGGTTATTAACGCATTTCCACTCCCCAACACACATTATATGCGTTTTACCCTCACAATCGGCAGAAGTTTTACACTCTACTGATATATATTGGCAATACCAAACTCCTCCGCCGACAATAGTAGCTAGAACAATAACAATAAAAAGATATTTAATATTAGTTTTACCGTGTTTAATAAGCATATTATTTTATTATACCTTTACCTACCATAGAACAAAAATCGCCTGGTTTTAAGGCTTTTCAGGGTGTCCCATTGACCCGTCTCGGTCATCCACGATACTGCGCTGACTCGTGCTGCGGGGCTAGGACTCGAACCTAGATTAATGGAGCCAGAATCCATTGGCCTACCGTTAGCCGACCCCGCAATGGTTCAATATGCTCACCACAAGTTCTTACACTCTCAGGTATTTTCTGATAGCAATTAAGCTAGAAATTATTCCTAAGCTGATCCCAGCAAAAAATTGAAGTAAAAATATAAGGCCGAGATTTTTAGTAAAGATATTGAATAAATTAAGATCGGGGAAGAAAAATTCTATTTTAGGGCTAACCAACCAGGAAGTTAAAGCGAAAATTACTAAACAAATAAGAGAAGCGAAGATACCGGCAATAACTCCTTGGATTAAAAATGGCCCCCGGATAAACCAATTTCCAGCACCAACCAATCTCTGGATTTTAATTTCTTCTCGAGAATTATAAATAGCCAATCTGATAGTATTGAAAGTAATCAAAACGGCGACAATCACTAAGATTACTGAAAAAATAATACCAACTCTATTAACGGCTCCAGTTAAAGAAAAAATTCTCTCTATTACTGGCTTCCTTTGAAAATAATCTACTTTCTCAATTATATTTTCAAAAGAAGGATGCTCCAAGAAAGTAGAAATGGTTCCGTATTGGCTGGTTTCCCAAGCCTTAATGTTTAAAGAGGCTAAAAAGGGATTCTCCCCTATTTCTTCTAAAGATTCCATTATAACCATTTCATCTTCATGTCTTTCTACAAAATTTTTATAGGCCTCTTCCTGAGAAACATAATTAACCTCTCTTATTTCTTCCATCTTAGCCAGCTCTTCTTTCACGTCTAAAATTTCTGTTTCGGTTACGCTTTCTTTAAAATAAACCGAAACGTCAACCTTCTCTTGCAAGCTGGAAACTAAAAAATCGCTCATCTCCCGGGAGAGGAAAAGCGCGGTTACCACTGAAATAGCAATCACCAGAATAAAAAGAGTAGCTAGAGCTAACTCACCGTCCCGCCGGAAAGTTTTCCAGCCCGATTTGATAATTCTTTTAAGGGTAAACAACATATTTTATAGTATAAATCTGCCTTTTTCTTCGTCTCTAATTATTTTTCCTTTTTCTAAAGTAATAACTCTTTTGCCCAATCTGTTAATTAACTCTTTATTATGAGTGGCTAAAACTACTGTGGTGCCCATTTCCTGAATTTTTAATAAAAGACGAACAATATCCAGGGTATGATATGGGTCTAAGTTGCCGGTCGGTTCGTCAGCCAAAATTACTTCCGGCCTGTGAATCAAAGCTCGGGCAATGGCTACCCTCTGACGTTCGCCTCCCGACAAACCTGCCAGAAAATTATTGGCTTTGTCTTTTAGCCCAACGATTTCCAAAACCTCGGGTACATCTCTCTTGATCTCTTTATCCGAAAAACCGATTACCTCCATAACATAAGCGATGTTTTCGTAGGCCGTCTTATTGGGAAGAAGTTTATAATCCTGGAAAACTGCTCCGATTTTCCTTCTTAAATGCGGCAACTCTCCTAATTTCAGTCGATGGATATCAATATTATCAAAAAGAATTTGACCCTGGGTGGGTTTTTCTTCAGCTAAGAGCAGCCGAAGCAAAGTTGTCTTACCCGCCCCCGATCTTCCGACAACAGAAACGAATTCTTTTGGTTTTATCCCAAAAGAAACATTTTCTAGGGCAACTGTCATTAAGCAACCGGCATGAGCGGGGTAAATTTTAGTAATGCCTTGGAAAGAAATCATTAAAATTATGATTTAATTTCAGATTCAATAAATTGGTCTAAATCACCGTCTAAAACTTCCTCTACGGCCGAAGTTTCTACATTGGTCCTTAAATCCTTAACCATTTTATAAGGATGAAGCACATAAGACCGAATTTGGTTTCCCCAGCCAGCCGATACCTTCTTACCTTTAATTTTTTTTATTTCCTGGTCTTTCTCCTCTTTTTTAATTTGATAAAGCTTAGCCGCCAAAATTCTCAACGCTTTTTCTTTATTTACTCCCTGCAATCTTTCTGACTGACAGGAAACTTTAATACTGGTTGGCAAATGAGTTATTCTGACTGCTGTCTCCCGGCGATTAACATATTGTCCGCCGGGTCCCGAGGCTCGGAAGGTTTCAATTTTTAACTCATCGGGGTTAATTTGAATTTCTCCTTTTTCTTGAGGAATTTCCGGCAAAACTTCAACTAAAGCAAAGGAGGTGTGGCGTAAAGATTTAGCTGAAAAAGGCGAAATTCTTACCAAGCGATGGACTCCGCTTTCCTTTTTTAACAGACCGTAAGCATAGGAGCCCTTAACCTCTAAAGTTGCTGACTTGGTACCGATTCTGCCTTCCGGCCCTCCTCCTTCGCCAAAAGATTGGTGTAAAATAGCGGCTTTCCATCCTTTTCTTTCGCAATATCTTTCGTACATTCGCAAAAGAAGGGTAGCCCAGTCCTGGGCGTCTTGCCCACCGGCTCCGGCATAAATTGACAAAATAGCGTTGTTTTTATCGTGTTCTCCAGAAAGAAAAAATTTCAGCTCTTCTTTCGCTAATCTCCTCTCAAAAGAATCAATTTGTTCTTCACTCAAACCCTCTAACTCTTTTTTTAATTTTTGGAAACTCTCTACCTCTTCCTTTAAACGAACCAGTTCTTGACTGGCTTCGGCGGCTGCCTTGCGGTCCTGCCAAAAATCGGGATTAGCCATTTCTCTCTCTATCTTTTCTATCTTTTTTTGCTTTTCAGCTAAGTCAAAGACAGTCCGCCAGCTGGCGGAGTCGTTTTTTAAATTCGACGGTTTTTTCTGAAATAATTTTCATATTCTTTTAATATTATACAATAAATTTTTAAAAATGAAAAGGTCCGTCTAAAAGAAACTTCCAATTGGTTTTTGTTTGAGTTATAAGTGACATACTAAATTATTCTATCATTTCAATAAGTTCAGCGTAAACAAAAAATCTCCGATAGCATCTCCTTCGTATATGAGTGGAACGCTATGGAGCGAGCCGCATCTCCCTGGGCTAAATGATTTTAAAAACTTGAAATGGGTTAAAATATATATATACTGTTTAATCGTAAAAAGCTAAGATCCCTGGGATAACGAGATTAATCCCAGGAACAATCGTCAATATCCCCAACCATCCTGGTTTATTCCGAGTTTCAGCAATTTCCATCCAGACTATCGCTATAAATATTAAGTTTACTAAGGGGATAAAAAAGAGAGCCATCCACCATCCCGGCTTTTTGGCAATTTTACACATTAAATAAAAATTCACAATTGGAATCCAAGCCAACCACTCGTCTTTAGTGCTTGTTTTTTGAGCAATAACTAATAAAGAATACGAAAAATAAATATAAATTATAATTTGTAATAATAATTCCATATCGTTAATTTTTTGTTTAATTAATCTCTGACCTTTCCGTCTTCTTCTATTCTACCAAAAAACCGCCCGTAAGGCGATCCTTTGGCCTTCGGCAGGACTTATCCCGCCCTTTATTTGAGCCGATGGGCAGAATTGAACTGCCGTCGGTGGTTTACGAAACCACTGCTTTACCACTAAGCTACATCGGCGCGATAAGCGGGATACCAGAATTGAACCCCGCAGGAGAATGCTTTGCATTCCCTACGGGGCAAGCTGGCTAAGCGGCAGATGGGATTCGAACCCACGACCTTCTCCTTGGGAAGGAGACATTCTACCACTAAACTACTGCCGCATTTTGTTTTTTAGCCATTCCCACCAATTTTGAGGATTCCAGAAGTTTTTTTCCTCTTCTTCCAAAACCTCTTCCTCTTCGGGCGGCAAAATCACTACCTGCTGTTCTCCTTCTTCCACATAACCTTGTTCATAAAGTTTCTCTTTCCAGTATTCTTCTTCCTCGGTTTGAATAATGCCTTCTTTGAGAGCTTGATTTTTTTCTTCCAAAACTTCAATTTGTGCTTTTAAGAAATTGATTTTAGCCGTAAGCTCTGCTCTTCTTTGGCTAACTCGCCAGTTGGAAAAAACAAGAAAGCCAATTATCGCTGTGAATGATAATCCTATAAGAATTGAAGTAAAGATGGTTCGGATAGAGCTGGTCTTTTTAAATTTCTTAAACTTTGTTATCATAAGGTATGGCCTTCAAAGCTAAAAAAATCTTCAAGATAGTTTGGATTATTCTAATATCTCTGGTGGTTTTGAGTATGTTTGCTCTTCTTTTAGCCCCGCTCTTTAGATGATAATCTAATTTTCCTTTATCTTCAAGTTTTAAACATTTCTAAAAATACCTTGGAAGGAATAATCACCCTTCCTTTTTCTTTTAGCTCCCGCTTGCCTTTTTTTTGTTTTTCTAATAATTTTCTTTTTCGGGTATAATCCCCTCCGTAAAGAGGAGCAATAACATCTCTTCTTTTGGCGCGAATAGTTTCCCTGGCAATAATCTTGCCTTCCATTTGAGCCTGAAGAGCCACGGCAAAAAGCTGAGAAGGTAAAATCTCTTTTAGTTTTGAAAGCTGTTTTTTCGCTTCCCGATAGGCATCTTTTCTATTGACAATCCTGGAGAAGAACTCTTCTTTTTCTCCGGCGATTAAAATTTCTAATTTTACTAAATCACCGGAGCGATAGCCTAAAATTTTATAGTTCATTGAGGCAAAACCCTGGGTAACTCCCTTTAATTTATCGTAGAAGCCGGTAATAATTTCTCTCAAAGGAAGTTCGTAAGTTAAAAGCAACCTTTCTAGAGAAAAATATTTAGTTTCAACGTGTCGGCCGGCTAAAATTTTAAGAAGCTCTGAAACCCGACCGTAATAATTATGAGGGGTCATTATTTCTATTCTTACCCAAAGCTCCTGAACTTCTTTAATTTCGGCCGGTACAGGCCAGTCGCTGGAAGAATAAACAAAAGCTTCATCGCCTTTTTTATTAATGATTTTGTAAACTACCGAAGGCGTAGAAATTATTAAATTTAAGCCAAATTCCCTCTTTAACCTTTCGGAAACAATTTCAGCGTGCAAAGTTCCCAAAAAACCGCAGCGAAATCCTCGGCCCAAAACTTCTTTAGCTTCGGCTTCAAAAACAAGAGAGGCGTCGTTTAGTTTTAGTTTAATCAGGGCTTCTTTTAATAAATCAAAGTCGTTAGAATCTTCAGGATAGATTGAAGCGAAAACCACGGGTTTGGGCTCTTTATACCCCGGCCAGGGGTCTAAATCAGGATTTTGGGCAATAGTATCCCCCACCCGAACCTTACCCGACTCCTTTATGCCAGTAGCAATATAGCCGACTTCTCCGCTTTTAAGGTACGAAGCAACTTTCAGCTCCGGACTAAAATACCCGACTTCTTTTACTTCGCTTTCGGCTTTAGCTTGAAGTAAATGAAATTTTTCATTAGCTGAGGTTTGACCGTCAATTATTCTGGCATAAGCGATAACTCCCTTGAAGGGGTCATACTTGGAATCAAAAATCAAAGCTCTAAAAGATTTTTTAATTTCTCCTTTTGGGGGAGGAATTTTTTTTACTACGGTTTCCAAAAGCTGTTCAACGTTAGTGCCGCATTTGGCAGAAATGGTAAAAACTTCATCTTTAGGAATATTTAATAACTTAGCTAATTCTTCCTTTGCTTTTTCGGTTTGGGCCTGAGCTAAATCAATTTTATTTACCGCGGGAATAATTACTAATTTTTGTTTTTGGGCCAGCTCTAAATTGGCCAGGGTCTGAGCTTGAATTCCTTTGGTAGCGTCCACCAATAAAATCGCCCCTTCAGCAGCTGCTAAAGAACGGGAAACCTCATAGGAAAAATCCACATGCCCCGGAGTGTCAATCAAGTTCAAAATATACTCTTTGTACTCCATCCGGACCGGCTGCATCTTAATAGTAATTCCTCTTTCTCTCTCCAAATCCATTAAATCTAAAAATTGGGGCCGCATTTTTTTGGCCTCCACGGTTTTAGTCAATTCTAAAAACCTATCTGCCAAAGTGGATTTTCCGTGGTCAATGTGGCTGATTATGACGAAATTTCTGATTTTTTCCATAAAGATCTAAATTCAGGAGATCTCAAAAAGAAGGTGGTTAAAATATAAACTAAAACGGCCACCAGAGAAACTATAATTGTTTTAAGCAAAACGTCAGAAAAATTTTGCGAATTAAACGGAGGGAAATTTAAGTTAAGAACGGAATAACCAACCCCAGCCATTAAAATACTGGCTAAGATTATTTTGAAAGCGGAACTGCCAATCTCTTTTAATCTATAGTCGCCTATTTTTTTATAAAGAAAAACTATTAAAAGAATGAAGTGAAAAATGGCTCCGACGGAAAAAGCTAAAGGCAGGCCGATAACAGCAACCCCTTCGTTATAAGAAAGAGAGAATGCCTTGGTTAGAAAATTAGTAAAGGAATTGGAAAATTTCAACAGCCAGACAAAATAAAAACTCAAGGCAATATTTAGAGCCATAGCGGAAAGAACAATTAAAGTTGGAGTTTTAGTATCCTGTAAAGAAAAAAATGCTCGGGAGATTAAAAGGTTTAAAGAAAGGGCAAAAATGCCAAAAGCAAAAAGGCCTAAAGAAGCAGCCGTAAGCTGAGCGTCGGAAACGTCAAATTGGCCGTGTTTTAAGATAATCCCGATAATTTGATTTCTTAAAATAAAAATCAAAACACTAACAGGAACTATTAAATAAAGGACCCGACGAAAAACCGAAGAAAAGCTAGTGATAAATTCTCTTTTTTGACCTTCAGCCCAAGCCCGGGAAAAAGCCGGAAAGGCGGCCACGGCAAAAGAAACGCCGACTATTCCTACCGGAAAATACTGAAGATTGTTGGCAAAATTAAATATAGCCACTGAACCGGCAGTCAAAGTAGAAGCAATGGCAGTAATGACAATCAGGTTTATTTGATAGCCGGCCGTTCCAAACATGCGAGGAATCATTAAAGTAAAAACTTTTTTTACTCCCGGATGCCTAAAATTAAAGAGCGGCCGGTATCTAAAACCGCAGGTAACAGCCGAAGGAATCTGAACGGCAAAATGTAAAAATGCTCCCAAAATTACTCCTAAAGCCACCCCCAGAACTCCAAAATGAGGAGCTAAAAATAAAATACCGAAAATAATTCCTAAATTGTATAAAATGGGACATAAACCATAAACTAAAAATCTGTTGGCATGCTGTAAAACCCCGGAAAAAATTGAAGATAAACCAAAAAAAATTGGCGAGAGGAACATCAAACGGGTTAAAAGCACAGTCAATTCCATCTGCTGAAGATTAAAACCGGGAACAATTAACTTGATCAGAGAAGGAGTAAAAAAGAAAAGAATTAAAGAAAGAAAAATCAATAAGATTAAAAATATATTTAAAGTACTGTTAGTAAATTGCCAGGCCTCGTTTTCATTTTTAGAAAAATATTCAGAAAACAAAGGCAAAAAAGCCACAACAATTCCTCCGGCAATTAAAACTTGATAAACCAAATCAGGGATTCTGAAAGCGGCAAAATAAATATCCAGTTCCGGACCGGCGCCAAAAGTGCTGGCTAAAAGCCCTTCTCTAATCAATCCTAAAAATCGGCTGATTAAAGCCGAGATGGCCAAAATACCTGCGGCTGCTCCAATAGTTTTAGCTTGAGAATTTAAAAGACGGTGAAGCATCTTTATATATCTTAATATTTTTCTCTTTACTGTACAAATTTTTAAATTTTGCTATTATTTCTCTAAGGAGGGCTAAGTTTCTGACTAGCTCTTTTTAAATAAGACCTTTGAAATAAGAATAATGAAAGGAAGGAAAAAATGATAATTGAAAACAGAGAATATAAATTAGGTATATCCCAAAATTCATAGAAAGGAGGTGAAAAAAGATGCAACTAAAGCATGCCATTGAGTCTCAGCAGTTTGAGGTTTACTGGTTATTAAATGTTCTTTTCCCTTTAGCTGATAAGATGGAAAAGGTTGTGAAAAGAAAACATGGCTGGTACTGGTTTAGATACTTTTTGACTAGAAGAGCTCTTTGGGGAAAAGAAATGGTTAGTCTTTTTTATGAACCAAGCACTAGAACTAGAGCATCGTTTGAAACAGCTATGCGAAAACTGGGCGGCAGAGTGATCTTTTCCACTGAGAATGCCCGGGAGTTTTCTTCAGCAGCCAAAGGAGAGAGTTTAAAGGACACAATTAGGGTTTTCTGCGGTTATCAACCAGACGTAATTGTTTTGCGGCACTACGAAGATGGAGCAGCAGAAGAAGCAGCGAGTATTTCTACTGTACCTATTATTAATGCCGGAGACGGAACGGGCCAACATCCTACTCAGGCCTTGCTAGATTTATATACGATCCAGAAAGAAATTGGACGCATTGCCGGTATCTCTATTGCTATGGTAGGAGATTTAGCTCATGGTAGAACTGTCCGTTCGCTCTCTTACCTACTAGGTAAATTCCCAGATGTTAAGATTTATTTTATTTCTCCAAAAGTGGTCAAAATGAGAGACGATATTAAGGATTATCTTAAAAGGCACGGCGTCTGGTTCGATGAAGGAATTGACCTCCGAGAAGTGGCGTCAGAGGTTGACGTCATTTATCAAACTAGAACCCAGAAAGAAAGACAGCAAACGCTCGGGCATTATGACCCACTAGAATCACAAAAACCTTTCTGTATTGTTAATCAAGATGTGCTAGATTTAATGAGAAAGGATGCTAAAATTATGCATCCTTTACCCCGTGATCAACAACAGGGAGAAATTGCTCCTGAGGTAGATAAAGATCCTCGAGCTGCCTATTTTAGACAGGCAGAGAATGGCTTGTATGTCCGTATGGCTTTATTAAAGAAGCTTCTCAAACAAAAAACCAAAGGTTAATCCCCTTTGGTTATTTATTTACGCGGGCCTCAGCGGCTATAAAAAAAAGCCCAAGCAGGCAATAAGCCGAATTCTGTTTTGGGCAATCATCTATCTAAGCGAGCTACCTTTTCACGAAAGCTCTAAGATAAACCTCAGAACTGTCGGTTTGCTCTTGCTCTCGGGTAAGGATTTAGCCGTTTCACACCAATATTGCTATTGGTTTTCCCGCAGGGCGGGACTTCAGCCTTTCGGCTATCAGCGTTTCTGTTCGCACCTCTAGCGTCGCCGCCGACGGGCGTTACCCGCTACCCTTTTATCCCGCTTTAAGCGGGAGAGAGTTCGGACTTTCCTCCAAGCACATAATAATTTATGTACCTGGCGATTGCCTTGCCTACTTGGGCAGTTGTATTTTACTAAAAAAGAGTAGAGTTGTCAACGGTCCCATCCAGGGCTTTATTAACCAATTTATCAGCTGCTTTGTTTTTTTCTCGGGAAATAAGAGTGAGTTTAACTTTTTTGAAATCAAGCTTTAAGTTCCAGACAGTAAGAAATAGGGGTTGAATTTTGGGTTCCAAGATTTTATACTCCCCTTTCAATTGTTTTATTAAAAGTTCGGAGTCGGACTTTATTTCAATTTCGGAATTTTTAGCCAATTTTTTTCCAAAAAGAGCTTTAAATTTCTTCAAGGCAAAAATTACTGCCCGATATTCAGCTTCGTTGTTGGTTAAATTATCTCCTAAATACTCTGAGTATTCTTTTATAGCTTGACTTTTTTCATTATAAAAAACTACTCCGATTGCCGCCGGCCCCGGGTTTCCTCTGGAACCGCCGTCAGTGTAAATTATTACTTTTCTCATAGTTTTTGTTTAAGCATTCTTTAAACTGCTCTAAGTATTCGTTTTTTATTCTAAAACCAGATGCCAAGGCGTGGCCACCGAAAGTTAAAAGATACTTTGAACATTTTTTCATCAATTCTACACTGTCTATCTCTTTGGGGACTCTGACCGTCCCTTGAGATTCTTTTTCTAAAATCTTAAATATAAAAATGGATTTTTGATACTTCTGGCAAAGGTTGGAGGCCACCGGGCTGATTAAAGAAAAGTCCCAGTCGGGACTGCCTTCAAAAATAATAGGTTCGCTTTTTCTTGAAATTCTTTCTTCCACTTCTTGGATAATTATTTTAATTTTCTCTTTCCTCTCTTCACTTTTTTCTAAAAGTTTTTTTATAAGCTCTTTGGACTCCTCAAAAGAAGTAGAAGTGAGTAAACGAAAAGAAGCCGGTAGCCGATCTTCAACGTCTCTAATATTTAGAATAGAGATGATTTTGGAAACTTTTTGTTTTAGAGTCCCGTAATTTTTAAAGGGCTCTGTATTAAAGAAAACCTTTAATCCCGGCCGCCAAGAATTTTCTAAAGAAGTTAACCCTTTCTCCACTATTACCTGATTTTCTTCTTTTTGAGGCATCATATCGGCAATAGTAGCCAAGGCGGCTAATTCTAAGAAATTCTGCCTTAAATTCTCAGTCATTCTTTCCTTTAAAAGAAGCTCAGAAAGCCGCAGAGCAATGCCAGCCGTAGCTAATTCTTTAAAAGGGTACTTATCTTCTTTCTGTTTTGGGTCAACAACAATTGAGGCCTCGGGTAGTTTGTTTATAATCTGATGGTGGTCAATGACTATTACTTCAAACCTCAATTTTTTAGCCAGTTTTATTTCTTTAAAATTTCCAATTCCACAATCTAAAGCAATAAAAAGAGTCGGTGAAAATTTTTTTAAATAACTCAAACCGGTTTCGGAAATTCCATAACCTTCGGTTTCTCTGTCGGGAAAATAAATGGCCGAGATTTCTCCGCCTAAATTTTTTATTGACTCTTTAACAATAATAACCGCCGCTACTCCATCTAAATCAGCATCTCCATAAAGAATAATTTTTTCTTTTTTTTTGCCAGCCGGCGGATTTATTGCTTTTAAAATTCGGTCAGCTGCTTTTTTTAAATTTTTTACTTCCGACATAGAGCTTCTAATCCTACTAATTTTCCGTCAGCGACAAAATCCAGCATTGCCCCGCCGCCAGTAGAAACATGATTAAATTTTTCAGCTAATCCTAATCTATTAATAAAGGCAACTGTTTCTCCCCCACCGACTACTGAAAAAGCTCCGCTTTTAATGATGGCCTTGGCAATTTCCTCCGAGCCCTTCTGAAATCTTTTTTCTTCTGTCTTACCGACAACTCCATCCCAAAAAATAGTCTTAGCTTCTTTTATCTTTTCCTTAAAAATATCTATCGTTTCCTGACTTATGTCCTCCCCGATAATTTTCTCAGTCGGCCCAATAATTCTTTCTGGAAAATCAAGCTTAATGTTTTTTTCTTCTATCCCTTTTTTGACTAGACCGCCGATTAAAACATACTCCCCCTCCTCTGAAAACTTATTGATTAATTTCAACTTACTCTTTTCTATCTTCGCCCCACCAATAATAGCGACTAAGGGCTTTTTGGGATTTTCTATTATCTTAGTTAAAAAGTTAACCTCTTTTTCTATTAAAAAACCTACTCCAGAAGGTAAATATTTTGGGATGCCAACCATTGAAGCATGGCTTCGATGAGAATTAGCAAAAGCATCGTTAATATAGATATCGCCTAACTTAGCTAAATCCTTGGCAAAATTATCATCATTCTCTTTTTCTTCTTGGTGAAACCTTAAATTCTCTAGAAGTAGTATTTCTCCTGGCTGCATTTGATAGGTCCATTTTTCAATCTCCGGTCCTACGCAATCCGGGGCTTTGGTTACAGAAACATCTAAATATTCCATTAATTTATTTTGAATTGGGGCTAATCTTAAACTCTCTATTACCTTTCCTTCCGGTCTTCCCAAATGGCTCATCAAAATAACTTTAGCTTCCTTTTTAATTAAATATTCAATGGTTGGTATTGTTTTTTTAATCCTAAAACTGTCTAAAACTTCCCCTTGCTTTCCAAGGGGAACATTAAAATCACACCTGACTAAAACTCTTTTCTTTCTGAAATCAAAATTCTTTAGGGTTCTCATCTGTCTTCCTTTATTTTTTTAAGCGAGTTCTCTAATGCTTTTTTTAGTTCATCTAAATTAACTTCTTTTTTCTGTGGTTTTTCCGGTTCTTTTTTTTCTTTGGCTTTTGAAGGAGAAAAAGAAAGAGGTTCTTTTTGGATTGCTTCTTCTAAAGAAACGGTAGGGGTGGGCTTTATTTCATCGCCCTGAGCTTGTTTTTTTTCTCTTTCTATTTTTTTTAAGCAAGATTTACAATAAACCGGCCTTGAACCGTCAGGAGGAAAGATTACTTTGGTCCACTTGCCGCATTTGGCACATTGAGCGTCATACAGTACCTGAGAGGCAGGTTGGGAAGCTTCGGCTGAGGGTTTAATAACGCCAGTCCATTTGGCGATCTTTTCTTCAACGGTCTTTCTTGGCGTGCCGTATCTTTCTCGGGAAACCTTAATAATTTTTTCTTTATTTGACTCTTCTAATTTAGAAAAAGGAGGAAGGGTTTCGGCTGAAAATGGACGACCAGCTAAACCGTCAATCATTAGTTTTAGGTAAACATTATACTTCCCTAAATTAACTAAGTCAGAAGCTAAAAACTCCGGAGTGAATTCTCTTTCTAAAAATTCAGCGTCTTCCGCTCCCACCCGGAAACAAATAATCGTCCCGACGTTGCCAAAAACAGCGTCTCTCACCTCTTCTTCCATTTGAGCAATATATTGATGCCCCAAAATCAAAGATAATCTATACTTTCTGGCCTCAGATAAAATATTGACGAAACTGGCGGTAGCAAAATTTTGAAATTCATCCACATACAAATAGAAGTCTTTTCTCTTTTCTTCCGGAATATCCACTCTGGACATTGCTGCCAGCTGCAGTTTAGTTATTAAAAGAGCGCCCAAAAGAGTAGAATTATCCTCGCCCACTCTTCCTTTGGAAATATTGGCAATTAAAATTTTGCCTTCATCCATTACTTTTCTCATGTCTATTGAGGATTTTACCTGGCCGATAATGTTTCTAATCAGAGAAGTAGAAATAAATTGGCCTACTTTATTTTGAATAGCCGCTGTCGCTTCCACTTCGTATCTTTGAGTATATCTGGCAAACTCCTGAAGCCAGAAGGATTTTACCACCGGGTCAGCTACTTTATCTACCACTTTTTTTCTGTAATCAGGATCAGCTAACATCCGGTTGACTCCCAAAAGAGTAGAACCGGGATATTCCAAAAGCGCCAAGATGCAATTATTCAAAATGTATTCCATTCTGGCCGACCAGACATCGGGCCAGATTTTTTTGAATACGCCCATTAGGCCCGAAGCCACCAAGTGACGATGCTCCACGTCTACTTTTTCCATCACATTAAAAGCAATGGGGTACTCTAAATCGGCCGGATTAAAATAAACTACATCATTTACTCTATTAGAAGGGACGAAATCTAATAAATTTTCTGCTGCTTCCCCATGAGGATCAATAAAAGCCACTCCATTCCCCTTTTGAATGTCCTGAATAGCCATATTTTCCATCATGACGGTTTTACCCATACCGGTTTTTCCTACAGCATAAACGTGCCGACGCCTGTCATCGGTTTTAATTCCAAAACGCTTCCTCTGATTCCGGAAAGTGGTTTCACCAAAAAAAGTTATCTCATTGCCATTCATAATTTTTTATTTTGATAAATCAAATATTTATTAACTTTCTGGCAGCTCCGGAGGAGCCCCTCCTCGTTTGGCTTCTACCCGAGGAACGCCCGGAGCCGGTGCTACCGCTTTGCTTGGGAAATGATAAAGAGAAGCTAACTCTTCAGCGTTTAAAATAAAAGTTCCGGTATCTCTGTCTCCTTCCAAAGGAAACATGGGAGCAAACCTTTCTCGATATAATCTTAGTATTTTCCTCTTCCTTAGATATAATCTTCGGAGGTCTAAAATTGAAAGAGGCGGACGACTGACAACTTTGGTAATAGTTTTTCCCATAGGGACTAAAGCATTCATGTTGTTAGTAAAGTAACTACCGAAATAAGCAAAGATTAACCTTAAATTAGCTTTAAACCAAACTTCTTTTCTCCCCAAAAAAATAAACCTTATTGAGCATTCAAAAGACGGCTTGCTAATCTTCCTTTCTACTCCGGCAATAATCTCTCTTTCTCCGGGAGTAAGCTTCATTTCCGGCGGAATTATCTCTCTTTCTTCTGGCTTTTCTTCTTCCCCGGGCATTTTACCTGACACTAAAAGATCTGCTGTTTCCTGGGCAATGGGTTTTCGTTTTGCCTCTTCTGGTCTCCTGGCCAACCGATCTCTGAGAGCTTCTCCTTCTTTTAGAAAAGGTTTAGCTGCATCTTCGGAAATGGAGCTGCATTGAAACTGAACCCAAAGCTGTTCTCCGGGTTTTATTTTAGCCATCGTCTCTAAAAGAGTAGCCACAGGGTCAATTCTTTTTTCTTCTTCTCTTTCTGTTTCCTTTTCAAATTCTAAATAAGTTTTAATAGGATAGGGATTAGGCTTCAAAAGACGGTAATCAGCAGCCCACATTTCCCAATCTTTGTTGGGAATATCTTGGGGAACGTTTTTAGTGTAATCCTCGGCTAAATTAATTTCAGCTTCGGGATATTGAGAATAAATACTGGACTCAACTATATCTCTTCGGTAATCGGGAAATCTAATATAAAAGTGAATGTCCCCGTCAATGGAAACAGTTTCTAAGCTAAAACCTAAGCTTATTTTCCCTTCCCACCACTTTTCCCAAAAATTGGGAGGATCCCAGAAGGCCTGCCAGAGCCCGACCATAACATCTTCCATGGCTCTTATTGGTTTTAAGCTTTCTTTGGGTATTTTAATTTCCAATAAAATAAACTTCTGTTTTTTTATAAATTCTTCGGTCTTGTACCAAAGCCAAAAATAACTGGCGGGTTTCCATAAAATAAAAGGTGCTGGAAGCCACCACCAGTTTTTAATTATTTGCCAAAGGTAATTAAAAAATAAAGAAAAAGTGGGTTCGGTAGGAACCATATTAACTTTCTTTTATTGTATATTTTCCTTGAGAGTTTCTAAAAAAATATTTTTTATCGCTTAAGTTCAGTAAAACCGTGTTTTCTTTAACTAATCTCTGCTCAAGCACCCTGTTTAAAATCTCCTCTTTGGCTAAGGGTTTTTTCTCTTGTTTGAGAACATTAAAAATTACTTCTTTGACGGGACCGGATTGATATCCCCACTCCCGAAGACCATAAATTCCTCTACCCACCAAAATGAACCGTGGGTCTTTTATGAGCTCATTATGAACCGTTTGCACTAAACCATCGGGGATTGACTCTGCCACCTCAGTAAAATGAAGAGGTTTATTTTCCTTTTTTAAAACTAAATAGGCCTTATCTTTTACCCCCCGAGGATTAATTTCCGGCCAATCTCGCAACCCAAAAAGCCCTTCCGGGTTTTTCTGAATCTTTTTGGAAATTTCTAAAACAGAATTTAAGGCGTTCTTTGACAAAGAGGAAGAGGTTAAGGATTTAAGGGGTAAAGGTTTTTCGGATTTTTTAATTTTGTCATAAGAAGAATTAATTACTTTTTTAGCTAAATTCGGAGAATTTTTATCAATCGTCCAGAAGGGGTAAAATTCTTCCGTTTCTCCAAATCTTTCGAAATCGTCTTTTAGATTTAGTAAAAAAAATGTTTGAGGTTTCTGATTTTCACTGCCCAAATCTTCCAATAAAATATCTTCTTTTTTTAGTTTGCCGGCTTCTTTAAGATAATCTTTGAAAAATTGAAAAACTTTTTGATATTGTTTAGTTTTAGATTTAATCCTGGAAAGACCTTCATTTTCAATTTGGCGAACCCTTTCCCTGGTAATACCATAACTTTCCCCGATAAATTCCAAAGTTTCCCTCCGATCTCCGCCAGATAGCGAACCCAGTCCGAAGCGACGAGAAATAATTTCCCTCTGCCGCTCGGGCAGACCCTTTAAAAGATTCTGACAAATTTGAAAGTAATTAGGTTTCATTTTTTTATTTAAGCATAATTTAAGGGCCTTGTCAAACTCTCTCTCTGACTCTTTCGCGCCATTTTAACCATTTTGCCAGAACAGGACTGGCTAAAAATAATGAAGAGTAGGTACCGGCAACAATCCCTATAATTAAAGCTAAAGCAAAATACTTTAAAGTTTCCCCGCCAAAAAAGAAAATAGCCACCAAAACAAACAAAGTGGTTAAAGAGGTGTTTAAAGAACGGGTTAAAGTCTGGTTCAAAGAGATGTTCACCGTCTCTTCGTAAGTTCCCCCGACTCGTTTTAAAAGGTTCTCTCTAATTCTATCAAAAACAACTACCGTATTATTAATAGAATATCCTAAAACAGTCAAAAGAGCCACCACCACCGGGATAGTAATTTGAATTTCATAAAATTTTCCCAAGAGAGAAAAAATGCCAAGAGGTATCAAAACGTCGTGAAAGAGAGCCAAGAGCGAAGATAATCCGTACTGCCAGCTGGCTATTGGCCTGGAAACCCTTCTGAAAACCAAAGCAATATAAGATACTATGGCCAAGAGAGACAGAATTACCACAATTTTGGTTTTATCTTTAAGTTCTCTGCCGATTACCGGCCCGATTGATTCAAAGCGTAATTCCTCAGCTCCTTCTAATTTTTCTAAAACTTTTTGATGGGTATCTTCATTAATATCTTTCATTCTTAAAATCACGCCTTGTTCGCCGGTGGGCTGCAGATAAACTTCTCCCAACTCAAGCTCTGCCAATGTTTCTTTTATCTCTTGATTGGCAGGACGAGCTTCTTTATATTCTACTTCCAAGATGCTTCCGCCAGTAAAATCAATGCCCGTTTTTAAACCAAAAATAAAAAGGCAGACAATGGCAGCTGTTATTAAAAGGCCGGAAAAAATGAAATAAATTTTAGAATACTTTAAAAAATTAATGGACATAATTAAATTTTTTAACTTAGGAATTTATCTCCATAAAAATTTTATCCTTTCTAGCTTAGTGTTAACGAAACATTTAAGAAAGTTTTTGGTAATAATGATCGCAGAAAACATTGAAATTAAAATACCTAAAGTCAAAGTAGTGGCAAACCCCTTAATAAAACTGGTGCCAAAGCTAAATAGAATAGCCGCCACCAGTAAAGTAGTTAAGTTTCCGTCTCTAATTGAAGGCCAAGCTCGAGAAAAGCCCTCTTCCAGTGCCTGACCAAAACTCTTTTCTTCTCTTAACTCTTCTCTCATTCGGGAAAAAATTAAAATATTAGCGTCAATAGCCATACCAATTGATAAAATAAATCCGCCGATCCCGGCCAAGGTTAAGGTAACCGGGATTATCTTGAATAAACTTAAAACTAAAATAATGTAAATGCCCAAAGCCAAAGAAGCCAAAATTCCCGGCAGACGGTAAAAAAGAATCATAAATAAAATGACAATTAAAAATCCTATTATTCCGGCTTTTAATGATTTTTCTAAAGAAATAGTTCCTAAGGTTGGCCCGACTGACTGCTGAGAGATTAAAGTAATAGGGACGGGCAAGGCGCCGGCATTAAGATCTCTAACTAAGGACTTGGCTTCTTCAATAGTAAAGTCGCCCGTAATTTGAGCTTTGCCGCCGGAAATGGTTTCTTGTACTACCGGAGTGGAAATTGGCATGCCATCAAGAAAAATAGCTAGTATCTTCCCAACATTTTTTGAGGTTAATTCTTCAAAAATTTGAGCTCCCTCATCATCAAATTGCAGTGAAATCAAGGGTTTGTAAGTAGTGGTTTGATCAAAAACTAACTTGGCTTTCTTTAAATATTTTCCCGTTAAAGAAGTGCTCTGAAAAGGATCTTCAAGATTTCCTTCCCCCGTTTCTAATACTTTACTATTCTGTTCTAAAATTTCCTGGTAATTTTCTTTTTGTTCCCTGAATTCCAAATAAGGCGTTTGGCCAATCATTTCAATAGCTTGGGCTGGGTCTTTTATCCCGGCCAACTCCACAATTAATCTGTAATAGCCCGCTCCTTCTTGAATTTGAACTATGGGCTCCCTGACACCAAAAAGATTTACTCTTCTCTCAATGACATCTCTTAAGCCTTGCATTGAAGAACTTTGTTCTTCTTTTTCAATATTGGACAGATCGGCTTCATAAATTAAGTGAGTGCCGCCCTGTAAATCTAATCCCAGCTTAAAAGAAGTATCCGGCATTTCCGGAATATTACTTAGCTTTTCTATGTATTTAATTTCGTTTTTCCTGGCATTCAGCCAATCTACCGATTGATTCCAGGGTTGAGGATAACAAAAATTAGCCAGAAAGAAGGCCAAAATAAAAATAAAAGCAACGATAATATATGTCCTTTTTTTTGACATAATTTTTTTATTTTAGCATAATATTAGCTTAATTAAAAGCCGGCCAGTAGAGCAGAAACAATCCCAATCAAAAATATCCCGTCAAACACGCCAGCTCCGCCAATAGAAATAAAACCGCCGAACCTCTGAGCTTTCCTTAAGTTCAAAATGTCAGCCCCGATTAAAGTGCCTAATACTCCGGCAATAAAAGCTGTCGGCGCGGCAAAATTGGGAGCCAAAACAAAAGCGAAAAAAGCAGCGAACAACGGAGGAATAAGAGCTGGCAGAAAAATTCCCCTGCCGGGAACAACCCTGGCTAAAAGCTTGGCAACAACAGCCATTAAAACAGTGGCGATTAAAACGGGCTCCAAAGAAAAACCGCTTTTCAAGACAAGGAAAAGAAAATAAAAAGAGAGCGAAATGGGAATAATCGCTCCTCCAAGGTTAATGGCCACTCCCTGAGCTTCTATTTTTGGAGCACGAAAAAGACCAAAAAAACGGACCTCCTCTTTATAAATTAATTTCTTTTTAGTTAAAGGGATATTAACACCGGAGCCAAAAAGGATTGCCAGGAGCAAAAATATAGTTGTTTCCGGTGAAATGCCTAAATTTTCAAAACCCAAAGTAACAATGTGAAAATAGCCCAAAATAAATAAAATGGGCAAAAACAAAATAAAAAGGGCGAATATTAAACAACCGACCGGCAAAAAGAACATAATAGTTTAGCCATATTTTGGCCAACAGCATTTCTTGTATTTCATTGGTTTTCCGGTCTCAGGATTAATTTTACCGCAAGGACAGGGATCATTCCTTCCGGGTTTATTCTTTACTCTGCCAGCCGAAGGAGATGCGGGCGCAGAGGAACTAACCGTAGTAATCGGCTGAGAAGGGGGTTGGGTTAAAGAAACTTTTAAAATAGTATTGGCAACGCTGGACTCAAAATTTTTAAGCAGTCCTTGAAACATTTTATGGCCTTCATTTTTATATTCCACCAAGGGATCCTGATGACCGTAAGCTCTCAACCTGACTGAATCCCTCAGATAGTCCATATTTTCCAAATGCTCCAGCCAAAGCATGTCTAAAACCCTCAAGCTGACAATTTTTTCCACCTGCCGCATATTCTCCTCGCCCAATTCTTTTTCTTTCTTCTGATAATCCTGCTCTGAAAGGCCTGTTTTTTTAATTATTTCTAAGATTTGAGTTTTGAGATTTGAGCTTTGATAATTTTCTAAAATTTCTTTTCTTTTTTTATAAATTACTTCCCGGTGCCTGCTTAAAACATCGTCGTATTCTAAAACATGCTTCCTTAAGTCAAAGTTCATTCCTTCAATTTTGGCTTGGGCCGATTCAATGGCTCCGGAAATCAAATTAGCTTCAATGGGCTGGTCTTCGGGAATTTTCAACATATTCATTAATCCTTGAACTCTTTCTCCGCCGAAAATCCGCATTAAATCATCTTTCAAAGAAACAAAAAATTGCGAGGAGCCAGGGTCTCCCTGCCTACCCGATCTTCCCCGAAGCTGATTGTCTATTCTCCGAGCTTCATGGCGCTCGGTGCCAATAACGTGCAGGCCGCCTATTCCTTTAATTTTTTCGGCTTCCGCTTCATCTGGCGGATTGCCTCCTAAAATTATATCTACTCCCCTCCCGGCCATATTGGTAGCTATGGTTACGGCTCCTAATCTTCCTGCTTGAGCAATAATTTCTCCTTCCTTTTCGTGGTGCTTGGCATTCAAAATCTTATAAGGAACCCCTTCCCTATCTAATAATTTTCCCAAGTACTCGTTTTTCTCAATTGAAGTGGTACCAACTAAAACCGGCTGCCCCATTTTGTTTTTTTCTTTAATTTCTCTCACCACTGCCTGAAATTTACCTTCCAGTGATTTAAAAATCACATCCGGCAGATCTTTCCTGATCATAGGTTCGTTAGTAGGAATAATAATCACCTCCAGCCCGTAAACCTTATCAAATTCTTCAGCTGAAGTAGCGGCTGTACCCGTCATACCGGCCAGCTTTTTATACATGCGAAAATAATTCTGAAAAGTAACGGAAGCCAAAGTCAAAGATTCCGGCCTGATGGCCACTCCTTCCTTGGCTTCAATGGCCTGGTGAAGGCCTCCCGACCACCTTCGCCCGGGCATCAATCTACCGGTAAACTCATCAACAATAATAACCTCATTGTCTTTTACCACATAATCTTTGTCTTTTTTGAAAAGAGCTTCAGCTCTTAGGGCTTGCTCTAAATGATGAAGGTATTTTATTCCTCTTTCTTCATAAATGTTCCCCATACCTAAGATTTTTTCAATTTTATTTATTCCTTCTTCAGTCAAAGTAACTGCCTTCATTTTTTCATCAATCTGGTAGTCGGTCTGGGGGTTCAGTTTGGGAATAATTCTGGCAAATTCCTGATAATACTTTGAACTTTCAGTATCCGGTGCCGAAATAATTAAAGGGGTTCTGGCTTCATCAATTAAAATTGAATCTACTTCATCCACGATGGCATAATGAAATCCCCGCTGAACCATCCGAGACAGGTCATAAACCATATTGTCTCTTAAATAATCAAAGCCGAATTCATTATTGGTGCCATAAGTAATATCTGCCAAATAGGCCTCTTTTCTGGAAACCGGCCGCAAAAAGCTTTCAATTACTTTAAATCCGCCCACGGTATCCCGCTCTTTATCTAATTCTTCTGCTTTTTCTTGATAGCTGGGGTCGTACAAAAAAGCTGCATCGTGAACCACGCAGCCAATGCTTAACCCTAGAGCGTGGTATATTTGTCCCATCCAGACGGTATCTCTTTTAGCCAAATAATCGTTAACCGTCACCACGTGAGCCCCTTTTTCTTCTAAAGCATTTAGGTAAACCGATAGGGTGGCAGCTAAAGTTTTTCCTTCACCGGTCCTCATTTCAATAATTTTCCCTTGATGAAGAGCAATGCCGCCAATCAGCTGAACATCAAAGTGTCTCTGTTTTAACGTTCTTTTGGCTGCCTCCCTGGTCAAAGCGAAAGCTTCTGGCAAAACATTATCAAGAGGTTCGCCTTTATTTAATCTTTCTTTAAGCTCCTGAGTTTTTTCTTTCAGTTTTTCATCAGAAAGCTTCTCAAGCTCCGGCTCAAGAAAGTTTATCTTTTCAATCTGCGGCTGAAGTTTTTTTAGATATTTTTCGTTAGCGTCGCCGAAAATTTTATTTATAATTGACATATTTTGGTAAAATTGCGGAAGCAAAATGAATTTTTGGAGAATAATATTTGGTTTTGATTTTTTCTTTTTTGTATCTTTCTTTTATTTTTTTAAAATCAACTTTATCAAAATTAATCCTTTCGGAACCAAAAGAAAAAGTGTGTTCGTCAAGCGGAAAGCAGTCAATAAAAGCTTTGTGAATTTTTAGAAAAGGGAAAATTTTTTTTAATTTATCCCTTGCTCTCTTGGCAAATTTCTCTTTTAAATCAGCTGTCTGGAAGCCAGCTATTCCGCCTTTGTTTAAAGCTTTCTTAATATTGCGGTAAAATTTGCTCTGCCAAAGGACAAACGAGGGACCCGTAGGGTCGGTTGAATCACAGATGATAATGTCAAAATAATTTTTATATTTTTTTACGAACTCCGAAGCATCTCCAATGAATATTTTAACTCGTTTATCGCTAAAAGCACCTTGAGAAACCGAAGGTAAATACTTTTTTGAAACTTCAATTGCTTTTCTGTCAATGTCAACTAAAAAAATTTCTTTAACCGTTCTGTGTTTTACCGCCTCTCTTAGCGCTCCGCCGTCGCCGCCGCCCATAATTAAAATCTTCTTGGGCTGAGGATGACAGAAAAAAGCCGGATGAACCAACATTTCATGATAAATGTATTCATACTTTGTGGCAAGTTGAACTAGGCCGTCTAAAACCAAAATTTTGCCAAACTCTTTTGTTTTAAAAATTTCAATTTTTTGATACTTGCTCTTTCCGGAATAAATCTCTTTTTCAATTAAAAAGCCCCAAGTAGAAGTTTGGGGTTCGGTTGGTATTTTAAAGTCTTCAAAAAACCAAACTTTCCCAAAAAGAAAATTTTTTTTCATTCTATAAATTTTCCTCTTTTAATTTTTTTTATTTCCACTTTTTTGGGCTGAAATTCCTTTTTTAAATAATCCAGGGCTTTTTCCGGAGTACCTTTATCACCGCAGGTATAAATGTCTATGGCAATATAATTATTTTCCGGCCAAGTATGAAGGGCGATGTGGCTTTCCGCCAATAAAACAATCCCAGTAATTCCCTGGGGTTGAAATTTATGAATAGCAATTTTTAAAGGAGTGTTGTGGGCTTCTTTAACCGCCTCAATTAAAATTTTTTTAATTCTTTTTGGGTCTTCAATTATATTTCCATGCCAAAATTCGGCAATCAAATGAATGCCCGAATATTTTATTTTGTTTTTTGTTATGACCCATTGAATGGATCTCTTTGTTTTTTCTAACATAACCTTTAGATTAACCACTTTATCTTTCTAAAAAACAAAGAGAGAAACAAAAAAGTGATTAACCGTTTAATTGTTCCTGCTTTTCTTTATACAACTTTTCCAAAAAAATTCAAGAGGAATAAAAAAACAACCCCGCCCCCTATGCATATTAAAATCTTAACAAATTAGTTTTTACAAGCTTAGGGGGCGGGGCAGAAGAAACTATCTTTTCTTCTTCTTTTTCTTCTTTTTAGCCATGAAATTTTTTTCTGAAAAAAGATCTCCAGCAAATAGTCGACCACTATCTGCATTCCTTACTTTATTTTTTCATTTTTAAAAACTTTGTCAATAGTGGATAAGTAAAATTTTTAAAAAATTTGCACTTCTTCTTCCAAAATTATTCCAAATTTCTTTTTTACTTTATTTTTTATTAATTTTATTAATTTTATTACATCTTTTGCTTTTCCGTTTCCCAAATTAACAATAAAATTGGCGTGCTTTTCAGAAATTTTAACATTACCGACTCTTTTTCCTTTCAATCCACACTTTTCAATTAATTCTCCGGTAAAAAAACCTGCGGGGTTTTTGAAAATGCTTCCGGCAGAAGGAAAATTTAAAGGCTGGGTTTCTTTTTTGTATTTTAAATATTCTTTTATCTTCTTAGAATTGCTTTTTTTTGTTTTTATTTTTACAGAAAGAATGATTTGGTCATTTTTCTTTTTGAAAATGCTGTTTTTATAGGAAAATTGACAATCCTTATTTTTAAAAATTTTAATTTTTTCAGTTTGAGCGTCAAATACCTTAACCTCTTTAACGGCGTCTTTCATTGATTTCCCGAAAGCGCCGGCATTTCCATAAACCGCTCCCTGTACAGTTCCCGGTATGCCAGCAGCCCACTCCAATCCCCGGGAAACATACAGAGAAAGCGGCTGGCCGAATTTAATAACCAAACCTTTATAACCCCTGTCGGAAATCAAAACATTACTGCCGCCGCCCAAAATAAAAAAAGGCAGCTTCATTTTTTTTGCCGTCTTTATCGCTTCAATTAAATCTTTTTCGGTTTTGGCGACAAAAAAATATTTCGCCCTGCCTCCAACCCTAAAAGTGGTATATTTTTTTAATGAAACATTCTTTTGGAATTCCATAAGCTTAAGAGCCGAGAGAGTTGACTCCTATTCTAAGTCTTTAGTGAGTACTATCCTCCCGGCTCAATTATATTCTAACAAATTATGAAAATAAAACCAATCAAACCTTTCTCGTCTTATCTATCTTTCTAAGTGCCTTTCCAAGGATTTTCATTTCTTCCATTGTAAAATCTTTGCTTTTCATTTTGTTGCATCGCCAACAAGCAACGACGCAATTTGAAACATTATATCCTTTTGCGTTATCCAATCGCTCTATTGAAAAAGGACCGCGAGTAGTTCCACAATAAAAACACTTTTCATTTTTATAAGTTCTTATACGACAAAAATCTTCAAAATTTAACTCAAATTTTATATTCCTATTTCTCGCATGCTGTTTTAATCTACAAAATCTTCTATTAAACCAAGCTCGGGAAAATTTTATCTTTCTTTTGCGACGTGTACGAACAGCTTCTTTTTGAGAACGACAACCTCTACAAATATGCGATCTATACTTCCTCTTAATTAGCTCGAAGGAGTCCTTGGGTAATTCCTTTTTACAGATTTTACATATTTCCATATTATTTATCATAACAAAATATTTTATCAAATCGAATTTCTAAATCTATCACCAAAATAAAAACAACGAACCTCGCTCGAGGGAGGCCCGTTGTCGACTTAGTGGAGTTGCCTTGTGGCGTACTCACTAATAAATATTAACAAATTAAAAAAATTTTGTCAAGACAACATTTGATTAATTTTTGCCCTGGTTGTTTCTCCGACAAAGCCCGTCCCTTCGGTTATTTCCCAAGGAGTTAAAATTTCTTCAGCATACTTTTCTTGAAAACGAATTACGGCTGCTTTAGTTAGGCCCAAAAAGTTTCCCGTAACCAGACCTTCGGGGTAAATTTCTGTTCCCTGCGATTTCAAAAATTCCTGAAGACAGCTCACTCTTTCATCGTTCCTCAGGCCGTAAAAAAGATCTTCTTCAAAGGGTTGATTACAAACAGAAGGCAAAGAGGGTGTTTCTTCTTCGCTCTCAATTTTAACAAGCTGTCCTTTGAGCTGTTTTAGCAATTCTTCAATCTCTGAAATCTTAACCAAAATCTCTTGCCGAGTCATTTTGGTTATCGGTTTTTCTAAATATTTTGAATTTGAATTTTCTTCCGGTTCTTCTGCTTCAGCAATGGTTGAAGCTTCCCAGAAAAACGGAAAGGCCGGTTCCGGGCTTGAAAATCCAGAGGCCTTGCTTTGGATTGTCGGAATAATGGTTGCCGAACTGATTCCCGTCCCGAATTTAGGAACCAAGATCTCCCCTCTTTGATATTCGTTAAGCTGGAAGAAATCAAGAGAGTATTGGCCGGAAACATCTCTTACCAGATAAGGAATTTTAAATAAATTTTCCGGGTTGCCGATAAATTCAACCTTTAAAGTTCCATTAACCCCGCCAATAAATTTAAACCAGTTGCCAGACCAGTTTTTGGTGCTTTGATTAACCCCCAAATTGCTTTTGCCTTCCAAGGGCAAGAAGATAATTGAAGGAGTTACTCTTAGATCTTCTAAATTTTCGTTTTTGTAACAGTATTCTTCGCCCAAAGAGCAATCATTGGCCAAAACGGCAACGATCCAATCGGTGAAAATTTGCGGAAAGTCTTTTTCAAAACCATTTTTTTCCAGAGCATAATTTAAACTTTTAATTCCGGTAAATTCCGATTGTAAAGAATCGGCTAAAATTTCTATTCCGTATTTCTCAACTAAATATTGGGTGAAAAGATTCAAAGCTCCATAATCTGCTTCCTGGCCCTGCCATTCGGTTAATGAGTCGGAGGGGTTTTCTAAAAAGGTTTTTACTCTTCTTTCTAAATTGCTCCCTTCATATTCTGAATCATAACCAACTAAAGTTGGAGCATATTCTGCCCGGGCTTCGTTCAGCCAAACCTCTTCAGTAACTCCCTGAATTTTTTCTTTCTGGTTAAAAGTGATTAAATGGACGAATTCGTGGGCCAGAAAACTTTTGGCTAAAGGGTCAGTAATATAATCGGCATTAAGATAAACCATTTCTTTTTCATTTGACTTTGGGCTCTGGAAACGAGAATATTCGTCTCCGCTGTTGAAGTATCCGGTGGCTCCTTTTTTCATCTGGTGGATTAAAACTGTGATGGCGGCTTCTTTATCAATACCCGGTTTCCACTCCTGGCCGAAAGCAGAAGTTAAAGTGGGATAGATCCTATGATCAAAGTCGTGGCCTAAATCTTGCAGAGCCCGGCTGACTTCCTGTTTTTTAGAAGAGCTTAATTTATCCAGCCATTCATCATCAACATAAAAATAAAGTTTTTGGCTGATTTTTTGCAAGGTAGCAGAAATTTCTTCTCTTTGGGACAAATCGTAATCAGGATCAACGAAAAAATCAGCCTTCTGCCCTAAAGAAATAGCTGAAACAAAAGAAGGCAAAGAAAGAAGAATCAGTTCAATAAAAATAATTTTAAAACCTCTTACCATCAAGGATATTTTAACATAATTTTAAAAAACTGAAAACCGCCCCGAAGGGCGGTTTTCATTCTCCACAAGGAAAGAGAAATAACTAAGTTAACTCGGGAATTACTTGCTTAGAGTGTAGGTTACAGAATCTCCTAAGGTCTCTACTAAGAATCCATTCATCCAATCCAAACTGGTTGCACCAGTACCATGGGCAGGACCATAAGATCTATCTGACCAAATAAAGTTGCCAATAGCTGTAGCGTATGCTTCACCCAAGACTATGTCATTAACATTACTCTTACCATGAGGATAAGAATCGTCAACAACATAAGTGATGATGCTATCGCCAGTTGATGAACCAGTAACCCTACCTTTAAGGTAGTAAAGCTGGGATGTACCACCGGTTACCACTTCTTCATTGTCAAATAGTACATAGACAGTCACGGCTGATCCGGTAGCTAAGTCAACACCAGCAACTTCGTTTTGGCTTCCACCCTTACTTGAACCGATTGCCACTTTATCAGTGTAATCAGTGCTTCCTTTGTAGAATTTAAGGGTGTCAAGATCAATGCCAGCGCTACCAGTAATGGAGAAAGTCATCATCTTTAAGCCAACGTCTCCGGACGTATCAGCTGCTATTTCCGCAGTGTAGAGAGTTAAGGTTCCACTATCGGCTAAAGTACCAGTTGAAGCTCCAGATAAGGACACGGTTGGTTCGGTCTTGTAGAGAAGGTAGTTGGTACCAAGTTCGCCCATATCGTCCTCGCAGGCATGATAATTAGTGCCGTTGATGACGGGCTTATCAAGATAGAAAATATCACCATCACCAATACCTGAACCGTCCCATCCTACAGAAAAGCTTATTCCTACAATCTTAGCGGTCTGAGTTAGACCAGCTAAAGTAGTTGTGCCACTAGTGCCAGTACCACAAATGGTAGCAGCATTAGCCCACCAATCTACCGAAGAGGATGTATTAAGCGTCTCTGTTTCCCATGTGTCAACAGCAGCAACGCTGTAGTTATAGATTATCTCTCCGTCTAAAGCGCCATCCAAGTCACAATCCATGAAAAGGGTTAAAGGCGCACCCTCTAAACTAGCGTTATCTGTTTGGGTAGAGAATGTAATACTGCTTATGTCAGCTATAGTCAAGTTTAGATCGCTAGTAACCATATCAAGTTCTCCTCCATCACTAGCATCTGTAGCAGTCATTTTAAGAGCATAGGTGTCTTGTATATAGGTGCTGTCATTACTAGTGTCAGCAGTAGAGGTAACCCAAGCCAAGGAAACCTCGTTGCTTGAATCACCATCAGCATCTGTTTGTTTTAAGTACCCCATGCGTCTTTCGTATGAAGGATTGGAACCACTGTTCGCTTTGTAGTAAGCAAGCGAAACCTGAGGCCTGTCTCCAGCTCTGGCATAACCAGAAGAGGCAACAGCACTCATGGTAGCGTAAATAGTAAGTTCAGCTGTGCTGCTGGCTGGAACATAAAGATCCAGTCCGGTAAAGTGAATCATTCCGTTGACAAAAGTAGATCTCTTAGTGGTGGTTACTGTGTCGCCGTCAGCATTCTTATAAGAAAGCCAGACATAGTAAAAGTCACGGTAGTTCGGTATGTTATAGCGAGGAGATGTCCTATCTACTTCACTACTAGCATACACCTTCACTTCAGAAACAGTATATGCTTCGTAGACAGAAGCAAATTCATATACTGCCATCGCTACATCCGAACTCTGACCGAGAACTATAGCGTCATCTGGATTACCAGAATCAATGTCTACGGCTAATGAGCTTGAGGCAACGGTAATAACCTGCAAAGCAACAGCACTGGTGACATTGGCAGAAGTTGAGGTAGTGGTGGTTATACCAGTACCAGTAACCTCAAAACCATCTGCATCAATGGTGCCTGCGCTAACACTAGATAAAACGTCAGCGTAAATATCAACTACTTTACCTTCACTAGCAGCTAAGTCAACATTCACTGAGAAAAGGTTGGAAGTGCTTGGAGTCACTTTGGTAGAACCAATTTGATCAGCTCCAATTTTCAACATCAGGTTTTCAACTTTAGCTGCTGCTGTACTGTCTTCAATAGCAACAGTGATACTGTCAACATTAACCCCTTCGGTAGAACCGGCTAACATCTGGAAAGACCCCATTTTCACTTCTGAAGCTGGAGCCACTGTGCTTTGGTTACCGTAAGAAGCGTTCTTAGTAAAGGTTAAAGAACCTGCCTGAGTAGTCAAAGAATTAGCCGCTTTATTAGTGGAAGGAATATCCAAAACGGTTAAAGAACTCTGACCCTGGGCATTATCAGTACCTGCCCTAAGATAAATAGTAACGCTGTCACCGGCAGTCAAAGCGGCACCTGCTGTGGTTTTGATGTCAGCTTTAATTTCTACTGTAGAAGTTGTACCAGCTGGGACGATAAAGCTCGTACCAAAAGAAAAGCTGGTAGGAGTTTCACTCCCAGTGTATTCTACTAAATCTGTTGTGCTACCGACCTGAGATCCGTTTAGATAAACCATACCGTTATCTAAACCGCCAGCGCCTGTAGTATCAGCAGATACCTTTAGGGTGTTAACTTTAACATCCTCACCAACAGCCTTAAAGTCATATTTTGCCAAGAGAACACTAGTCGCATTTAAGGCAACGTTTCCAGTTGGTGAATCAGTGCTTTTAGTTACAGATAGTGAACCAGTGGCAATTTGGTAATTGCCTGTTGGCTGGACAAGAGTCCAAGTTCCAAGAGTAACATAAGACGGCACATACACCTCATAGTTTGTATCTTTTATTACTAAATCAGTGATGTACTGGAAAGTAAACTTAAAGGTTCTAGTGGAACCCTTAACAATATCAGCGTGAAGTTTTAAGGCCTTAGTAGTACCTTTGGTGATACTAATAGGAGAATCAGAGAAATCAAATACGACTTGATTGTCAGCGTTCATGCTGGCTACTGTTCCTAGAACTGTTCCTCCGTAGTAGAGGTTGAAGTTCTGTAAGTCGTCGGTTTGAACGCTACCAACTTCAGTAAAGACAAGTTTCTCTACTTCTAAATCCTGGTTGACCGCCTGTAGGCTTACTGACCAAACTACGTAGTCATCTTGAGGATTAATTGAAGTATTGGAACTACCGGGCGTTGTATAACTTCCGGTTATGGTTGCATAACCTAAGTCAGTCGCGGTAGCGACAGTCATTAAGTTGCCGTTAATTGGGAAAGTTCCACTTACAGCTGTAGCATCAGATGTGATGTCGTCAGCTGCAGTTAAATCAAACCCAATAGTTTTACCAGCTGAAACAGCAGAGTCTAAATTGCCCTTTAAGGTGATGGATTTAGTTTCACCAGCTGGAACAGTAAATAGTCCATTGGCGTCATTAAAGGTTACTACCTTGGAAGAAATGGTGCCTCCTTCTGCTAACTTAGTGCCATCTTCATAAAGATAGGTGTTGTCCAAGTTAGCGTCAGCAGCAATACCAGTTCTAGTAAATTTTAAGGTGGTAACTGTAACATCGCCTTCTGAATCTGCTGTAAAGTTTACAGTCGTAAAGGGTATTAAAACCTGAGCTTGTTTACTGGCAGTACCGTAAGAGATAACTGTCGTTGAAGCTGGAGTATCAGCCGCTAAACCAACGGTTAAGCCACCTGCCTCCTCTTCTTCCTCTTCCTCTTCTTCTTCCTCTTCTTCCTCAGCGCCAACTAAGAGTTCATTTAACTTAGCTCTGGTGGTAGAGCCAACAAAGCCGGTTCCTGAAGTTAAACCCCAGGGAGCCAAAACTTCGTCAGCATACTTCTCTTGGAATTCAACAACCGCTCCTTGGGTCAAAGGACCAAAGTAGCTGGTTTCGTTTCCAGGAGAGCCTACGCCAGTTGAAGCTAACTGAGTGTCAGAGTCAGAGTTGAGGACGATCTGAAGGCATTTAACGTCGTCGCCCGTCATGGCCAGTTTCAAGTTGCGGTCAAAAGAAGTAATGGTGCAACCTGAAACGGTGGGAGTGGTACCTTCTAATTCAGCTAACTGATCTTGTAGGTCTTCTAATTGAGCTAACAGATTTGCGATTTGCGCCTCTAGCTCTTCAGCTGTTATAGCCTGAGCTAAACCAGGAGCCATTGTCACAGCTAAAGCTAAACCGGTTACAGTAGCAACAATTCTTTTTATTGTGTTATTCATTTATTTTCTGTGTTGTTAATTTTTAATTTTTATTAATGATTATTTTTTGTCGCGTCGACCTTTTTTTACCCGTTAGATATAAAATTATCTAACTAGGGTTTGGTTTCGCGACCAAACGTTTCGGGCCACGAAACTTGCGACCGTCCTTTGTTAATTGTTATTTAGAGAGCCGGTTAAATACAATTCCAAAGCTCCCTGATAATCACCTTCTTCGTAATGTTTTATTATTTTAGCTAAATCATCTTCCTGCTCTTCTGTCAAGCTGGAGTTAGCGGCGTCGTTTATCAGGATTTCCACAATGGTTTTTTCAGCGCCTTCTCCAGTTCCTTCCTCGGTCGGTTCCAACCCCAAAGAAGCTAAAACTTCGCCCTCTTTTTCATTTATCTCTTTGATCTCTGGCGCTACTTTTTTAGCTATTTTTACTGCCTCTTCTTCTGATTTATTTTTAATACTGTTGGCCACTTCTTTTTCTGCCTCAGCCTTGGTTGCGGAAAATTCTTTCAGGGCAAAGGATAATTTTTCCACCTGATTGGCTTGAGCAATTCTGCTTAAGTCCTCTAACCTTTCACTGGTCAATTTTAACTGAAAATCAGTTTTTTCACTTTCTGAAACAAAAAATGCCCGGCTTTTCTCGGTAATTTTTTTAATTGGGAATAAAAAGTCGCCGGGCAGAGCATTTTGCGCCACTCCAAAAACCCCAAAAAGAATAAAAACAACAACTAATCCAGCGTAAGCTGGCTTAAAGATAAGGAACGGGTTCAGAGCGGGTTTTTCTGCTCCTAAAATCTGACTTTTAGTCAAAGAAGCCCAATTTTTGTTGGGTTTAATGGTTTTGAGTCCTTGTATTTTTTTGATAAGCTCTGGTTCTACCATTAAAAAAGAGAAATCCCCTTTACAGGGTTTACTTAAATTATGACGGAAAATCCCCCTTTTTATTACACACCGAGCCCCACAAAGTGGGGCGAAGGCGAAGATGAGGACTTAAGTCCTCATTGCCCCTCTCAATCCTTTTAAGGCCCTGTGTAAAAGCACCCGGGTAGCTTGTTCTGACTTGTCCATCATCTTGGCTATTTCCGGAATAGATAGGTCGTCTAAATAGTGCCAAATCACCACGTTTTGATAGTCATCTTTAAGGTTATTTATAGCTAATCTGACCTGTTCCATATCTGAGTTCAAAATGGCTCTTTCTTCTAAATTTTCTTTAGGATCAATTACCGGCACATATTCAGCTGAAACAACCTGTGTCCTGCTTTTTTCTCGGTAGTGGTCAGTAACCAAATTACGGGCAATTCGGTATAAAAAGGCCTGAGGATTCTCAATGTTGCTGGTTTTCATTGCTTCAAAGGCCCTTAAAAATGTCTCCGAAGTCAAATCCTCGGCCGTATCTTTAGAGCTTACTTTCAAGAAGATAAAACGGTATATTTTATCAATATATTGGTCGTAAATTTTACTGAATTCTTTCCGTAGATTAGCCATAAATTACGATAGAAAGGGTAGGACAAACGCCCTACCTACGTATGTATGTATGTCCTACCTAAGTTTCAGTACTTTTAAGCTGATAATAAGTATCATTTCTCTCCCCTATTCTTTCAATAGTTCCTTGCTGGAGTAAAAACTCAAAATCCCTTCTTAAGGTTCTTTTAGTTACTTCAGGAAAAACCACTTTAAACTCGCCCACTTGAGCTTTTCCTTTTTCTTTTAAAATTTTTAAAATCTTTTCTTGTCTGGTCAAAGCTGAATTTACTGGCATTATTTTTTTCTCAACCCTCTGGGGAGCTAATTCTCCTTTCAGTTTACTATATTCTTCTTGTATCTTCAACAGCTCACTGGGGCTCACCCAGTTCTGGGTTCTGGCCACTTCAAAGAAACTATTCAGTATTTCCAGGTCTTTTGGATTTGGCTTAACCAAAATCTCGTCTGCCAGCTCTCTCATTTTATATCTCAAAGGCTCCTTTTTTGGAAAAAGCAGAGTCATCTTATAAAGCGTGCTCGTCAATTGAACTAAAAAATCTTTGTTCATAACTGCATTGTTTAAAAAGTATAACAAAATTAGAAAAAAGGGTCAAAAAAGTACCCGGCCTTGATTTTTTTGTTATTTTATGTTTTAATAAGGGTATTATGCAATCTATTGGTATTTTTATCATTATTGGCATTGCCTTGCTGGGCTATACTTATCTTGGACAAATCTTAGAACCAGCAAAAGAATTATCTTCTGAAGAATTGGAAGAAACCCTTGTCCAAACTCAAACAGGTACACCGGCAAGAACTCAAACTTTTTTAAGCCCAGCAAAACCTACTACCGAGCCCTCAGCATCAAAGCCTGCCATTTCGGTCAATACATATATAACTGCTGGCCCAGAAGAAGGTGAGGTTATAGATGAAACAGACAGGGTGGTTTTTGAGTTTAAAGCAAAAGTTTCACCCGCTGATACCGAGGGACGAATAATATTTGAGACTAAACTGGCAGGACTTGATGAAAACTGGCAGGAAACTTCTTCTAACCAGAGGACAATTGATCTGCCTGCAGGCCCCAAAGAATATACTTTTTGGGTCAGGGCGAAAATAAATAATGTGATTGACGCAACTCCGGCAGGAAGAACTTTTGAAGTAAGTACTTCGCCCTATTTTGGCAAAGTAAAAATTTCCAGCGTCCGTTCTCAAACTTCCTCTTACCCTTCTTTAATAACCTTAAGCACTTACCTCGGAGAAGAGAAAATTAACATTACCGGCTGGCAGATTAGAGGAAAAGGAGGAAGCTTTACTTTTCCGGGAGGCATAGAATACTACAAACCCTATTATAATCCGGTTCCCACGGAAAGTATCTTTGTTGAACGAGGCGATAGAATTTATTTATCTTCTGCTTCCAGCCCCTTGGGGAGAGGGAGAAATTTCCGGCCCAATAAATGCCTGGGTTATTTTACCAACTATCATGATTTTCCAATTTCTTTATCAAAAAATTGTCCAAAACCAAACAGGGAAGAAATTTCCCATCTTGACCCTTGTTGCCAGGAATTTATCCTTAGACTGGGCAGGTGCGAAATCCCGGATTACTCTGACAGTTTAAGCGTTTCCAACGATCCAGAGTGCGTGGCTTACCTTAATGAAAATTTTAACTACGGCGGCTGTTATAGGAATTATTATCGCGACGAAGATTTCATCAGCAATGACTGGCATATTTATATGAATACCAATATTGTTGTCAGTAATAACTGTGACACTCTTTATTTACGAGACCAAAACGGCCTCTTGGTAGATGAATATTCTTACGGCCGCCCCATCTGCAGATAAAATCTCTATTTATAAAAATTTTAAAATAAAAAGTGGGCGAAATAGCCCATTTTTTTGTTAATAATACTAAAATCTATTTAACGAACTCAATTTTAAGTTCCCGCTTAAAGGCTGAAGCAATTTTTTGAAGCGTATCTGCAGTGAAATTCTGCTGGCCCGCTTCCATTCTAGCCACGTTGCCTTGAGTGGTTCCCAGTTTTCTAGCTAATTCCGCCTGAGATATTTTTTTCTGTTTGCGTAATTGTAAAATCTGATAAGCAATTTCTAGCTGCTTACCGTATTCATTATAATGTTTCCTGAATTCTGAATTTTTTAACCTTTTGGCAAGATATATCTGAAAATCTATTGCTTTTTTGGTTTTTTTTCTTTTATTCATATATTTTTGGATTCTTTAAAATATTTTTATAATTTTCTTCGGCTTTTTTAATTTCAGAATTTGGCGTTTTAGGCGTTCTTTTTAAAAACGCATGAAGTAAAATTATTGTCTTTTTTATAAATATGAAGTAAAAAATTCTATGTTTATTGTGGCTAAAATCAATCCTTAATTCCCTAATCTTTCCTTTTACGTGCCGAGAATAAGGCTCATCTAAATAACCTTTATTATCCCGCAAAAATTCTATATATTTTAATGCTTTTGCTTCTTCTTTTTCTTTTAGTTTTTTAATGTAATCCAAGACCGGACTTCGGCCCGTTCTGATGTCTTTGTAAAACTTTACTTTATATTCCTTTGTAGCTCCATTATATATCATATATGATATACTTGTCAAGAGGCGTAATATGGCTAATTAAATCTTCCTTAATTAAAGCATTTTTTAGGGATGGCATTCGGTTCCGTGGTCCAAAAAAATATTTGATTGGTTATTCCTAAAAATAGTGTCTTCTATTTTAATTTTTTCTAAAGCTTTCTGGCAATCTGCCTCATGGCTGAAAATACCCCATATACTATTTTCAATTACGGAATTTCTGATAGTAATCTCAACATCTTCTAATTGAGTAATCGCTCCCCAGCAGGTGCCAACGCTACACGTTCCTCCACCGTATCTAATTAAAATATTATCTAAAAGATAAGGAGAGCCAGAAGAACAAAATCTAATCCGATGCCAATTTCCTTGTATGGGAGAAGTATCATTACCGTCAGCGTTTGTATCGCCGCCGAATTCGTCATCCTTAAAGGAGGTAAAAACAACCGGCTTATCTAACGTGCCTTCGCTTATTAATTGATCATAAATTTCTAAATAACCAGTACCCGGGGTTGACGAAGGTCTGATTTTAATCACCGTGCCTGCTTTAAGGGTCAGGCTGCCCCTAATCGCCTTTGCTGAATCAATCACATAAGCTAAATCAGAATACCATACGGTAGCTTCTGTGATGTCGCCTCCCTTAACTAAAATTCCGTTTAAATCATTATTCTGAACTACGTTGCCTGAAAAAACAGAATTAAAACCTCCTCCGAGAAAAATAGGAATTTCATTTTCCTCAAAGACGTTGTTTTTAATTTGAGGGGTTCCTCTCTCTATCCAAATCCCTTTGGTGTTATTTTTAAATGTGGAGGAATCAATAATTGAATTTCCTCCTTCCATCCAAATAGCAGCGGCACTTATGAGCTCGCCGTAATTCTGTGTGCCAGAAAATTCTGAATTTTCTATGGTTATAGTTGAATCTTTGATATTTATAGCCCGCGGGAAAGAATTGATAAATGAAGAATTTTTAATGGAAATGTTGTTGCTGTTTTCTATTTCTAAAACTCCGCTGATTAATCCCCAGGGCTGGTAGAAAGGCATATGAGTTAATCTTCCGCCGTCAAGGAAATTAACGTTTTCTATTTTAGAATCTGAACTGTCTGTAAAGTAAAGGCGGTAGCGATCATTTGAAGGCGTTGCGGTTGAATTTCTTTCAAAAGTAATTTTTTCCTCCTCTTCGCTTCCTCCAATTGCCTCTAAAGTGCCACTGATTTTTATTTCGTTTGAATCCTCAAATTTTAAAATTACTCCCGGTTCAATTTTTAGCCTTTTTTCTTCTTCTATAAATAAATCATTAATAATTATATAAGGGCTGGTTAATTTAGTTAAAGTAATTTCTGAGAATTCATTAAAGGGCAAAGTTGAAATTGTGGTTGGAGATATTAAAGCCGAATTTTTAGCTTTTGGCGTGCCGTAAATATCTTTTGAATCGGCATCTATTCCGTTTCGGGTAATTAAATTGTTATCCACCCAATTACCATTAATTCTTTCCATAGAAACCCTGCCTTCGCTATCTCCGGCGAGCCAACCTCCGGTGCAATCAATTGAATCAATAATATTTCCGTAGCTGTCTTTTAATTCTAATTTTTCTCCTTCGTTGTTCAACGCTCCAGTATAAATTTGATCGGCTTCAATGCCTAAAATAGAATCATCACTGGTTCTTTCTAATAAATAGTATTCGCCGGCTAAGATGTTTCCCGACAAATTAATCTCTGGAGTTCCATCGCTCGCTTTTAGGGTGCAATTTTCAAGGTTAATGTCTTCATCGGTGTTATTATAAAGCTCAATCCACTCATCGTTAGAACTGGCCTTAGTTCCCATCCAGGCAATCTCATTTATTATTACAGCTAAAGGCAGAACTTCTTCATATACCGGTTCTTCTTCCTCCTCCTCTTCTTCTTCTTCTTCCTCCTCCCCCTCTTCCTCTTCTTCACCCACGGTTTCTTCCTCATTTTCGTCTTCTTCCTCTTCTTGTTCGCCGACAGCTCCTTCTTCCTCCTCTTCCTGTTCACCATTATCTTCTAATTCAAGCTCTTCCAAAGGTAAATATATAGTCTGCTCCAAAGAATTAGTTGGTGATGGATTAGTATTTAAAATAAAATCTTGAGAATTATCATTTGTATCAATCAGCTCCTCTTCATTTTTGATTCTCTCTAAGCTTTTTCCTGTAGTTAAACCAACTTCTAAAACTATCCCCGTTCCTTCTACTGCCTCTAAGGGCGGCTCTTTTTCTGAATCGCCCCAGCTAACTTTATCTTTTACGGCTTCCCTGCCGTCGGCAATAATTACTCCGCTACTGCCGGTTAATTGCGCAGAGAAAGTGGCATCAGGAGTAATTCCTGAAATCTCGCCGCCGACTAATAGAAAATAACTTTTAGCCGGAATAGTTTTAGGAAGTTTGGTAATTCTTTTATTGGTAATTTGGTTGCTGGAATTAACTAATTTTAGCTTAAAATTATATTCGTTAAGCGAAACTTCCTCCTCGTTAGGGTTGTATAATTCAATAAATTCATTGGCAGAACTGTCCCAACCCGCGCAAACTTCAGAGATTAAAAGCGACGGCAAATCGGGATTAGGAATTGACCCGCCATAAGAAGGTGTCTTGCTCTCTTTCTTATCTTGAGCTTCGTCAGAGGACTCTTCTTCCTCTTCTTCTTCCTCCTCTTCTTCTTGTTCGCCAACAGCTTCTTCTTGTTCGCCAACAGCTTCTTCTTCCTCCCCCTCTTCCTCTTCTTCTTCGCCTTCAACTATTTCGGGAGTCTCACCAACTAATCCTTTTGTTTCTTGAGTAATCACATCTACTTGTTCTGAAATATCATCTAATATTTCTTGTATTTCTTCTAAAGTTAATTTTGGCTTCGTTTTTTGCTTTAATTCTTGTTCTAAATTTAATTCAATTGACTGAAGCTCTTCCTCGCTTACGTCTTCAACGCTTTCACTTAGCTCTCCAACGGTTTTTTCTATTTCTAAAACTGTTTCTTCGTCACCTTTCGGAATCTCAATCTCTAAAAAATCTTGAGGCGCAATCTGGCCTCCTCCGAATAAAGCAATTAGGTCTTGAATAAAACTAAGTTTTTCAGTAAAAAAGTTTTGTATTTTCTCCCAAAGAGTAAGCGGCTTTGCCTCCGGTAAATTCGGCATCTTGTTAGGAAAAGTAACTTCAATAGAAATATCGCTTAAGCCATATCCGCCTCCGGTTAATTTTGAGGCATTACTTTTTATTTGAATAATAAATGGAGGTATTTTTTCTTTACCCTGCGCTCGCCAAAGACTGAATTCCCAAGAGGTAATATTTAATCCCAAAGTTATTCCTACAGGCTCCGCAGGTTCAATTTCCTCTGGCGAATAAAATTCAATATTTAATTCTCCGGAGTTTTCAGTTAAAGGATGATAAGCAAGATTATAATAAAAATCCGGGTCTTGCTGATTATCTTTATAAGAAGTAAAGGGATATTTTAAAGTTCCACTGGCAACTTTAATTTCATTTTGCTGCAGCCATTCTTTGGCAATCCGGACTGCCTCTTTAACACTCTCTTTTTCAATTTTATTTAAAATTACGCCGGCATCCGGCGAACCTAACAAAAAAACAGCTATTTCAACTGTCTTTTTAAGAAATTCTTTTGGAAAATCTATTAGAGCATATTGAAGTTCTTTTTTTTGAATTGCATTGCGAATTAAAAATATGGCAGCTTGTTTTTCCGGCTCAGAAAAATCAGGAGAAGTAGTTAAATTAACCCATTTGTCTATTAGCCCCTGCTGAATTGAATTCAATAAAAGACGAGTTTCATATCCGGAAAGTTCAATGTCAGCTGAAACATTCTGAGGAAAAATCAAAAATCCCACTACAGAAAATAGCAGAAAAATATATAAAAATCGCCTATTGATTAAGCAACTTTGCATTTAAAAAAGTATTTCAGTTATTAAATTTTTATTTTATTTTTTAAAAGAGCTTTGTTATGCCTCTCTCTAGCCGAGGTTCGCTTTTAAAAAAGAACTATTGAATTGAAACTGTTTCTAAAAATTTATCAAGTCCTTCTGAGCATCTTTCAACATCTTCCCTGGATGCAGTCATACCTATCGAATATAATTTATTTTCTTTTGAAAGATATATTCCAACAGAAGGACCTATATCTACACAATCAAAATTATTCTTTAGGGCAGACTCTCCATCTATTTTTACTATTTCAAACTCATCAGATTTCATAATTAATGATTCGTGTGCTTCTTCTACTTCTTTTCTTATTTCATCAAGAGTTGTTTTTTCATAGCCGACCGCTATCTCAATCATACATCCCTTTTTTAATGGTGGGACGGCTTTTTTATTCGGCCTTATGCTTTCAGTATCAGAGGGATAAAATGTAATTGATCCGTGCATCACCTCTATTTTTTCTGTAATCCACCCCTCAGGCACCTTTACGGTTAATCCTGCTTTTTCGTTTATCACAAATTTTCCTTCTTCTGTTTCCATAATTACATAATCTTCCGGACTTCCCTTAATCTCTTTTTTGTTTTCTTGCCATAAAAAAACTCCTCCAATTAAGAGAAGCAAAATAACAATTATCAAAACAGCAATTTTCTTTTTTCCAATTTTTTCAGACCCTCCGATTTTACACATATTTTATAATCATACCCACTCCAAAAAATCTCTACAAGCTAAAACCTGTGGAAAACTCCCCTACGCGCTAATTCAGCCATAGCTGAATTAGCGCGTAAATAAGTTTTTTATAATTTAAATATCTTCTTTAACCAATCATCCCTGCCAATGTCTTGAGTTATAATTAACCTTATTTCTTTTTCGGTTAAACCAAAAAAGTCTCTTAAAAGTTCTATCTCGTCACGACAATCGAAAGGATAAATCCAGACGCTTCTTTGTAACGGATAAAAATTCAATTCTTTTAACTTTCCGCGGAAAGCTTCTCGATAAAATTTTTTTAATTGAGCAATGTCAAAAATAACTACTCTCCATTTATGATCCCACTTCTTTGGCTTTTTTGTCCTTAAGTTATCTATTTGGAACCAACCTGCCCTTTTTCTTCCCTTTTCTGTAAGAGAAATATAGATTTGACGATTTTTCTTTTTTACTTCAATACAACCCTCCTTCCTTAGTCTATAAAAAGCATCGTAAACTTTTCTTCTTTTATATTTTTCCTCTTGGGTAAATCTTTTCAATAGACTTAGGCCAAAATAAGGCGAAGTAGCAGCAACGCTTACAGCACCAGTTATCATTAACCCCTGGAAAATATCTTTTACAATTTCTGATTTGGGTTTCCGGAAATAATATTTATATTTTGCCATTGTATTATACGCGCTAATTCAGCCATGGCTGAATTAGCGCGTAGGGATTTTTACTTTATTATATCTATTATAATACGAAAAATTTATTTTTAAAAACAGTTTGAGGGGCGCGTGAGCGCCCCTCATATACATATATATAAGAAGTATATTAAATTAAAGTTGAGTTATTTAAAAGCCGGCGAGTTGTTTAATTTGGGAAATGGGTATGGCTATTACCTTGCCTTCCAGGTCAATGGTATTTAACCCTAAAGCTTCCCCTTCAATATTAAACAAAGGACTGCCGGCCATAAGATAATTTTCAAATATATTGGTTTTGATGTAATCTTGACTAAAACTTTTAACAATGCCTTCGTTGACAATTTTTGTGGGTTGGGTGTTTTCAAAAATATCAGCTACCAAAAAAACTCTTTCCCCAAGCTTTAATTTATCTAAATCAGCGAATCTTACCGTAGGTAGATTAGTTTTTTCAAGTTTGATTAAAGCTAAATTGTTTTTTCTTTTGACAACCTGGAAAGCAAGCTGTTCTCCATTAACAAAGAAATTAAAATCTGAACCTTGAGGAATTAACTCAGACAAAGTGACCGCCAGGCCATCGGAAGTTAAAATTAGGCCAGAACCTTCAATAAATTTTCCCGAGTACATTTCTGTCCTTACCCCGATAACGGTTTTTTCCATTTTTTCTATGGCTTTTTTCAAGGCCGTATTCTCCTGAACAATTATTTCTTCTCTCTCGGTGACATAAATCGGGGTTTGCTCCAGCCCGTATTGATAAAAAAGCGGCCTTTCTATAAAGTAGGGCCAGAGAATTTGGTCAGCAAAAATACCGCCAATAATTCCCACAAAAAAAAGGCCGACGATTTTTAAGATGTTTTTTTTCACGATTTTAAGGCCACCTTTTCTCTAGAAGGCTTTTCTTTAATGAGGTCTTTAGGAGTACGGAAAACAATTTTATTTTCTTCCAAATCAACGACTATTTTTTCCCCTTCTTTTATTTCACCAGCGACAATTTTCAGAGAAAGCGGATTTAAAACTAATCTTTGAATGACCCTCTTTAAGGGCCGGGCCCCCAAATTGGGGTCAAAACCTTTTTCAGCCAAAAAGTCCTTAGCTTTTTCAGTAGTTTTAATTTCAATTCTTTTATTTTTTAACCGATTAGCTACTTTTTGAAGCTCCAGCTCCACTATTTTTTTAATTTCTGACCTGCCCAAATAATCAAAGATAATAATTTCATCAATTCGGTTTAAAAACTCCGGTCGGAAATTTTCCTTCAAAGAATTCATAACTTTTTCTTTTAAAGAAGTTTTTTGGCTGATTTTCTCGTCCCCGCCCACAAAACCCAAAGAGGCCTCTTTGGCAATAATATCAGAACCGACATTAGAGGTCATAATCAAAATGGCGTTTTTGAAAGAGGCTGTCCTGCCCTTGGCATCGGTCAATCTACCGTCTTCTAAAATCTGCAACAAAATATTAAAAACTTCAGGATGAGCTTTTTCAATTTCATCCAGCAAGATAACGCTGTAAGGCCTTCTTCTGATTTTTTCAGTTAATTGGCCGCCTTCTTCGTAACCCACGTAACCCGGAGGCGAACCTATCACTTTGGAAACGGTGTGTTTTTCCATATATTCTGACATATCCAAACGAATCAAGGCATTCTCATCATTAAACAGGAATTCAGCCAAAGCACGGGCTGTTTCGGTTTTGCCCACGCCGGTGGGTCCTAAAAACATAAAAGAACCCAAAGGCCGGTTTTCTTCGGAAATGCCGGCCCGCGAGCGGCGAATGGCGTCAGAAATAGCTAAAATTGCTTCTTTTTGGCCAATGACTCTCCGGGAAATAATTTCTTCCATTTTCTCCAGTTTTTTAGCCTCTTCTTCCAAAAGCCGAGTGACAGGAATGCCAGTCCAGCGGGAAACCACTCTAGCCAGATCTTCTTCGGAAACTTCTTCTTTCAAAATGGGCCGGCTTTTTTGAAAGCGGGTCAGCTTTCTTTCAGCGGCTCTTAAATCTTTCATTAACTGAGGTATTTTGCCGTATTTTATTTCAGCTACCTTTTCTAAGTTTCCAGCGGTCTGTTCTTTTTCTACTTCAAAACGAGCTGTTTCTATTTCTTTTTTAAGATTTTTAATTTTTAGAATAGTTTCTCTTTCTGACTGCCATTTGGCTTCAATACTTTTGGCTTTTTCTTTTAAGTCAGCCAGCTGACGAGTAATGGCTTTATATTTTTTCTGAGTTTTCTTTAGGGTTTGTTTTTCAATTTCCAATTTTTGAATTTCTTTTTTCAACTGTTCCAAATCGGTGGGCTCTGACTCAATTTCCAACCTCAAAGAGCTCATAGCTTCGTCCATTAAATCTACGGCTTTGTCTGGCAAAAATCGATCGGTAATGTATCTGGCAGCTAACTCGGGGGCGGCCACCAAAGCTGAATCTTTAATTTTTACTCCGTGGTGGAGTTCGTATTTTTCTTTGATCCCTCTTAAAATGGCAACGGTATCTTCAATTGACGGCTCGGGAACAAAAATAGGCTGGAACCTTCTTTCCAAAGCCGGATCTCTTTCTATATATTTTTGATATTCTTTCAAAGTGGTAGCGCCGATGGCTCTCAACTCCCCCCGCGCCAAAGCCGGTTTTAAAAGATTGGAAGCATCAATAGCCCCTTCGGCTGCGCCAGCTCCCACTAAGGTGTGAAGTTCGTCAATAAATAAAAGGTATCTGCCGCCGGCCCGATTAATTTCTTTCAAGAGGGCTTTAACCCTGTCTTCAAACTCCCCCCGGTATTTTGTACCAGCAACCAAAGCTCCCAGATCCAAACCGATAATTTCTTTATCTTTCAACGACTCAGGGATTTCTCCTGAAATAATTTTCTGAGCCAGCCCCTCAACAACAGCGGTTTTCCCTACTCCAGCTTCACCGATTAAAACAGGATTGTTTTTGGTTCGGCGCGATAATACCTGCATCAGCCGGCGGATTTCGTTTTCCCTGCCGATTACCGGATCCAGCTTTCCCTGGCGGGCCAGCTGAGTCAGATTTCTGGCGTATTTTTCCATCACCTGATATTTTGATTCAGGTTCGGGATCAGTAATTTTTTGACCGCCTCTAATTTTGGCCAAAACCTTAAGAGCAGTATCGTAATTCAACTTGCCAAACTCCAAAGAAGCGACGCCGCCGCCCGGCTGCAAAAAACTGGCTTTTTCTAAAATTTCTTTAGCCTTGGTCCCAGTGTCCAATAAAGCTAAAAAGAGATGTTCAACTGAAATATATTCATCTCCCATTTTCATTGATTCCTGGCGAGCCCGTTCAAGAATTTTAGCCATATCTTGAGTTAAATAAAATTGGCCAAAACTTTGAGGAGTGGCAATGACGGGAATTTTATCCAAAGCGACCCTAGCTTTTCTTTTTAACCCCTCTATATCAGCTCCTAACCTTTGAAGTAAATTCAAAACCACGCTTTCTTCTTGGGACAAAAGCGCCAATAAAAGATGCAAGGCGTCAATCTGCTGCTGGCCTTTTTCTCTAGCCAAATCTTGAGCAGCGACTATTGATTCTTGAGCTTTGTGAGTAAAATTATGAGAACCGTTCATACACACTTTCTTTTTAATATAAGATTTTAAAAAAATCAACCCCGCTAAAAGCGAGACATTAATAAACGATAAAAAATCAGTTTTATTTTATTTCTAATCGCTCCTTTCAGATAAAGTTGCTTGAAAGTTTTTTTCTTCTCCTTCTCTCAAAACTTTTAAAGTTACTTCGTCGCCGGGATTGTAGCGCATTATAATATCAGCTAAAGTGTTTTCGGTAGTGATTTTTTCACCGTTAAATTCTAAAATGATGTCGTTTTCTTTTAATCCTGCTTTGTCAGCGGCTGAACCCGGCTCAACGGCGGACTCCCCTCCACTTCCTTTTATTACCCAAGCTCCATAACTTACCGGCAGATCGTTCTCTTCCTGGATTTGTTCGTTAATCACCGCATACCTTATTCCCAAAAAAGGATAAACTATTTTCCCCGAAGTTTTTACCTGCTCAATGTCTTTTTTAGCTTTATTAACCGGGATAGCAAAACCAATGCTTTGAGCCTCAAGGACGGTGGCCGTATTTATTCCTACCACTTCTCCTTTTAAGTTTAAAAGCGGCCCTCCGGAATTTCCTTTATTAATGGCAGCATCAGTTTGAATAACGTCTTCCAAAGTTTCCACCAATCCCCCGCCAGAAGCGGTAATGGTTCTGCCCAAACCCGAAATTACTCCGACAGAAACCGTATTTCTAAATTCGCCCAAAGCATAACCGATAGCAATGACCGTTTGGCCGATCTGTAAATTGTTGGAGTCGCCGAGCTGAACGGTGGGGAATTTTTTTGAGACCAAACTGCCTTGCTGATTAACCGTTTTATCTTGCTCAATTTTCAAAATAGCTAAATCCTGAAAGGGGTCCCGGGCTAAAACTTCGGCAGGATATTTTTTTCCATCGCCGGTGAAAACGGTATAATCGGCCTCAGTATCCAAAACGACGTGTTTGTTGGTTAAAATCATTCCCTCTTTAGAAACAATAAAGCCCGAGCCACCGCCAATTTCTTGTTTCTCGGTTCCCTGCTGGCGGTATTGAGGGATTTCCAACTCAAAAAAGGGCCATCCCTCACCAAAGGGAGTATAATATTGTTCAATAATGGGAACGTCTTTAGTAACAACAATGCTAACCACAGCCGGAGAAACGTTCTCTACTACGCTGATAATCTTTTCTTCTTGGGTGGTCTGGGGCTGATATTCTTTTACAGTTTCTTTCTCAATTATTTTTTCAATAATTTGAGAATTAGGTATTTCAGAATAAAATAAACTGCCAGAAACAGCCCCCATCAAGAAACCACAAAGAGAGGAAATAAAAACAATCAAAAGTATTTGCCAAAAAACTTTGTTCTGCCAGAACTTAGTAAATTTGGGCGTTTTCATTTTTGGCGGTTCAAATCTTGGCAATTGATATAATTCCATAATATTTTATTATAATTTATTCTTAGAACTTTGAGAATGATGACTAGGACGATAGTAGTGGTAAAAATTTGATTTAATTCTTCCAAAAAGAAACATCTGTAAGGCGGCTATTAGATACTTTGAGTAAGTAATAAATCTGCCGTCCCTTTCAAAACGACGACAAGAGGTTAAAACCGGCTTTGTTTTAATAAACCCGAATTTGCCAATTTTAGCAGCCTGTCTGGCATAAAAATGATCTTCAGCTATAGTGATTTCTTCGTCAAACCCGCCAATTTTTTCGTGAATATCTCTTTTAACCAAAACTGAATTGGTAGCATGAGGCAAAAATCTTTGGCTCAGCCAGGTCCAAGAATTATACAACCCGTAAGCTATTTTATCAAGCCAATTACCTTTGGGAAGAATCGGAAAAGAAGCTACTTTTAGGTTTCTTTTTTTAAATTCTGCCAAGAGATTTTCTAAAAAATTTGGCGGCAAGTAGATATTATCTGCATCCAAAAACAGGAGGGTGTCGCCTCGGGCCGCTTTCGCTCCTTCGTTTCTCCCTTTGGCAGGTAAACCGCCGGGGACAACTTTACAGCCGTAGCTTTTGGCTATTTCCAAAGTTTTATCTTTTGACCCGGCGTCAGCTACAATTACTTCCAAATCTTGAAAATTTTGTTTTTTGATTTCTTCCAGCAACAAAGGAAGGTGTTTTTCTTCATTAAGGGCAGGAATAATAATTGATAACATAATTTAAAAAAGTTTTTGGGCTTCCTGCCAAATTTCGGGCTTGTTTTGTTTGGTTTTCATCCAGTACCACCATTCGGCGCCCCAAAGATAAAATTCATCTAAGCCGGTTTTTTTAGCAAACTCAATATTAGATTTAAACATTTCCAAATTCATAGATTTTTCTTGTTCTTCAATCGGCGATTCGTAAAGAAGTTTGGGGCCCCAAGGTTCGGCTTGAAGCTCGCCGACGATAACTTTTTTATTAAAAATTTTATCAATTAACTGGGCTTTTCGCCAATAAAAAGTTGGCGGCAAAGGATAATAAACGTAAGTATTCAACTGATTAAACCAAACTTTTTTATACATGGTTGTTGCGATAATGTCTCCGAGCTGAGCAGCAGTAATCCAGAAAGAGCCCTCTCCACTATCTGATATTATCACCGGCCGCGGTTTTGAATCAAGAGATTTTACCAATTGAATTTCCTTTTTCAAAAAAACCTTATCTGTCCAAGGACATTCTCCAAAAGGAAAAAGGGGTTCATTTTCTACCTGCCAAGCCCAAATTACCTTTGAATTTTGATAGCGCAAAACAATGTTTTCAATTAATTTTAGGATTCTGTTTTGTTGCTCTTCCTTGCTTAAATTTTTAGTCCAATCAGGAATATGGCATTCTGGCCAGCGACCTGTTTTTATACCCATTACTAAAAGCACTTTGGCATTTTGTTTTTCTGCTTCTTCTATCTGCCAATCTAAATCGTTAAAATCGTATTGGGCCGGAGCGGGCTCAAGCAAGTCCCATTGGGTTAATACTTTTATGCGCTCTACTCCTAGGTCGCTTAATAAAGCTGAGTAGTTTTCTTGCCAGTCAAGCCCTAAAAGCTCAGCGTGTTTTTGAGAAAAATTAACTCCCCAGTCAATTTTTTCTGGCTGAGGAGGACCGCCGATAAAAAAATAACCAATAAACAGCATAGTGAAGATTAATAAGCCAAGAAGGATTTTTTTCATTTAATTACTATTTTTTGGATATTGAAAGCTCCTAATTTTTCGCCTTCAATAAAACCCTGCATAGCGGCTTCGGCTAAATATCCTTGCGACAGCCAGTCAAAAAGCCACTGATCGGTGTGGCGTGGGTCTTTCTGAAAATTGCCGAAACCAGATTTTAAAAGCCAACTTTTGTTAAAATCTTCCTGAGAACCAATGGAAGGGGCGATAATAATCGGAAGACCCAAAGCAGCGTAAAAAGAAAGTTCTGACGGTTTTGTCCAGAGAATGTCGGTTTTTCTTAAAGCTTGATTAAATTTTTGAAAGTAATCCTCAATATTTTCAGCAAAAATTATCTCAACATTATTATCCTTTAAACCCAACTTTTCTATATTTTGTATAAAATAATCTCTAACTTTTTTCCTAACGCCGGCCACCAAAATAACCTTAACCTCCTTTTCTTTTATTTTTTTAGCCAAGCTTTTAACAACTTTGACTCCGATTTCTTTTTGAGCTCCCGCTCCTCCAACAGCAAACATTAAAGTTAAAGGGTGATCTGTTTTTGAAGGAAGCTCTCCCAGGTATTTTTTAATCAGGGCTCCGTAATAATATTGATATCTTCCTTGAGGATCAAGATTTAAAAACCGGTGCAATAAATCATTTTTCAAAATTTCTAATCTGCCAGCTGACGGATCCGTAGTAATGTTTTCCGTAGGCAAAGGATAACCGGTTAAAAAAATATTTTCTGATTTTACTCCATAAAGTTTCAATCTTTCTACCACTCTGAAGTTGGGGGCAAAATATTTAATTTTGCTTTGAGAAGGATTAAGCGGAGCCCAGGTCCGAGAAATATCAGTATCGCAAACGACGCAATAAATTTTTCCGGGATAATTAAAGGCCTCGGCCATAAAAGCTGGGATAAAGAAAGTGCTTATTAAGGGCAAGGGTTCTCTTGATAATTTTTTAATCAGATTCTTTCCCCAGCCTTTTTTTATTAAAGAAAAAATTTGTTTTAGCTGAAAATTCGGTTTAGACAGGTCTCTTTTAGGATAAAAGCTGAGAATTTTTTGAAATTCATCATAAATTAAAAAGATTGTCTCGCCAATTAAAGGAACTCTTTTAAGCCTGGAAACAAGTTCGTAAAACCATCTAGTTCCCTCCCAAATTTTTCTGTCCTTGTCGGGAATGCTCCTGTAATCATTGGCGTTGATAATCTGGCCTTTGGGGGTTAAATACTTTAAAGGATAAGCGGTTCTTTGGTGACCATAACCCATATTTACAGAAATAACGTAAGCCCCATTAGAAAACCTTTGATTGCTAACGGGGTGAACTTTTTGCTTCATATATTTAATTGTATCCTAATTTTAGTAATTTAGGAATTTTAATTTTTGCCTTTCGGTTATTCTCCAGGTAATCAACCCTAAAAACAGATAGGCTGCCAGCAGCCAAATCCAAGAAATCTCCAAATTATAAGCTGACCAGGAGAAATTAGAAAACCAATCCACAATTTTTGTTAAATAAGCTAAAAGAAGCCTTACCGGAAAAGAAAGAACCCATCCTAAAGATTGCCAAATTGCTCCTGAAATGGCAAAGACAAATCCTAAACCCATTAAAAAAGGTAAAAGAGGAACGATTAAAATGTTGGCAAGAGGAGCAACCAAAGAGAAATAGCCAAAATTATAAATTAAAATTGGCAAAGTAAAAACTTGAGCTGAAAGGGTCAGGGCTAAAATATTGCCTATATATTTTTGAAAAACAGGAGAAAGGTAAATTATGCCCAGCATAGCTAAAAAAGAAAGTTGAAAACCAACGTCTAATCTTAAAAGCAAAGGATTTTGAATTAACATTAAGATCGCGGCGAAAACTAAAAGCCGAGAAGAAAGCCCTTTTCTTCCTAAATACTGGGCTAAAAGGAAAAGCCCTCCCATGACACCTGCTCTAATAGCCGAGGGTTGAAGACCAGTCATAATAATAAAAAGAGTGATAAAAATTATGGCCAGGTAAAAGGCCTGTCCCCGCCAGAAGCCCAAGCTAATTAGCAAAGTCATCAAAACGGCGGTGAGAATGGCAACGTGCATTCCTGAAACAGCGGTTAAATGCCTGACTCCAGCTAAATTTAATTTTTCTTTCCATTCTAAGGAAATTCTTTTTTTATCTCCTAAAATTATAGCTCCTAAAATCAAGCTCTGCGGCGGAGAGATGTTTTGATAAATGCTTTTTCTCATTTTGTCTTTAATCTCCAGGATCTTCCTCAAAAATAAACAGGCGACACCCGTGTATTTTTCTTTTTCTAATAGTTTGATTTCGGGATAATAACTAACTGAATAAATTCCTTCTTTGGCTAAATAGTCTTTATAGTTGAAATCGGGAAACTCCTGAGGAGTTTTTAATTCCCCTTTAATTCTTAACTTGTCTCCGTAGCGGTATTGCGGATAGAGGTTTGTAGTAACTAAAACCTTTCCATTTATATTTTCTGGCTTGAAGGTCAATTTTATGTTCCCCTCCCTAACGTCTGGTTCCTCAACAACTTGGCCAACCAAAGTAAGCTTTCTGCCCGTGTCATTATACGTTCTCAATTCGTTATTCATAATTCTTAATTCAGCTGATTGATGGTGATAAACGCCTAAAACTAAAAATAAAATGGAAAAGCCAATTACTACTAATCCCGCCTTCTTTTTAAACCTCAAAGAGGGCGGGACTGAAAATAATAAAACACCCAAGATTAGCAATCCCAGCAATTTTAATTGAGAAATAAAAATAATTGAGCTTAAAAAAATCCCTCCAATAAAGGAGAGGCAAAAATATAAAAAAATTTTGGGAGCAGCCATCTATCTTAACTGGCAAGTTTTAAATTTTGGCCTTATTTTTTTAATAATTTCTTCTATTTCCTCTTTTTTTAAAACGGGTAAACTAAGGATTTCTGAATTTAAAACTTCTTTTTGGCTGTTGAATTCTTGGAGAAAATAGTTTACTTTTTCTCCAGCAATCCAGCCAGATAAATTTAAGATATCCTCCTTTTTAAGACCGGGCGCTAAAGTAGTCCTAAATTCAAAATCTACTTTATCTTCTTTTAGAATATTAATGCTTTTTTCTACCTCTTTTACTAATTTTGATCCGGAAAAAAACTGATATTTTTCTTTTGGCGATTTAACGTCCATGGCTACATAATCTACTAATTTTTTCTCAATTAAATCTTTCAACGTTTCGGGGTTGGAGCCGTTAGTGTCCAACTTCACCAAAAATCCTAAATCTTTTATTTTTTGGCAAAAATCGGGCAATTCTTTGTGAATGGTGGGTTCCCCTCCGCAAATAACTACCCCCTCTAATAAACCTTTTTTTTCTTTTAAAAAATCAAAAAAAACGCTTTCTGTAATTTTTGGCTGCTCTTTAATTTTTTCTGGTAAAACCAATTCTCCGCTATAACAAAAAGGGCATCGGAAATTACAGCCGCAGAGAAAAATAGTGGCCGCGATGCGGCCAGGATAATCAATTAGAGTATTTTTTTGCAACCCGCCAATTTCCATAATTAAATTATGTTTTAACCAGCTCAAGCTTTTTAACTTTAAACTCTTTTCTTTCCTCAAACTCTCCCTGTTTACCGGTGTTCCATTGAGATACCGGCCGCAAATAACCCACAATTCGGGAATAAACTTCGCAAGGCTGTTTGACAGTACATTGAGGACAATAAAAATGTTCTCCGGAGATATAGCCGTGGACGGGACAAATAGAAAATGTCGGAGTTAAAGTAATATAGGGCAAATGGAAGTTTTCAAAAACTTTCTTGATAAGATTTTTGGCAGCGAGAGGATCAGAAATTTTTTCACCCAAAAAGAGATGTACTACCGTGCCGCCCGTGTATTTGCATTGCAGTTCGTCTTGGAGTTTTAAGGCCTCAAACATATCATCGGTATAATTTACAGGCAGTTGACTGCTGTTAGTATAATAGGGTTTTTCTTTGGTGCCGGCCGTAATAATGTCGGGATAATTTTCTTTATCAATTTTGGCTTGACGATAACTGGTGCCTTCGGCTGGGGTAGCTTCCAAGTTGTATAGATTTCCGGTTTCTTTCTGGTATTTTAATAACCTCTCGCGCATAAAATCTAAAATCTCTATGGCAAATTTTCTTCCCCGGCGCGAAGCAACGTTCTCGCCAATAAAATTTAACAAGGCCTCATTCATCCCCATTAAACCAATGGTGGAGAAATGATTTCCAAAATAAGAATCTCTTAGTTTTTTAACCGAAGCCAAATAATACTTTGAATAAGGATAAAGACCTTTCTCCATAAAATTTCCCAAGGCCTTTCTTTTAATTTCCAAGCTCTGCTTAGCTAAGTCCATTAAATCCCCCAATCTTTCAAAAAAATCTTTTTTGGTTTTAGAAAGGTGGCCAATCCGAGGAAGGTTGATGGTAACAACACCAATAGAACCAGTTAAAGGAGCCGAACCAAAGAGTCCGCCGCCTCTTTTATAAAGCTCTTTATTAGACAACCTCAAGCGGCAACACATACTTCTGAAGTCCTCCGGATTCATATCTGACTGAACAAAATTTTGAAAATAGTTTACTCCGTATTTTGCCGTAGCTTCCCACATCGGACCCAGAGCGGGATTGTCCCAGTCAAAATCTTTACCAATGGAGACAGTAGGAATGGGAAAGGTAAACGGCCTACCCTTGGCATCACCCTCCATTAAACATTCGTAAAAAGCCCGAACAAACATATCCATTTCTTCTTGAAACTGGCCGTAAGTTTCAGCTTGGGGCTTGCCGCCAATAATAACGGGCTGCTTAGCTAAAAATGATGGCACCTTAATATCTAAAGTGACGTTCAAAAAAGGAGTTTGAAAGCCAACCCGGGTAGGAACCATACAATTATATAAAAATTCCTGTATGGCCTGCTTTACCTCAGGATAACTTAACCTATCGTAACGAATAAAAGGAGCCAACAAAGTATCAAAGTTGGAAACGGCTTGAGCTCCGGCTGATTCTCCTTGAAGAGTATAAAAGAAATTTACCAATTGACCCAAAGCCACTCTAAAATGTTTGGCCGGTCGGCATTCTAATTTTCCTGACACTCCTCCGAAACCTCGCAGTAGTAAATCGTAAAGATCCCAGCCCATGCAATAACAGGCCAGGGTCTCTAAGTTATGAATATGAAAATCCTCGGTAGCAGCAGCTTCTCTAATTTCTTTGGGATAGATTTTGTTTAACCAATATTTCTTAGTAATAGTAGAAATAGCATACTGATTAAGTCCTTGCAAAGAATAAGTCATATTGGCGTTTTCCTGAATCTGCCAGTCAAGCTCTTGTAGATACTTATCAACTATTTCAGTGGACTCATCTAAGACGGCTACTGCTTCTCTGATTCTCCTTCTTTGCTCTCTATATAATATGTAAGCTCGGGCGGTCTCCACTAGGTCTTCCAAAATCAAAACTTCTTCAACTATGTCTTGAATCTGTTCTACTTGAGGTATTTCTCCTTTTTTAAATCTCCGGTTTAGGAATTGGACTACTTTATCAGAAAGTTTTTTTGATTTTTGGCCATCGCCCTGGTCAGTGGCGGTAATGGCTTTGAAAATAGCGTTGGTAATCCTGGTCTGATCAAAATCAATGATGGTGCCGTCTCTTCTTTGAACTTTGGTAATTTTATTTTCTACCATTTTAATAAATTAATTTAAAAATTTATTGAAAATCAATATGAATCTTTGGTTTATAGACCGTGGGCGATAAAAAAACAGGGAAGGTTATTTTATTTTATCCATTTAAAAGACCTCCGTCAATTGGAAGTCAAGAGTAAGCCCTGTGGAAAACCTTGATTTTAGAAGCCGGTGGCGATTACTGTCACTTTTAGCTCTCCTTTCTTTAATTTTTCGTCCTGGACCGCCCCGAAAATCACCTTTGCCCCCGGATTTATCTCTTTGGTGATAACATTTCCCACTTCATCTATCTCAGAAAGAGAAATATCTTTGCCTCCCGAGATGTTAAACAGCGCTCCTTTGGCTCCTTTGGGAGCAATATCAGACAAAGGGTTGGAAATGGCGGCCTTAGCTGCTTTTTCTGCTCTTTTTTCTCCTTGGGCCCGGCCTATGCCAAAAAGAGCAGTGCCAGAATCTTTCATAATCGCTTTTACGTCAGCAAAATCAACATTAACAATGCCCGGCAGCATCACTAAATCTGAAAGGCCTTGAACCGCCTGCCTTAAAACTTCGTCGCAGGCCCAAAAAGCATTAACAATAGTGGTTTGAGGATCTAAAATTTCTAAAAGTTTATCATTGGAAATAACAATTAAGCTGTCTACTTTTTCTTTAATTCGTCTTACACCGGCTTGAGCTAACTTTTGCCTGAATTCTCCCTCAAAAGAAAAAGGCCGGGTTACCACTGCGACGGTAAGGGCACCGGAGCTTTTAGCAATTTCTGCCACCGCAGGGCCGGCTCCGGTACCAGTACCTCCACCAGCTCCATAAACAACAAAAATCATATCAGCTCCTTTAAGGGCCGACTGGATTTCTTCTCGTTGCTCCTCGGCTGCTCGCCTGCCAATGCTGGGATTCATTCCGGCTCCCAAACCCTGAGTCAGCTTTCTGCCAATTCTTATTTTAAAATCGGCCTTAGTTTTCTTCAGGTCTTGGGCGTCGGCATTAAGAGCAATCAGTTCTACTCCCGAAATTTTGCATTTTTTCATCCGGGAAACGGCATTAGATCCCGAACCGCCTATTCCTACTACTTTTATTTTTTTATTTGGTTTCATAGAAATTTTATCAGGGAAGAAAGGTTTTGAAAAGTTTTTTTACTTTACTGCTAAACCCTCCCAAAACAGGAGCTTCTTCTCCTTCCAGGTCATCCATTCCCCCTAAAACTAAACCGCAGGCGGTAGCCCAAGCGGGATCATTTTCTAAATCTAAAAATTTCCGGGGTTTACCAATCTTACAAGGCAATTTAAACTCTCTTTTGGCTAATTCCACTATTTGAGGAAGCTTAACTCCTCCCCCGGTAAGAACTATCCCGCCCGGTAAAAGTTTCTCTTTAGAAATTTTCTTTAGTTCTTTTTGAACTTCTTCAAAAATCTCACACATTCTTATTTCAATAATTCTGTTTAAAGCTTTCCTAGAAAAAACCAAGGGTTCTTCCTCTTCGGTCAGTTTAATTTTTTCTTTAATTCGGAAGCCAGCTTTTTTTTCTCTTTTAGTTAGAGCAGAACCAAATTCAACTTTTACTCTCTCAGCTACATCTACATCCAGCTTCAAACCCGTGGCAATATCGTTGGTAATATTGCCAGAACCCATTGGCAGAACGGCCAAATGGATTAAATCTCCTTCTTCAAAAACTGCCAAACCGGTGGTCCCCGCCCCGATATCCACTACGGCCGCTCCCAACTCTTTTTGGCGAGGAGTTAAAACCGCTCTGGCTGCCGCAATGGGTGAAGGAATAATGCCGGCAACCTGCAAGTTAGAATTTAAAACTGCTTGTTCAAGATTTTTTAAATAAGGCGAGAATCCGCCTAATACTAAAACTTCGGCTTCCAATCTCACCCCCTGCAACCCCGAAGCTTCTTTAATCCCCCGTTCTCCGTCAATAATATATTCCCGGGGAGAAGCGTCAAAAATTTCTTTATTTGACGGCAAAGAAATAGTTTGAGCTGCCTGCAAAACTCGCCCAATGTCTTCTTCGGAAATTTTTTGGTCAGCCCGAGACACAGCTATGGTCCCCCGGGAAGGAAGGGAAAAAATATGGCTACCATCAACATTAACGAAAACTGAATCGGTTTTAAACCCAGTTTCTTCTTTAATCTGAGAGAAGATATTTATTAAAATATTGGTAAGTTCTTGAACTCCTACTACCACTCCCCTTCTAATACCAACAGAATTTTCTTTGGTTTGAAAAATTACTTGGAGCTCTTGATCTTGTTCTTGAACAGCTAAAAGTACCTTTATATTAGAGCTCCCAATATCTAAACCGGTTATAACATTGGCTTTAGCCATAGAATTGAGATAAATATTTTTTTTCTTTTGAGCTTTGATGGTGAAAACCCAAAAGATGCAAAAGGCCGTGGATTAAAACTCGCGTTAACTCAATCTGGAAATTAGAACTGAACCTTTTAGAATTTTTCTTAACTTCTTTGGGGCAAATTATTATTTCTCCAGAATTATTATAAGAAAAACTCAAGACGTCGGTTGTTTGGTTTTTACCCCTATATCTTTTATTTAACTCTTTTATCTTTTTTGGTTCAACTAAAGCAATTGATACTTCAAGGCCTTTCTCTTGCCGGCCAACGGATTCTTTTTCTAAAACTTTTTTAGCAATTTCCTTCAAAAACTTTTTATTAACCTTGGTCTTAGTCAAATTATTTACTTCTACCATGAAACAGATCAAAGATTTATTCTAACAACTCTTTGACTATTTTAGAAACTTGACTTCCTTCAGCCCTACCTTTGATTTGAGTCATTAATTCTGTCATTACTCTGCCCATATCTTTGGTTTCTTTGGCCTCCACTTTTTTAATCGCCTCTTCGGCGAGCTTCTTGATTTCTTCCTCGGATAATTGCTCTGGTAAATATTTTTGCCAAATCTTAATTGCTGCTTTTTCTTTTTCTACCAAATCCCGCCTCTCTCCTTTTTCAAAATCAACAATCGCTTCTTTATTTTTTTTCACTTCGGAAGATATCACTTCAATCACCTCTTCGTCAGTCAGTTGGCTTCCTTCAGCCAATTTTTCTTCTATTAAATCCGGCCTTTCCTGGCTGATTTTATATCTTTTTACTTTTTCTTTATTTAGAATAGCCGCTAAGAGCAAGCGCAAAGCAGAAACAAAAGTTTTATTTTTTTCTTTTAACGCTGTTTTTAAATCCGTTTGAATTTTTTCTTTAAGACTCATCTTCTAGTCCTGGTTTTGCCCAATTTACTAAGTTTCTCGTATTCTTTTTTTGTTTCCTCTCTTCTCAAAGCGGCCCTTTTTCTCATTTGGCGACTTTTAGGTCTGTTTTTATAACGGGTTTTTCTGACCCTAAATAAAGTTCCGCTTTGTTGAAGCTTTTTAGTAAAACGGCGAATTAAACCTTGGCTTGATTCCTTGTCTTGTCTTTTTACTTCTAAGCCCATGGTAATTTTTCTCCTCCTATTAAATGTAAGTGTAAATGGTCGACCGTTTGGCCAGCATCTTTTCCGATATTGAAAACCAATCTATAACCGGTTTCGGCTACTCCTTGTTCTTTGGCCATCTTTTGAGCAACTAAAAAGATTTCTCCAACTAAATTTTTATCTTCCGAGGTCAAATGATCAACCGAAGGAATATGTTTTTTAGAAACAATCAAAAGGTGAACCGGAGCTACTGGTTTAGCATCTTTAAAAACTAAAACAGCGTTGTTTTCATAAATTATTTCTGATGGTATTTCCTTATTAATTATTTTACAAAAGAGACAATCCATATTTTCACCTTGACTTTTTATTTTTTTAATCTTTTCTTAAGCTCTTTAATTGTTTTCTCTAATTTTATTGTGTCTTGCTGGCCAGTTTTCATGTCTCTAATAATAATGGTTTCTTCCAAGGCCTCTTTTTGGCCTAAAATTAAAGCATACCTGGCACCCAATCTGTCTGCTGTTTTAAGTTGGGCTTTTAAAGAATCCCGGCCTAAAGACTCAGCCACTTGAATTTTAACCTTTCTGAATTCTTCCATCAATTTTAAACTTTTTCTTTTAGCCAAACTGCCCAGTTGAGCCAAATAAACATCTGGGTAAGGAAACCGAGGAATTTTAACATCCTTGCTTTTCATCAAATTAACTGTTCTGTCTATCCCGCAAGCTCCGCCACAAGCTGGAGTATCTTTTCCTCCCAAAAGCTTTACCAGATTATCGTATCTCCCTCCGCCCAGTAACGCTCCTTGATTTTTTACTTCCTTGGGTTCTTCGGAATTCTGAGAGCCAGTGAGGGCGTGAGGAGAGGATTTATCCTCTTCAAACATTTCAAAAACAGTTTTCGTGTAGTAATCCAATCCTCGAACCAAATGAGGATTTAAGCGATAAGGCAATTCTATCTCGTCTAAAAACTCCAAAACTTCTTTGAAATGAGAATGGCAACTATCACAAAGATGGTCAATCATCTGTGGAGCTTGAGCGATTATTCTTTGGCATTTCTCTTCCTTACAATCTAATATTCTTAAAGGGTTTTCTCTTAAGCGGCGGCGGCAATCGGCACACAAAGCTGACTCTCGGGACCTGAAATAATTGACTAAAAGTTTTTTATAATAGGGACGGCATTGATTGTCGCCGATGCTGTTTATTTCTATAATTAAATTTTTAAACCTCAGCTCTTTTAAAATATTGTAAAGAATTTGAATAATTTGGACGTCAGCTACGGGATTTTCTTCCCCCAAAACCTCAAAACCAAACTGCCAAAATTGACGATATCTGCCAGCTTGAGGTTTTTCATAACGGAAATAGGGACCGAAATGCCAGAGTTTCACTGGCTGAGGGAGGTTTGACATACCATGCTCAATATAAGCGCGGGCAACCGAAGCAGTTCCTTCCGGTCTTAAGGTGAGGTGGTCTCCTCCCTTACTTCTAAAACTGTACATTTGTTTTCCCACAATTTCTGTAGCCAAACCAACTCCTTTGGAGAAAAGATCGGTTTCTTCAATAATGGGTGTTTCTATTTTTTCAAATCTATAAAAATTAGCGATATGCTCACAAATATTGTAAATTTTCTGAAAATACCTTTGCTCTCCCGGCAGGATGTCGCGCATTCCAGTAGGTTTTTGAAACTTTGGTTTTTTACCCATATTGCTTTTATTAATATTCCGGGGCTTCAAACTTAGCTAAAACAGTAAGAGGCCAGGCCCTAGCGAATACCCGGCCAATAATATTTTCTTGAGGTAACGCCCCCCAGCGCCGGGAATCTGAAGAAGCATATCTGTTGTCGCCTAAAACAAAATATTCATTTTGATCTAAAAAAATCTTGCTACTGCCCGAGGTTTGAACAGAAGAAGCAAGGTATCCTGACTCATCTAAAATTTGGCTTCCTTCTTGATTGTAAATTAAAACCTGACCCGACTTTATCTCTATTGTTTCTCCGGGCAGGCCGATAATTCTTTTAATATAACGCTGGGAAGGATCGTTGGGATATTTAAAAACAACCACTTCTCCTCTTTGAGGACCTCTAAAATAATAAGAAATTTCATCAATAATTAAATAATCGCCGTTTTCAAAAGCGGGTTCCATGCTTTGTCCCCTAACAAAAAACGGCTGAAATATAAAACTGCGGATGGGAATAACTATTAATAAAGCGATAATGACAATCTTGGCAACTTCCCAAAAAAAAGAAAAGGTGTTTTTCATATACATATATATAATTATATCAGGATTTTTTTATTTTACAATATATAATATAATAAATGAATCTTATGTTTTTAATTGTTGGTCTGGGCAATCCCGGAAAAAAATACCAAAAAACTCGTCATAATATCGGCTCTCGAATTGTTGACGAACTCACACCTTTAAATCTAAAAGGGGTAATTTTAGCTAAGCCGAAAACTTTTATGAATCTTTCTGGCAAAGCTGTCAAAAAATTAACTAAAAAATATAAACTGAAATCCAATAAACTAATCGTCATTCATGATGATTTAGATTTGCCTCTGGGAAAAATCAGAATTGTCAAAAGCCGGGGAGCAGCTGGCCATAAGGGGGTAGAATCAATAATAAAAGAATTGGGGGCAAAAAACTTTATCAGGTTTCGTATCGGAATTAAGAACAAAGGATTAAGAATTAAGAATCCGGAGAGGTTTGTTCTTCAAAAATTTAATAAAGGAGAAGAGAAAACTGTTAAAGAAGTAATAAAAAAAACCGCTGAAGCGATTGAATTGTTTCTAAAAGAAGGGTTGGAAAGAACGATGAATCTTTTCAATAAATAAGTAAGGTCGGGAATAGGTTTTTCCCGACCATTATGATGATACTTCCACACAATCTTTACCTTTGGCCTTAGCCCTATATAGAGCTTTGTCGGCTTCTTCTTCGTATTGACCGATACCAAATGAAGCAGTAACGCGTAAACCGTTAATATCGATCTTACCGATCTCCTGGCGAATATGATTAGCAAGAATAGTTGCCCTTTTTACCTCCCCTCGAGCAAGGATAATAGCAAATTCTTCCCCACCGTAACGGAAACCTCGTAACCGGGATTCCTTGAGAATAACGAGGCCAACCTTCCGAAGAATCTTATTGCCGACTGGATGACCATATTGATCATTGATAGATTTAAATCCGTCAATGTCAATCATGATGATCTGGTGCTGCTTAGTTCTAATTGCAAAATGATAAACTATTTGATAAACCCGACGGACCCACAAAAATGTAAGTCCATCGAGTGCAAAAACAATCAAAACAGCTAACAGAACCATATCTATAGCCCAGTGAAAAATTTCCAACTTTTCTTACCTCCTTTTAAATATTTTTTCCTCCAGCCTACCTGCGAGCGTTATGAAACTAAAACATAAGTTTTAATCCATAACTTTTGGCTCTAAGTTAAAGGAGGGATTACTTAGATTTCGTCCCGAGCACATAAAAAAATTTATGTGCTTGGCAAGCCACTCGCAGATAGACTGCAAGAAAAAATCAGTCATTGATAGGTTCTAAATAATATAATATATTATAATACTTTGGATGAATTTGTCAACCTATCACTGCCAAATAAATTTGGCGTGAGGGGCAAGGGATTGCTATGAATGATTTTACCGACAGAGCGTTAATAACAAGCGTTACCCCCTACTTTTTGGAAAAGGGGCGCTTTTGGCTTGAAAAAAATCTGAATAAAATTCTTGAAGCCAGAAAAACCCAATCCTTTTTTGAAGACAATGCCTTGTTTTTAGAAAAAGGACAAGAATATAATTTTTCTCAGCTTTTAAGAAAACTTGATGAAATGGGCTACGAAAAAGTATTGAAAGTTAGCGATCTCGGCGAATTTTCTCAGAGAGGCGGGGTTATTGACATCTTTCCGGTTAATTCTAATTCTGCTATTCGCTTTGATTTTTTGGGGAACAAAATTGAAAATATTGAAGAGCTCCCTTGCCGAATTAAAGATGAAAAAGAAGCTAAAGAAAGGCTAAAAAAGAAATTAAAATCCCAAAAATTATTTTCTGACCTAAAAGGATTAAAGCCCGGCGATTACTTAGTCCATTTAGACCACGGCGTGGCTCAATTCTCCGGCATTGAACAAAATTATTATATTTTAAATTATGCCCAGGGAGATAAGCTGTTAGTTCCTCTGGGGTTGGAGAGAAAATTATCAAGATATATTGGGTTTGTGGAACCAAAAATTTCCCGGCTGGGTTCTTCTTTCTGGCAAAGAACCAAAAGAAAAGTCAGAGAAGAAGCGGAAAAATTAGCTAAAGAACTTTTGGCAATATACTCTCAAAGAGAAATAGCCACTCGTTCGCCATACGAAACAAACGAAGAAATAGAAAATCAATTAGCCAGCAACTTCCCCCATGAAGAAACGCCAGACCAAATTCAGACCATGGAAGACATTAAAAACGATCTAGAGAAAAACGAACCGATGGATAGGATTGTTTGCGGCGATGTCGGCTTTGGAAAAACTGAAATAGCTCTAAGAACTATGGTTAAAGCTGTTAATTCTGGCTACCAAGCAGCGATGATCTGCCCGACAACCATTTTAGCCAATCAGCACTTTCAAAACTTCAAAAAAAGAGCAAAGGATTTGCCGATTAAAATTGCTATTTTATCCCGGTTGCAGATAAAAAAAGAGCAAAAAGAAATAATTAAAAATTTGGAAGAAGGAAAAATAGACATTATCATCGGAACCCACCGGATTTTTTCAAAAGACGTGGAGTTCAAAAACTTGGGATTGTTGGTAATAGATGACGAACAAAGATTTGGAGTAAAACAAAAAGAAAAACTTAAAAAGGCCAGAACCACCATTGATGTTCTATCACTTTCAGCTACTCCCATCCCCAGAACTCTTTATTTAGCTTTATCTTCTTTAAAAAATATTAGCTTAATCCGAACTCCGCCGGCTGACCGGCTTTCTGTCAAAACTTTTATCAAACTCTGGTCAGAGCTTATTATTAAAAAAGCTGTTCAAAAAGAATTAAAAAGAAAAGGGCAAATTTATTATTTACATAACAGAGTAGAAACGATAGAAACAGTTAAAAAGTTCTTAGAGAAATTGGTTCCAGGAATAAAAATTGGGATTGCTCATGGAAGATTAAGGGAAAAAGAATTGATTCGGGTGATGACAGATTTCCAAAGTAAAAAAATTGATGTTTTGGTAGCAACGACCATTATTGAAAATGGCTTGGACCTGCCGAATGTAAATACTTTAATTGTTGACGATGCTACTCGTTTGGGATTAGCTGAAGCCTACCAAATCAGAGGAAGAATCGGAAGATCTCACATTCAGGCCTTTGCCTATTTCTTATACGGAAGCCGTCTGACCGAAAAAGCAAAAATAAGATTAGAAGCCTTAAAGGAAGCAGAGGAACTGGGTTCGGGTTACAAAATTGCCCTAAAAGATTTAGAAATCCGGGGTGCCGGCAATATCTTAGGTAAAGAACAATCCGGAAATATAAATAGAGTCGGCTTAAATCTATATTGCCAAATACTTTCCGAAGCTATTGAGAAATTAAAAGCCAAGTGATATCTTTAAGAAACGTGCAAGATATTAGAAAAATTACTATTGAAGATAAGAGCTATCCGAAACTTTTGAAAGAGATTAAGAATGCGCCAAAGATTCTTTATTATCGGGGCAGTTTACCTCAAGCAGAAGAAAATTGTTTTGCCATTGTGGGAACGAGATTATATTCTACTTACGGAAAGCAGCTAGCTTTGGAAATCGCCGGAGATTTGGCTGGAACCGGATTAACGATTGTTTCAGGCTTGGCTCCGGGAATTGACGCTTTTTGCCATCAGGCAACCGTTGAACAAGGCAAAAGGACCATTGCGGTTTTAGGAACCGGTTTGGATGAAAAATCAATCTATCCTCAGTCAAATTTAAAATTAGTAGAAAAAATCTTAGAAATTGGAGGATGTCTTATTTCTGAATATCCACCAGGAACCCGCGGCACTCAATTTACTTTCCCTCAAAGAAATCGAATGGTTGCCGGATTATCTCTTGGAGTTTTAGTAGTTGAATCAAAGATAAAAGGCGGCGCTTTGATCACCGCCGAATGGGCAAAAAGATACAAAAGAAAAGTTTTTGCCGTACCCGGCTCGGTTTATTCTTCAAATTCTAAAGGTTGCCATTATTTGATTAAACAAGGAGCAAAACTAGCAGAAAACGCTAACGACATCTTAAAAGAATTAAATATTAATTTATCAATTGATAAAAATAATAAATTTAACAAAAGTGACAATAAAGAGGAGGTTTTAATTTTAAAAATCTTAAAAGAGGGTTCTTTAGATGTTGATAAAATTATTGAAAGAACAAAATTGCCAGCTCCAAAAGTAGCTTCCCTTTTGGCAGTTTTAGAAATAAAGGGCAACGTACGAAACTTAGGAGGAAACATTTATGCCATTAGTCATTGTTGAAAGTCCAACCAAAGGAAATACTATTAAAAATTTTTTGGGCTCTAAATACAGGGTTCTGTCTTCTTATGGGCATATTAGAGATTTGCCGAAAGCTGAATTTGGAATTGATTTAGAAAATAATTTTAAACCAAAGTATATTGTTCCTCTCAAAGCTAAAAAAAACGTCAATTTATTGAAAAAAGCTGCAGAAGAAACAGATTTAGTGATTCTGGCGACAGACGAAGACAGGGAAGGAGAAGCTATCGCCTGGCACCTAACTGAAATTTTGGATTTAGACGGAGAGGAGAAATATCAAAGAATTGTCTTTCATGAAATAACTAATTCGGCGATTGAAGGGGCCTTAAAAAACCCCCGAAAGATTGATATAAACTTAGTTGATGCTCAGCAAGCCAGAAGGATTTTGGACAGAATTGTCGGATACAAACTATCGCCTTTCTTATGGAAAAAGTTGGCCAGAGGGCTTTCAGCTGGCAGGGTCCAGTCGGTGGCCGTGAAATTAGTCGTGGAAAGAGAAAGAGAAATCCAAAGTTTTGTTCCTCAAGAATATTGGACTATCACCGCTCTGCTCCAGCGTCTTAATAATTCGTCATATGACGAAAAATTAAGACAGTTTGAAGCTTTGTTAGTTAAAAAGAAGGGTAAAGTTTTGGATAAATTGACAATTAAAAATAAAAAAGAGGCGGATAAAATCATCAAAGATTTAAAAGAAGCGGAATATCGGATAGTAAATATTGAAAAAAAAGAAGTTAAAAGAAACCCCCTACCGCCCTTTACCACCTCTACCTTGCAGCAAGAATCTTGGAAAAAGCTTAGATTTACCGCCAAAATGACCATGCAGTCAGCTCAGCGACTTTACGAAAAAGGGTTGATTACTTACCACCGAACCGACTCTTTAAATCTTTCAAACCAATCTTTATTTTCGGCTAAAAAGTTCATTGAAGAAAATTACGGAAAAAAATATTGGGCAGGATTCTTAAGGAGATATAAAGCCAAGGGCAGGGCTCAAGAAGCCCACGAAGCTATCAGGCCCTCTTATCCAAATAAAAAGCCAGAAGGTCTAAAATTAGATGATAACCAAATCAAGCTATATAATTTAATCTGGCGAAGGTTTATTGCCTGCCAAATGAGCCAAGCTGTTTTTGACTCAACTACAGTTAGCATTGAAGCCAAAAATCATATGTTTCGAGCTACCGGTCAAATCTTAAAATTTGACGGATTCTTAAAAATTTATCCCATTAAATATGAAGAAACTGCGTTACCTCCGCTGGAGATTAATGAAATTTTGGAATTAATAAAACTAACCCCCACTCAACATTTTACCCAGCCACCTCCCAGATATACCGAAGCCACTTTAATTAAGTCCCTGGAGGAAAACGGCATTGGCAGGCCTTCAACTTACGCTCCTATTTTATCAGCTGTTCAAGATAGAAATTACATTGAAAAGAATGAAAATAGAAGATTTCAACCGACAGAGATCGGCATAGCAGTTAACGATCTTTTAGTAAAACATTTCCCTAAAATTGTTGATGTTCAGTTTACAGCTAAGATGGAAGAGGATTTAGATAAAATTGCTGAAGGTAAAGAAAAATGGGTTCCAGTAATCAAAGAGTTTTATGAGCCCTTTGAGGAAAACCTGCAAAAGAAATATGAGGAAGTTTCTAAAAAAGACTTAACAGAAAAGCCGACTAAAAGAACCTGTCCCAAATGCGGCGCTCCTCTTTTGATTCGGTTGGGGAAATTCGGAAAATTCTATGCCTGTTCTAAGTTTCCTAAATGCAGATACACTGAATCTTTAGAAGAAAATGACTTGGGTATAAAATGCCCCAAATGTAAAAAGGGCAAGGTGGTAGAAAAAAGAACTAAAAAGGGAAAGATTTTTTACGGCTGCAATCGGTTTCCTAAATGCGACTTTGCTTTATGGGATAAACCCGTTAATAAAAAATGTCCTCAATGCGGCTCTCTTTTAGTACAAACTAAAAGAAAACAAATAAAATGCTCCAATAAAAAATGTAATTATCAGCTGGAAAAACAAGAGAAACCTTGTTAGAATAAAAAACAGGCCGCGGTGGCGGAACGGTATACGCGCAGCACTCAAAATGCTGTGGGCCAAAAGCCCGTGTGGGTTCAAATCCCACCCGCGGCACATTTTATTTATTGAGCTCTACTAAATTCTCCAAGAGACAGGCGACGGTTAAGGGCCCCACACCGCCAGGAACCGGAGTAAGATAACTGGCTTTTTGAGAAACGCTTTGAAAGTTTACATCTCCTACCACCGTACTATTTTTTCTGGAAGAACCAGCATCAACCACCACTACGCCAGTTTTTACCATCTTGCCTTTTATTAAATTGGACTTACCTACCGCTGACACCAAAATGTCAGCTTTTTTGGTAAAAGAAGGAGTGTCTCTGGTAAATTCATTCAAAACTGAAAGAGTGGCTTTTTCTTTTAAAAGCTGAATGGCTAAAGGAAAACCAACCAACCTTCCCGCTCCTAAAACTACAATATTTTTCCCTTTTAGATTAATTTTATAATCTTTCAAAAGCCGTAAAATGCCGTTAACGGTTGGCGGTAGAATTTTCAGAGTTCCTTGATAAAATTTGCCCAAACTGCGTTCTGAAAGAACGTCAATATCTTTCGCTTCGGGAATTAGATTTAAAAATTCTTCTGGAAAAAATTTCTTGGGCAAGGGCAATTGTATAATTACTCCAGAATTAGCTTGGTCTTGGACAATTTCCTCAATTTCCTCTTTTAATGCCTGAGTTTTTATTTTTGTTGAAAATTTAAAAAGCTTAAAATCAATCCCAGCTCTATCGCAGGCCTTTTTCTTTTGTTTAATAAAAATCTGAGAAACTAAATTTTCTCCTACTTGAATTACGGCCAACCTTAAATATAATTTAGATTGGCCGATCTTTTTTTTAAGACCAACCAGAATTTTCTCTGATAGCTTTTTCCCATTTAACAGCTTCATGGTATAGGGAATTTTTGACAGAGTTTTTGAACTTCTTTTTTGATTTTAGAAGCAGATTTTGGATTATTAATCACTTCATTAATCCAAGCAGCAATTTTCTTCATCTCTTTTTCTTTCATCCCCCGAGCGGTAACAGCCGGAGTGCCCAATCTTATTCCTGAAGGATCAAAAGGTTTTTTAGAATCATAAGGGATAGTATTTCTATTGGTAACTATCCCGGTTTTTTCTAATAATTCCTGGGTGGTTTTGCCGGTTATTCGTTTATTTCTTAAATCAACTAAAACCAAGTGATTATCGGTTCCTTCAGAAATTAAATTGAAATTGTATTTTTCTAATTCGGCAGCTAAAGTTTTAGAGTTTTTAACGATCTGACGGGCATATTTTTTAAACTCCGGACTTATTGCCTCTTTCAAAGCTACGCCAATCGCACAAATCGTGTGTTCGTGGGGTCCTCCTTGTATTCCCGGAAAAACTTTCTTAAAAATTTTTTCTTCTAACTCTTTTTTACAAATAATTAGCGCTCCCCGCGGTCCTTTTAATGTTTTATGGGTGGTTAGCATCACCACATCGGCCCAAGGAAAAGGGCTGGGGTGAACTTTACCAACAACCAACCCAGCGATATGAGATATATCTGCCAAAAGATAAGCTCCGACTTTTTTACTAATCTGACTGAATTTTTTAAAATTAATTTTTCTTGGATAGGCAGTAAAACCAGATATTATCAATTTTGGTTTTCCTTTTTTAGCCAAATTTTCAATTTTTTTATAATCCAACCAGCCGTTTGGAGTTAAGAAATAATTAATTATTTTAAAATCCTGGCCAGAAAGAGAAGCCGGGGCACCGTGAGTTAAGTGGCCGCCGTGCGAAAGAGGCAAGGAAAGAATTTTATCGCCGGGCTCCAAAAGACCTCTTAATATGGCGTAATTTGCCGGACTGCCAGAATACGGCTGAACATTTACTGCCCATTTTCTAGAATTTAACCCGAAGGCCTTTTTCGCTCTTTCCTCAACCAAGGTTTCTAATTTGTTAATATTCACCATTCCTCCGTAATATCTTTTATAGGGGCGCCCTTCGGCGTATTTAGAAATAAAAATTGAAGAAAGAGCTTCTCTGACTGTTTTTGAAGGATAATTTTCCGAGGCAATTAAATTTAAGGTCTCCCCTTGACGTTTTTCTTCTTTTTTTATTAAGTTGTAAATTTTAAGATCGGTTTTTTTTAGTGACATAATGCTATAAATATGACTACTTTCTAAATTATAACATTTTATTGAAGGACAGAGGTAAATTAAAAGTTTAAGACAAAAAGAAAATTTGTTAAAATTTAAATTTTGGCGGGATGCCTAAAAACATAAAACCCAATGAAAGAACAGCCGCAACTATAAAAGCCAAATTAATTTGAGGGATAAACAAAAAGGTTATAGCCAAAATTATAAATAAAAAAGAGCGGGAAAGGTTAATGAGAGTTTCTCGATAAATTATAAATTCATCTGCCTCCGCGCCTTTTAAATAGGCCTTTTTATAAAAGAAAGTTTGGAAGGGAATACTGGCTGAGGTCCGGCAGATCCGATAAAGGGCGTGAGCTAAAAAGGCGTCAAAAGGGGTTACGACAAAATATTTTATTACCCAAGCCATGGAAGTTAAGAAAGAACCAATGTTTAAAAATTCTACCCGATTAATAATTTTATCGGAAATTCTTCCCATATATAAGGTAAAAAGGGCGGCTACAAACAAAGCAAAAGTGGCAATCCCGCCCATGGCCGTGTATCCAATGGCTAAAACGAACATAAAGAGCGGCCAAAGGTATATATTGACTCCTATCTCTGCGCCATCTGCGGCAAAAGCCAGGGAAGTTTTACGATTTTCTTTTTTAAAAATTCTCCCCCAGGCCTTGGCATAAGAATCTGAATAAACCACATGGGTTTCTTTGGAAAGAAACATAGGAATAGAAGAAGCAAAAAGAATTACCAGAACAGTGATAAATAAAGTTGAGTAGCCAGTTGCGCCTAAAATAGCTCCACCAACAATCGGACTAATAATGGTAGGAACAGAAAAAGCAATATTTAATCTGCCGACTTGTTTCCCTTGATAATCTTTTTCTGAAAAACGGGCAAAATCGGTATGAAAAGCGGGCCAAAAAAAGACCATACCGAGCGCTTTTAAAATAATGGCCAATGGAATTAATAAAAAAGAGTGATAAAGGAAGAATAAGCATAAATAATAGCCGAAAAAGAAAAAATGGCTAAAAAGTATAACGTATTTGGGGCCGATCTTGGCCATTAATTTACCGCCCCAAACCGCCAAAATTCCGTAGAGTCCGTGAATAACGGCGAAAAATAAAACAGTCAAAGGAAGATCGTTAAAATAAGTGTAAAGATAAATTGGTTCAAAAATTAAAACCATTCCCAAAGCTAAAGAACGGATAGCAATGCTGGTAAAAAACTGAGTTGCTTTTCTTTTGAAAAAATATTGAAAAAAATGGACTGGAGAAAAAGGAATCAACATGTTATGACCTTAAAATTTGAAAACCCTGGATTAAATCAATAACTAGCGAGGGCTGGGAAAGTTTTAGATTGCCGGCGTTAATTATTAAATCTGGCTGCAGTTTTTTATTTTTAAAATGGCGTATAATTTTTTCTATCTTGGTTATTGGCGGTTGGTCCGAAATGTTAACTGAAGTTTCAACCAAGGGATGTTTTATTTTTTTAAACAGACCTTTAATTAATTTATAGTCAGGAACACGGAGACCGATTGTCTTTTTTTTAATTCCGTAAAGATTAGTTTTTATTTTTTTCCTTTCTAACACTGCAGTTGTCTTTCCGGGCCAAGCTAATTCCAAGAAATTTTCTTGTTGTTTATTTATTTTGGCTATTTTTTTTGCCTGCCTTAAATCTTTAACAAAAATGGGGACGGGTTTTGTTTTTGTTCTCTTTTTAATTTTAAAAATTTTCTCAACTGCTTTTTTATTGGTGGCATCAGCTATTAATCCATAAATCGTATCGGTCGGACAAACCACAACCTTTCCTTGTTTTATAGCTTCCGTGGTTTCTTTGATTGCTTTTCGGTAATTTTTTGAAGAAATTTTTAAGGTTTTCATTCATTTTGGACTGCTTCAATAGCCAATTTCACGGCTCCCCTAACCGGTTCTTCTTTGGGCTTAACAAAATCTGCTTTCGGAGCAGTTTTTTTAATTTCTTTTTTGACTGTTTCTAAAATAATCTTAGATTTGAATAAACTGCCGATAAGAACGAGAGGAAATTTATTTTTTTGAAAATTTAATTTTTTAATCGCGGTATTGGCCGATAAAGCCAGTTCCTTTCCGGCCTCAGTTAAAATGTTTTTAGCTACTTCATCTCCTTTTTTTCCTGCCTGAGCACAAGAAACCGAAAAAGAAGGGATAATCTCCATTGGTCTTTTAGAATAAACCGAACAGATAAGTTCTTCTTTAGTTTTTATTTTTAGTTTTTTAAAAATTAATTTAGTTAACAGCGTTTTCTTGCCTCGTCCGTCTATTTCCTTAAAAATTGCCTGGAGGGTTTTTTGGCCGATAAAAAAAGCCGAGCCCGCTTCGCTCAGATATCCCCAACCGCAGATTTTTATTTCTTTTTCTCTTTGCCAGCCATGAACGACGCTCCCTGAACCGGCATTCAAAACTATTCCGTCTTTTTTGTCGGTTCCCGATCTGAATCCGGCTAATTGATCTGAACCGATTATTATTTTTCCTTTTAGAGTCGGGGGGATTTCTTTGCGTTTTAATAATTCTTTTGTGATAAAACTTTTTTTAAATTTAAATTCCTCTTCCATCGCCGGAATCCCAATAAAAACGGCTGATATTTTTTTATTCTTAGGCAGGACTTTTCTAATCGTCCGGGCGATATTGGCTACCGCTTTTTTTATGCCAATATTCCGAGGATGGGAAGAGCCAGTTCTGGCTTTAACCAAAACTTTCCCTTTCAAATTAGCTAAAACAACTATGGTTTTTGAACCTCCGCCGTCAACGCCGATAACGTATCTTTCGTTAGGATTAGAATTATTTTTTTTATTTTTTGGTACCATGTTTTTTTAGTATATCATGAAAAAGGCCCGCTGATGAAGCGAACACTAAAGAAAAGAAGCTATGGAGTTGTAACTTAAATCAAGATGGAAAACTTTTATCGTCTTCAATGTTTTTTAATACTACCGATCCCGGCCAAATCAAACAATTAGAACCGATTAAAACTCCGGGCATCAAAGAACAATTTATTCCGGTTTTAGCGTTTTCTCCCATAATAACCCCCAGAGAATCTAGGCCAGTTTCTATTTCCTCCCCCCTGACGACTGGTTTTATCTCTCCTCTATCTATTCTGACGTTGGCCGTAACGGTGCTGGCTCCTAACCGACAATTTCTGCCGAAAATTGAGTCGCCAAAATAACCTGAATGAGTATGAACATCTTCTTGAAAAATTGAGCGTGTTATTTCAGCTAAAGCGCCGATTAAAACATTATTTTCCAAATTAGTGTATTCTCTAACTAAAGAATTGTTTCCTATCATACAATTATCGCCAATATAACAAGGTCCCTTAATCACCGCTCCCTCAAAAACCTTAGTATTTTTGCCAATATAAACGTTGCCTTTAATGACGGCATTTTTGCTGATTTTGGCTGTTTTATCAATTTCCGGTTTCAAATATTTACTCATTAAATTTTTAGCAATCTTAAACAGCTGCCAGGGATATTTAAAAGAAAACGGCTCCTCTTCAACTATCATTACTCTGGCCTCGTTTTCTTTTGCATAAAGGTCTAAAGCGCTTTCAAAGTCGTATTGATGTTTGGATACTTTTTGGTAATATTCAAAGAATCTTTGAGGCAATAAATAGATGCCTATTGCTTTTATATTTGAGGGCTCCTTGCCCTTTTTTGGTTTTTCAATCAGGCCCGTGACTTTGTCTTCTTCCAGTTTAAGCATTCCGTAAAGCCAAGGCTGCTCGGTTTTAACTCCCAAAAAAATAAGCTCTGTTTTACTTTCTTTAAATTTTTCTATCATTGGCTTTATAAAATCTCCGGCGTTAATTTTGTGAGCATGAAGAACAAAAAAGGGGCCGGAAATGAAATCTCGAGTTTGAGCTACGGCATTCCCCATGCCTTTAGCTTCTGACTGAATGATATATTTAATATTTATTCCTAAATCAAAATTTTTTAATTCTTCTTCTGTGTCTTTTTTAGGTCCTTGAACAACAATAATATCTGTAATGCCCGCCTCTTTTAATCCTTCAATGGTGTGCCAAATCAAAGGCCTACCCATTATTTTCAGGAGAGATTTATGCTGTTTATTCAAGGGCCAAAAGCGAGAGCTTTGGCCGGCTGCTAAAATTACCGCCTGCATAAATTAATAATTATTTTAGCTAATTTGTTCGGCTCGTGAAAAATCAGCGTTCTTTTATTGGCGCCCTTCACTAAAGTGTCTGCTGAGTTTAATTTTTGAATCTGGCGATCAATAATGTCTACGCCAATAAAATTTTTCTTTTTAGACAAATTTTTATCATAACAGATATAATCCGACTTGGGGAAAACTTTTCTTACTTCTTTAAATCGCTTAGTTGATAGTTTGCCAGTATTAAAAATAACATAATCAACAGTTGCTTTCCCTAAATATTTTTCTAAAATTATCAGAAAGTTTTCAACGCTGAAACCGTCGGTATTCCTCACCTGGGTCATTAAATTACAGACAAAAACTTTCTTTGCCGGTGATTTATGGACAGCTTCTGAAATTCCCTTAACTAAAAAGTTGGGTAGAACGCTAGTATAAAATTTACCAGGAGCAATAACGATTAAATCTGCCTTTTTTATTGCCGCAATTGCTTTAGGGTTGGCTTTAGTTTTGGGCGTTAAAGATAATCTCCTAACGCCGATTTTGGATACCTGCGGGCAATTGATAATTTTTTCTTCTTCTTTTATCTTCTTATTATTTTTTAATACCGCTGTTATATCTGCTTTATTTAAGGTTACCGGAATAACTTCACCTTTAATATTTAAAATTTTGCCTATCTTTTCTATTGCTTTGTCTAAATTACCCGTGGCTTTTGTTACTGCGGCAATTAAAAGATTTCCCAAATTATGCCCTTTTAGCCCTCCTTTTCTGAAGCGGTAATTAAAAAAAGTAGTTAAATTTTTACTATCAGATAAAGCAACTAAGCACTGCCTGATGTCTCCTAAAGGTAAAATATCAATTTCTTTTCTTAATTTACCGCTTGAACCGCCGCTATCAAACATTGTGACGATAGCAGTTAAATCTATTGGGTATTTTTTTAATCCGGATAAAACTACTGAAACGCCCGTTCCACCCCCCAGACAAACAATCCTTCGGCTGTGTTTAGGGCGATTTTTTTTAACTCTCTTTGACATAAATTATCTTTTATTGTAAAATAGACAAGTGAATTATGCAAGATAAATTTCTCATAAAAGGCGGCTTTCCTCTTTCAGGGGAAGTAGAAATTTCGGGGTATAAAAATGCGGCGGGAGCAGTTCTGGCCGCTGTTTTGCTTTCCGAACGCCCCTCAATAATAGATAACCTGCCCTTGGTATCTGATGTTTTAAACCAAATTGAAATTCTAAAACAAATGGGGGCTGAAGTGGAATGGCTCGGTCAAAAAAAAATCAAAATAAATCCAGCCAATATTATTCCGGAAAGAATTCCAACAAATCTTTTTGAAAAAATGAGGGTTTCGGTTTTATTTATCGGACCTCTTTTAGCCAGATTCAAAAAGCTGAAAATACCACATCCGGGCGGAGATAAAATTGGCCTAAGACCAATTTCTACCCATCTTAGAGCATTTGAAGATTTTGGAGTAAAGATTGAGGAGAAAGATGGTTTTTATTGTTTTGAAGCGCCGGAAAATATGGAAGGAAAGAAGGTGGTTTTAAAAGAATTCTCAGTAACGGCAACGGAAAACTTAATGATGTTGGCTGCTTTATCTAAAGGAAAAACAAAAATTGAACTGGCGGCCGCCGAACCTCAAGTTCAAGATTTGGGAAATTTTCTAAAAAAAATGGGGTTACCCATTGAAGGAATAGGCACTCACACAATTGTAATTGAAGGAAAAAATGAATTAAATGGAGCAGAATTTAAGATTTGCCCCGACCTGTTGGAAGCAGGAACTTTTCTCGTTGCTTTTGCCCTAACGAACGGCGAAGGAAAAATAAAAAACGTAAATTCTGACCACTTAACAATGTTTTTAGAAAAATTAAAAGAAATCGGTGTCAAACTTGAAGCTTCAGATAATGAAATTTTAATAAAACCTTCCAGCGAATTTAAATGCGCCAAAATCCAGGTTCTTCCCTATCCTGGCTTTCCCACCGACCTTCAGCCTCAAATTTCAGTCCTACTAACTCAAGCTCAAGGAAAAAGTTTAATCCATGAACCTCTATATGAAAATCGTTTCCAATATCTTCACGAATTAAGAAAAATGGGAGCAGATATTGAAATTACCGATCCCCACCGAGCTTTAATCTTTGGTAAAAAAGAGCTGACCGGCAATAATCTAAACGCTTTGGATATTCGTTCGGGCGCTGCTCTAATTTTAGCGGGTTTAATTTCAAAAGAAAAAACCTTAATTGAAAATATTTCTCATATTAACAGAGGTTACGAAAAAATTGAAGAGAAATTAAAAAAACTTGGCGCCCAAATAGAAAAAATCTAACTCTTAATGAATTAAGCTCTACTAAAGAATCGCCTGAAGGGCGACTCTTTGGTTGGCAGGTCCCCTAAGGGACGATATTAGAACTTATTTTAATTGTTATTTTAGTTAATTAAATCACCATTTTAATAGGAACTCATGGTATTCATCACCCCTATGAATACATTTCGTTTCTTGACAGGTCACATTACTTTTTACTATCGTCTGGAGAACTGTAGAAAATATTCCTTCTATAATTCGACATTGAATCTGATGAAAACGATAGTTCTCTATTCTTATAACCGCATATTTTTCTTTTTTATCAAAACTTACCACTTTTGCATCTCCTGTCGTTAGGAATTTTCTCCACATTTTCGGCATTTCCTTAACTGCCCTATCAAGAGAAATCAAGTATCTCATAAGCATTCTCATGATTATTGAAAATTTAGCCCTAAATCTTCCCATTTCTTGAAATTTTTTTGCATCATAATTAAAAATTTTCTCAATAACTACAAGGGTAATTGCAAGTATTTTTGCGGGATAATAATTTGTTTCCTTTGCTTTTTCGTATTTTATTGGATAACCAAGTCTTGCCATCGCACTCTCTAATTTATTTAGTCCCTCTCTTCCTTCTTCTTTTAAAATAAAATCTCCAGTATTTCTAATACTGTGTCCCCTTGTTTCACCTTCTATGCTGGTCAATCCATTTAATTCTTCTTTCGAGATTATATGCTCCATATTATCTCATATTACTAAAAAACCGCCCCCAGTAGTAGAAGTTTCGCTTCACTACGGGGCAGGCTTCTCTACGAGGCGACGTCCTAGTCAATAATTACTAAATACTAATTTGACCTCAAGGACAGAGTTTGAACCCTTAGTTTAGCTTTTCGCTAAGTTGAAGGTTTTAAGGTTTAATTCCAGGTATTTTGCAGGAATTATTTTTTTAATAGCTTTTTCAACAGAACTTGGTTTTATCGGAATCAATCCTTTAAAAACAGCGAAGCTTATTAGATAGATTCCGGAAACCACATCTGTGCCAAGTTTTTCTTTGCAAATTTCCGATGCCGGAATTAAATCAATATTCTTACTAATTTTCTTCAAGTTATCTGAAACCTCTTTCTCAGTTAGGTTTTTTACCATGGGAATAGGAATAATGTATTTGTTGATTAAAAATAGCGTTTTTGGATTGGCAAAATTGACCGCTCTCAAGGTTTCGTGCATTTCCAAACCTAAAACCAAATCAGCTCTACCTTGAGGTATTAAGGGTGAGTAAATTTTCTTGCCAAATTTAATATGAACTTCAACAGATCCGCCTCTCTGAGATAAACCGTGAAGTTCAGAGGTCTTTATGTCAAATCCCTCAAATAAAGCGGCTTCAGCAATAATCTGCAAAAGAGTAATTAATCCCTGGCCGCCTGTACCAACTATCACCATATTAAATTGATCTATTTTTTTAGTTGGATGCATGGTCTTTTAGAAATTATTACTGAAACCTCCGGTTTCTCTAAAAATTCTTTTATGGTTTGAATAAATTCTTTTTGGTTTACGGGATCAAGGGTTTTCACGTATTTTACTCCGCAGCCCTTAACAATATTCTCAATATTAATTCCGTTGGGAGTGGCCGGAGCGCCAGGATGAGGCTGATGACCGGTCATAGCAGTCGTTTCGTTATTTAAAATTATTATTAAGGGACTCGCTGAACTTTGTTTATCTCGTGCTCTTCGCTTCGCTTGAGCATTTGATTTATTAAAAACAGTATTAATTAAAGGCGGGATACCGGAGTGGAAAAAAGAGGAGTCGCCGACGAAAGCAATTACTTTTTTTCTGGTAGATTTTGTGATTCCATGAGCGATGCCGACAGAAGAACCCATACAGGATAAATAATCCTGCAGGTTTACCGGCGGGTTGCCAAACAACATATAGCAACCGATTTCTCCTCCAAAAATAACCTTTTTTATATCAACTGCCTTTTTTATAGCTGAAACAACCAGCCAATAGGGGCAACCGGGGCAAAGCTGAGGAAAACGTTTAGGAGGCTTTATTTTTAAGCTGGTAGACGATATTTTATATTTTTTATTCGTAAATTTAGCGATAGCTGAAATGACGATTCCGGGCGTTAATTCGTTAACTTCAGGGATTAACTTTTTGCCAACCACTTCTAATTTACAATTCACTTCCTTGGCTAAGATTTTAACTTCTTTTTCTAAAAACGGCTCCAATTCTTCAACTATTAAAATTTTCTTAGCTTTTTTGATAAAATGTTTTATTTTTTCTTCGGGCAAGGGATAAAAGAATCCTAGTTTTAAAACTGGCAAATCTAAATTCAGTTCTTTTAATGCCTCCATTACATATAAGTAAGAGATTCCCGAGGTAATGATGCCGTAATTTGATTTTTTTGACGATTGCCTGTTAATATAGGATTTTTCAGCAAAATTTCCTATTTTCTCAACTTTTTCTAAAAGTTCTTCTTTCATTTCCATAACTCTCGGGGGCAAAGTAACGAATTTTCTAGGGTCTTTCACAAATTTACCCTTCTTGATTCTTAAATCGTTATTTTTAATTTTGCCAAGTTCAACTGGCATTTTTTGATGAGCTACCCTGGTGGTTGTTCTAATCATTACCGGAATTTTAAATTTTTCTGAAATTTGAAAAGCTAATTTAACAAAATCTTTACATTCTTGCGGGTCGGCCGGTTCTAAGGTTGGAATATGCGCCAGATAAGAAATTGCCCGGGTATTCTCTTCTGACTGAGCCGAACTGTGGCAAGAAGGGTCATCGGCAGATATTATTACTGTCGGACCTTTGCTCCCCGTATAAACAAAAGGAAGTAAGGGTTCTAAGGCGACGTTTGTTCCAAAATTTTTCATCGCCATCAAGCATTTTAATCCGGAAAAAGAAGCGCCGATAGCTGCCTCTAAGGCCACTTTTTCATTGGTGGAAAACTCAAAATAGACATTGGCTTTTGGGGCGATTCTAAAGAAAGTATTGCCGATTTCTGAAGAAGGAGTCCCAGGATAAGTAGAAACAAACTGAACGCCCGATTCCAAGGCGCCTCTGACAATAGCTTCATTTCCAAGTAAAATAATTTTTTCTCTTGATTTTTTTGAAAGAATTTCTTCCATTTTTTATTCTACGGTTACTGATTTAGCTAAGTTTTTTGGTTTGTCAACGTTGTGTCCGCGTAATACCCCCGAATGATAAGCAAATAACTGTAAAGGAATTAAAGCTAAAATTGGCGTTAACATTTCTAAGGTTTTGGGAATATAAATTACGTCATCAGCAAGTTTTTTAATTTCCTCGTTGCCTTCGGTGGCTACGGCAATAACTGGCCCGCCCCTGGCTTTAATTTCTTCAATATTAGAAACCATTTTTTCGTAAACGCTGTTGGAAGGGCAAATGGCTACTGTGGGGAAATTTTCGTCAATCAGAGCTAATTCGCAATGCTTTAGTTCTCCTCCTCGGCAGCCTTCGGCATGAACATAAGCCACTTCTTTTATTTTATGTGCTCCCTCCCGGGCTGTCGGATAATCGTATTTTCTGCCAATATACATAAAATTATTAAAATCCTTATATTTTTCAGCTAATTTTTTAATTTGGGAATCTTGTTCTAAGATTTTCTTAACCAAATCAGGAATTTTAACTAACTCTCTGGCAATCCGCTGCCCCATCACCAAAGCCATGTCCTTTTGCCTGCCGAAAAATAAAGTTAAAAGAGCTAACGCAGCGATTTGAGAAGTAGTGGCTTTAGTTGAAGCTACGGCAATTTCCGGGCCAGAACGGGTATAAATTCCGGCATCGGCTTCTCTTGATAATGAAGAACCAGCCATATTAACTATGCCCAAAGTTGTTAAACCTCTTTGTTTTACGTCTCTTAAAGCAGCTAGGGTGTCGGCTGTTTCTCCGGACTGAGAAACAAAAATAAAAGCAGTATCTTTTTCCAAAACAGGCTTTCTGTAACGAAACTCTGAACCCGAGTCAACTTCGGTGGGAATGTTAGCATACTCTTCTAACATATATTCACCCACTAAAGCAGCATGTCGGGCCGTACCGCAAGCAATAATATTTAACCTTTTGATTTTTCTTAATTTTCCCCGGATTACATCTAAACCGCCCAATTTAGCCGTGCCCTCATTAACCAACAATCTTCCCTTCAGAGTATTAGCTAAACTTTCTGGCTGTTCCATTATTTCTTTTATCATAAAATGGGGATATTTGCCTTTTTGAGCATCCTCTAATTCCCATTCAATTTCTTTGGGTTCTCTTTGAATAGAAAAATTATCAGCGGTAATAATAACTAACTCGCCTTCATCAAGATAAATAACTTTTTTGGTATGAGCAATAACTGCGGCTGGGTCGGAAGCAATTAAAAATTCGTTATCTCCCGAACCTAGAAGTAAAGGACTGCTCAAGCGAGCGGCTACAATTTTACCCGGGTCATCTCTGGCAATAACAGCTATTCCATAAGCCCCTCTCAATAAAGGCAGGGTTTTTCTTACCGCTTCTTCTAAATTCCCTTGAAAAAATTTCTCAATAAGGTGGGCTACCACCTCTGTATCAGTTTCAGAAGAAAATTGATGACCTTCCTTTATTAATTTCGTCTTAAGCTCTTGATAATTTTCAATAATGCCGTTGTGAACCAAAAAAATATTGCCCTGGCAATCGGTCTGGGGATGAGCATTGGCCTCAGTAACTTTGCCGGTTGTCGCCCATCTTGTGTGAGCAATGCCAATCTGCCCTTCTGGGTTGGTAAAGTTTTGCTCAAATTGGGAAATTTTTCCTACCTTTTTAAATAAAAAAGAGTTTTTTTCGCCTAAAATGAAAAAGCCGAAGCTATCATAGCCCCGATACTCCATTCTTTTTAGTCCAGAAAGTAAAATTGGAAAGGCTTGTTTTTTACCAACGTAGCCGATAATGCCGCACATACGAACTAAACTACAAAATTAATAAGTTTACCCGGTACAAAAATTACTTTTTTTATCTTTTTATCTCCTATCCATTTTCGCATATTTTGGCGAGACATTGCAAGCTTATTAGCTTCTTCTTCTGAAATATCGGCGGCTGCTTCAATTTTATCTCGAACTCTACCGTTAACCTGAACCACTAAAGTCACGACATCTTCTTTGATTAATTTGGGATCAGGTTTTGGCCATTTTTTAAAAAAGATGCTTTCTTTATGGCCAATTTTTTGCCATAGCTCCTCTGATAGATGGGGGGCGAAAGGCGAAAGCAAAATTAGCGTCTTTTCAATAGTATTCCGTCCAACTTCTTCTTTTTTTTCTCGACATAAATTAATAAATTCCATGAAAGCGGCTACAACTGTATTGAATTTTGCTACTTTCAGATCCTCGTCAATTTTTTTATTTAATTTGTGTAGGGCTTTCAGAATTTCTAAACTGCTTTCTTTGAGTTCTGTATTTTCTGAAACTAATTTCCAAACTTTTTCTAAAAACCTATAAACTCCTTTTACTCCCTGAGTGTTCCAGGCGATGGCTTCTCCAAAGGGCCCCATAAACATTTCGTAAATTCTTAAAGTATCTGCTCCGTATTTTTCAACAATGTCATCGGGATTAATGACATTGCCAAAAGATTTGGACATTTTCCTGCCGTCTTCAGCTAAAACCACGCCGTGAGAGGTCCTTTTTTGATAAGGTTCAGCCGTCGGAGCTACTTTAATATCGTATAAAAACTTATAAATAAAGCGGGAATAGAGTAAATGTAAGGTAGTGTGCTCCATGCCACCGTTATACCAGTCAACCGGCAACCAATATTTTAATTTTTTAGAATCTGCCAAAGCTTTACCATTTTTAGGATCGCAATAGCGCATATAATACCAGTTGGAACCCGCCCAGTTAGGCATAGTATCTGTTTCCCTTCGTGCAGTTCCACCGCACTCAGGACAAGCTGCAGTCACCCATTCCTTAATATCCGCTAAAGGAGATTCACCGGTGCCAGTTGGTTGATATTTCTCAAGATAAGGTAATTCTACTGGCAAATCTTTTTCTGGTACCGGTACTGCGCCGCATTTTGGACAATGAATTATAGGAATCGGCTCGCCCCAATAATGCTGACGGGAAAAAACCCAATCCCGCAGTTTATATTGAACTTTTTTCCTGCCAGTTCCTTCTTTGTTTAACCAAGCAGTGATTTTTTCAATTGCCTCTTCGGAAGATAAACCGTTAAACTGGCCAGAATTAATTAACTTTCCATAAGCCACAAAGGCGTCTTTAGTAATATTTCCACCGGAAATAACTTCTCTGATTTCTAAGCCGTATTTTTTAGCAAAATCATAGTCACGATAATCATGGGCCGGCACCACCATGACGGCTCCCCCGCCATAAGTAGCTATGACATAATCCCCCACCCAAATAGGAATTCTTTCACTATTAACCGGATTAATACAATAGGAACCGGTAAAAACTCCGGTTTTTTCTTTTTCTAATTGTTCTCTCTCAAAATCGCTTTTCTTTTTAGCCGCCGCGATATATTTTTTTACTTCTTCTTTTTGTTCTGGTTTAATTAGCTTTCCAACTAAAGAGTGCTCGGGCGCTAAGACAACGGCGGTTGCCCCGAATAAAGTATCGGTTCTGGTGGTAAAAACTTGAATTGTGTCCTTTGAATTTTCAACCTGGAAATCAATCTCACTGCCATAACTTTTGCCGATCCAGCTTGCCTGCTGGGCTTTAATTTTATCTAAATAATCAACTTTTTCTAAATCTTCTATTAACCTATCGGCATAAGCTGTAATTTTCAGCATCCACTGTTTTATAATCTTTTTCTCTACGGCAGCACCGCAGCGCTCACAAGCACCTCCCACAACTTCTTCATTAGCTAAGCCGATTTTGCAGGAGGGGCACCAATTAACCGGTATTTCGGCCTGGTAAGCCAACCCCTTTTCAAAAAGTTTAAGAAAAATCCACTGAGTCCATTTGTAGTATTGGGGATCAGTAGTATTAATTTCTCTTGACCAATCAAAAGAAAGACCTAGAGATTTCAACTGCCTCTTGAAGTTGGCTGTATTTTCTTCAGTTACTTTTTGAGGATGAATACCGGTTTTAATAGCATAATTTTCAGTGGGCAAGCCAAAAGCGTCCCAACCAATGGGATATAAAACATTAAAACCCTCCATGCGAATTTTCCTGGCCACCGCATCTAAAGCCGAATAGCTCCGCACGTGGCCGACATGCAAGCCGTCTCCTGAAGGATAAGGAAATTCAATAAGAATATATTTTTTAGTATTTTTAGAAAAGTCCTCCGCCTGGTAAAAATTATTTTCCTCCCAAAATTTCTGCCATTTTTTTTCAATTTCTTGAGGGTTATAGTTCATAATTGCTTTTTAATTTTATCTTTTTTTTCGGGCTTTGTCTATTTAAAAATAATAAGGGACAGCTACTCAACAGAATAACTGTCCCTATATAATATGGATGTTTTATGTTTATCGGATAAACTCCCTAGTCTGCATCGCTACCCACCGGTAGTTTTCCCCGATTGTCATTAACGCTTCTGTGGTCGTGTCTTTCAATTCCCGGTAGACCTGCTTGTCTTTCATTTCTTCCTTTTTGCCGCCGGGCCAGATTCGCCACGAGTCATTATCAATCACGTCAGCCACGACTATTTGGCCAATAACGGTCAGACCACATTCAATCTTTAAATCCACTAAAGTAACCCCTAACTTTTTCCAGGGCGTCTCTAGGGCTAAAAAAGTAGAGCATGTAATATCAGCTAGTTCGTAAAGCTGATCCTCCTTAAGAAAATAGTCTGGAAGAATTCTTATATCCTCGGGCGGCAGATCTTTAAGATATCCTTCAGCTACAGGTTTTTTAGCGTCAAAGAGTTCAAAGCAATCTTTATCTTCATTCCAGATCATTAACGGATCGCGAAGCTCGTCTTTCTTATAAAAAGGTTCAAAAACGAGCTCCTGGAATATCGTACCCTCAACCACTTCTGGGTTTCGCTTTAAATAAGAACCTGTAGCAATTCGCCGGGCTACTAATTCAATGGGGATCATCTTTACCCTTCGAGCCAGAAACTCTCTTTCACCTTTTCGTTTAAGAAAATGGGTGGGAATTCCTTTAGTTTCAAGCAAAGAGAAACAGTTGCAGGTAGTTTCGGTAGCTAGTGCACCTTTTTGTTTAATAATATCATGTTTTACTCCGTCACCAGCGGTTATATCATCCTTGCTCTCGATCAATACAATGTTTTTATTAAGAGTAGACCAAATTATTTTGGTCTTCCCCTCTGCCAATTTCTCTTTCTGTAGCATCTCAATCCTCCTTTCTTTGGCTTTTTTTATATCCTATCTGAGGATCTTTCCGATTCTGATACAGATAGGCGGTGAGTTTTTCCGCTATCTTTTTACTTTTCTCATCATCCCCAGCTCCTAGAATCTGAACCGCTCTTATAGCTGCATTTCTTAACCCCGCCTTCCCAATGCCTGAACAGGTCACCGGACACCCAGCTGGCGATCTTACTATAGAAAGTAATGCATCTAGGGCGTCGGGATGTTCTTCTGAGGGCAGCGCCACACCAATGACCGGTGAAAAATATTTTGTATTAGCCGCTACGCTTCCGGGCAGCCGAGCTGCCATGCCAGCACCGGCAATAAAAACTTTTATTCCGTTTTGCCTGGCCTCCCCGCAGTAGTCTGTTAATACCCCAGGATTACGGTCAGATGAAATAATTAACAATTCCCAACTTACTCCGCATTGATCTAACACCTCAAACATTCCCGATTCCTCCACCAATGGAAGGTCGGTCTTGCTACCGATAATGATTGCTACGAGTGGATTTATTATTCTACCTCCTTTCCTTGGTTATATTTTGCCAAAAAAGCATCTGCTTTCTCGGCAATCTCTAGGGATTTTTCTTTGGCGCAGCCGATAAAATTTTCAGGGTCTTGCAACCAATCAATTAGCTCGCTAGGAATATTAGCTACCACTGGTTTTAGTCTTGGCTTCTCTTCTGCTAATAGAGATAACTCTGTTATCAGATGACGGCCAGAAGCCTGGGAGCGCGGCACAAGAGTATGATTTACTAAACTATGAGCATCACCTTGGTAACCTGCCATCACTAAGGCAATATAAACCGCCTCAGACAGAACGAGATGTTTATTGATGGCGAAATTACGTTCCAGAGCTTCTTTGTCAACAGAAATTTTAGGTACGATCCTATTCGCTGTCTCTAACTGATGTTGAGTGAGGACAATTATCCCTGGGAACTCTCGCATCACGCACATCCCAGTGGCATCACGCTGGTGGTCAGAGATTACGACGTCCAAAACCTTATGAAACTCATCTCTGACAATAGTATAAATACCTTCAATGCCTTCCCAGCTTATGGGGTTTCTCTTATGAGGCATAGCTGAAGAACCGTCCTGGCTACTTTCAAAGGGCTCTACCACCTCTGCTAGTTCCGTCCTTTGAAGATTTCTACAGTCCCGGGAAATTTGCCCTAAAGCGCCGGAAAGCATAGTAAACTCAAAGAGAAAACGAGCTAACGGTTCGGGCGGTAAAATTTGGGTGGAAATTGGAGCAGGAGAAAGTTCAAGCTCAGCCAGAACTAACTCTTCAAAAGTTCTACCGAACATCTCTTGGGATTTTTTCTCAAACCCCAAAGCTACTTGGCAGTTGTAAGCTCCCACTGGGCCACTAAACTTCCCTACTAACTCTGCCTCCCTATCTACTAAATGTTCAGCTATATCAATAACTCTTCCTAAAACAGTTGCTAACCAGAAGCCGACAGTGATAGGTTCGGCATGCTGACCGTGAGTCCGGCCAATCTGGACGGTACCGGAAAATTGAAACACTTTCTTTTTCAGTGAATCAATTAACTCCAAAAGGGTTGGAAAGCTAACTTCCCAGAAAGCTCTCTTATAAGCAATTATCCTAGCCGTATCAATAATGTCGTAACTGGTAGCTGGAACATGAAACCAGCGCGCTAGAACCTTTACTAATCGCCACCTAGTAGCTATTAAAAAATAGTGAATAGCTACTAATAGAGCCCTAATGTCGTGTTTAGTAACGGCTTTTTCAATAGTGTCTTCAAGCGTGGTGGTGACTTTAGAACGAACCATTTGATATGTCTCATCAGTTAAAAGAATTTCTACTCCGGACGGAAGCATGTTGAGCTTGGCTAAAACTTTCAGTGGAGCCCACTCAACATTGAAATAGAACTTAGCAATGTTGTCGTAGCCGAAAAATGGCTTGAGTGAGGCGGGCTGATAACGAGGGTTTCCTGGCAATTCTAATCTTTCTGGTTTTCTTTTTATTTTCTTTATGATTTCTTTGACATCTGTCATTTCTATCACCTCTCTCTATTATTTTATTTTTTGAAGAACTGATTTATTCGCTAAAGAGCTATAAAAAAGAGGGTCGTTCCTCCTTAACCCTCCTTTTTGAAAATATCAAATTTGAAGAAATTGTCAAAGTTAAATGTATTCTATGGTGGCTGGCGGTTTTGGGGTTATATCGTAACAGACGCGATTGACTCCTGGGATTTCTGTTGTTAATCTTTTTGTAATTCTTTCTAACAATTTCCAGGGAAGTTTAGTCGGCCAAGCTTTTCTTGCGTCAACGCTTTCAATACATCTTAAAATAATAATATTACCAAATTCTCTTTTATTGTTTCTAATGCCGGTAGCTTTATCTTCCATCAATACCGGAAAATACTGAAAAGCGCCGGAATTCTTCAGTTCTTTTTCTACAATCTCAGTTGCTTTTCTGATAACAGCGATTTTTTGAGGGTTGACCTCACCAATCACTCGGGCAGACAAAGCCGGCCCGGGGAAGGGCATTTTTTGATAAATTGATTTTGGCAGCCCTAAAATTTTAGCTATTTTTCTTACGCTATCCTTCCTAAGCTCAATTAAAGGCTCAATTACTTTATATCCATATCTTTTTTCTGGCGAAATACCGATTTGAGCCAAAACATTATGTTGTCTTTTGATGCCGGCCTTCGTTTCTTCAATATCGGTTAGAATGGTTCCCTGAAGTAAAAATTTTATTTTGTTATCTTTAATAATTTTCCTAAAAACGTCTTTATAAAAAGCGGCGGTAATGGTTTTTCTTTTTTCTTCAGGGTCAGTTTTTCCTTTCAGAACCCGGAAAAAATTATTTTGAGCATTAACTATTTCAACTTCTATGCCTAATTTTTTAAAAGTTTTAACCACGCTTTCTGGCTCCCCCTCCCTCATTAATCCGTTGTTGATAAAAACAACTTTGAGCTTTTCCCCCAAGGTCTTATATCCTAAAACAGTTACAACCGAACTATCTACCCCCCCGGATAAAACGCTCAAAGCTTTTTCTTCACCGACAATTTCTCTGATTTCTTTAATTTTTTCTTTAATAAATTTTTTGTAATTCATATATTAAATAATTCTTTAGCATTTTCGGTAGTAATCCTAGTTATTTTTTCGTAATTAATATTTTTTATTTTGGCAATTTCTTCTACTACGTATTTAATATATAAGGGTTCATTTCTGCCTTCAACCTGAGGCGGAGTTAAATAAGGACAGTCAGTTTCAATTAAAATTTTATCAAGAGGCGTTTGCTTGATAATTTCCCTAAAATTTATTCCTTCAATGTTCTTAAAAATTATGCCGTTAAATCCAATATAAAATCCGAGGTCTAAATATTTTTGAAGTTCCTCTAAAGTCCCAACAAAGCCATGAGCTACAGCTTTTTTGGGCCTTATATCAGAATTATTAGATAGAAAATCAATTAAATCTTGATGAGCCATACGGCAATGGAAAATGACTGGTAAATTAAACTCCTGAGCTAACTTTAATTGCTTAGCAAGCTCTTCTTTTTGTTTTTCTTTAAACAATTCTAATTTTCCTTTGGTTTTTGGTTTCCAATAATAATCCAGGCCAGTTTCTCCAATAGCTACCACTTTGCCTGCGGGAGCGCTAAGAACGAGTTTTTTATATTTTTCAAAATCAAAACTTTCTTCTCTGGAATTAAAAGCTATTTCTTCTTTGTCTATTTTCATTTTTACTAATCCGGCATTCAAATGGAGGGGATGCAAACCAACAGCAGCGTAAATGCCCTTTTCATATTCTTCTGCAATCTCTACGGATTTTTTGCTGGTATCGTACTGAGTGCCAACATTAATCACCCAAATATCATTTGCCAAGGTTCTTTTAATAACTTTTTCAGCATCTTTTTTATACGCATTGAAATTTAAATGGGCATGAGTATCAATTAGCATTAGATTCTTGGAAAGATTGGTTTGCTTCTTTTGTTTTTTATTTGTTTCAATATTTTTTCTGAAGTTTCGGGCAAAAACGGCTCTAAAATCTTTGCTATTTCTAAAATAGCAAATAATAAATTACTAATAACTTCTTTCTGATTTTTACTTTCTTTCCATGGTTGTTCCTTTTCAATATAGTGATCGCAAAAACTAATTAAATCCCAAATTGAAATCAGAGCCTCGTTAAATTTAAATTCATCTAAAGATTTTTTGCAATCTTTCTGGGCTTTGTCTATTTTTACTTTAAGCTTTGAGTTTTTAGTTGTAGTTCTGGATTTTGAACTTTTAACTTTGAGCTTTTCTCCAAGGGTGATAACTCGAGCAACAAGATTACCAAGACCATTAGCCAGATCAGAGTTATATCTTTCTTCAAATTTCTCATAGGTAAAATCACCGTCTTCAGTTGACGGAATTTCTCTTAAAAGAAAATACCTTGCAGGGTCTATACCATATTTCTTTACCAATTCTACAGGACAAACTATATTGCCCAGCGATTTAGACATCTTTTGGCCGTTGGAAGTAATAAAACCGTGAACTAAAACATTTTTCGGTAAAGGAAGTTTTAAGGCAGAAAGGATAGCCGGCCAGAGCAAAATATGAAATCTAAAAATATCTTTTCCTACACAGTGGACTTCGGCTGGCCATAATTTTCTAAATTTGATGCTGTTTTTAGCAAAACCTAAAGCGGAAATATAATTTAATAAAGCCTCAAACCAAATGTAGATAATCTGGTCTTCTTCGTCGGGGACTGGTATCCCCCACCTTAATTTCTCTTTTGAACGGGAACAGCTTATGTCTTCCACTCCTTGGCTGATAAAAGATAAAATTTCATTCTTCCTGCTCTTAGGAAAAACCTTAATCTTATCATCCTTTATTTCTTTTTTAATTTTATCTGAATATTTTGAGAGTTTAAAAAAATAATTCTCTTCTTCAACAATTTCTGGTCTTTGCTGATGGTTAGGGCATTTTCCGTCAACCAAATCTTTTTCTTTAATAAAGGATTCGCAGCCAACGCAATAAAGGCCTCTGTACTTCATTTTATAAATATCGCCATTTTCTTTTAATTTTAACCAAACCTTTTTTACTGTCGGCCAGTGTCTTTTCTTGTCAGTAGTTCTGATAAAATCATCGTTTGATATATTTAAAACCTTACTCAGTCCTTTAAACTTATTGGAAAGCTCATCGCAAAAATCTTCCGGCTTTTTCTTGCATTTCTCTGCTGCCCTGAGAACTTTCTGGCCATGCTCGTCGGTCCCGGTCAAGAAAAAAACGTCTTCACCTAAAAGACGATGGTGCCTCGCTAAAACGTCTGCCTGAATCAATTCTAAAGCAAATCCAATATGGGGCGGAGCGTTGGTATAAGCGATACTGGTCGTAATATAAAATTTCTTCTTCATTTTTTTATTTTTTCCCAATAATAACGACAAATTCTCCTCTTATTTTATCTTTTTTTATTGATTTTATCACTTCCTCAATTTCCCCCCGGTAGATTGTTTCAAATTTTTTGGTTAATTCCCGGCAAACTACTATGTTTTTATATGCGTTAATTTGACGATCGTCAAAGTAACGTATATAGAGATCTTCTAGAGTTTTTATTATGCGGTGGGGGGATTCGTAGAAAATCACCGGATACTTGGAGTTAATAATTTCCTCAAAAAACTTTTTTCTTTTCTTTTTTACTGGCGGAAAACCTAGAAAAATAAATTTATCCATCGGAAAACCAGACACACTGGCTGCCGCAGTCACGGCTGAAGGGCCAGGAATGGGTACAATTTTTACTGAACTATTTAATAACTCAATTGCTTTTTTTACTAGTTTTTCACCCGGGTCAGAAATTCCTGGGGTTCCAGCATCAGAAATTAAAGCCAAATTTTTGCTTTTTTTCAAAAAGCCAATGATTTGTTCAATTTTCTGAAGTTTTGAGTGCTGGTGATAACTAAAAGTCGGGGTTTTTATCTGATAGAAATCTAACAACCTCTTAGTTACCCTGGTGTCCTCGCACAAAATTAAATCAACCTCCGATAAGATACGGAGGGCTCGCTGGGAAATATCTTCCAAATTACCAATAGGGCTGGCGACAACATAAAGAGTGGGCATTTTAGAATATTATTCGTTTTTCCGGACTCCGTCTTGGTAAAGAAGAGGGCGGAGAAATTTCTGCTTCTTTTTTCCTTTTTAAAAAATCTCTCAAAAATTCATAAATCACTCCGGCTAAAGGTATGGCTAAAATTGCTCCCAAGATTCCCAAAAGCTTTCCTCCGATTGCTAAAGAAATTAAAACCAAGACCGGAGGCAAGCCAACAAATCTTTTAGTTAAAAGCGGAGAAACAATATTACCTTCAATTTGCTGAATTAAAATAAAAACAATTAAAACAAGGAGGGCTTTCCACCAAGAATCCAGGGCAACAAAAACAAAAGCAATAAGCCCGGCTATGAGCGGACCCAACACAGGAATAAAATCTAAAATTCCAGCCAAAAGAGACAAAATAAAAGCATATTTTACGTCAAATAGCGTAAGAGTAATTAAAACTGCCACTCCGACAAAAAAACAAGTTAAAACTCTGGCCCCAAACCAACCAGCGACTTTATTTTGAGCTCTTTCCCAAACAGATAAGATGCTGGCTTCGTATTTTTTGGGGGATAAAATCCCTAAAACTCTTTCTACTCCTTTTTCTTCCAGAGACATAAAAAGAGCAATAGCTAAAACAAAAATGGTTGAACCAATTCCGCCGAAAATAATAGCCAAGGCTGATAGAATATCGGCTGAGGCCCTTTGAAGCATTTGCCCAATAGCCATGGTGAAACTTCCCATGCTTTCAAAAGCTTCAACGCCTAATTCTCTAAGAGGAGGAGCGATTTTCTCAAAATATTGAGGAAAAAACTTAGAAAATTGCTGGATTTCAGAAACAAACATGGGAGCGGTAGTATAAATAAGTGTTCCTATAATTCCAAATATAGCCACATAAACAAAGATTGTCGCTAATACCCGAGGAAGACGTAAACGCTGTAAAAAATTAATAGCCGGATTAAATAAAACAGAAATGATTAGAGCAAAAGCAACCCAAACTAAAATATCCCTTACCAAATAAACAATGTAAAAACAAAGGAAAGCTAAGGATGTTTTTAAAATTGTTTTCCAAGAAACATCTAAAACGCGTTCACCGTCCATAAAAGTTTAATAATTTAATAATTTCTGAAATTTATTTTTATCTCTAAGAGGGCCGATCACGGCTAAGTTTAATCTGTCGGACCGAAAAATATCTTTGGCTACTTTTAGAATATCATTTGTAGAAACTTTATCAATTTTCTCAAAAATCTCTTCGGGAGTTAAAATTTTGTTTTCTAAAAGTTCTTGACCGGCGTAAAAGGCGGCTTGAGCGTCTGAAGATTCTAGCTCTAGGGCGGTTTTGCCTTTTATGCATTCTTTGGCTTTCTTAAGTTCTTTGGTAGGAATTTTTTTTTGAGAGATTTTTTTATATTCTCTCAAAATAATAGAAATTACCTTCTCTACATTTTTATTGTCTATCCCAGCTTGAGTAACTAAATAGCCGGTGTCAGGATCTGAATGAGTATTAGTTTTTACATAATAAGCTAATCCCGATTTTTCTCTTATTTCTATAAATAATCTTGAGCTCATCATTCCTCCAAGGATTACTCCTAAAACTTCCTGGGCAAATCTTTTTGGGTGTAAAAGATTATAAGCTCTTACCCCTAAAGTTAAGTGGGTTTGGTCAGTTTTTTTGGGATAAATAAGGATTTGAGGATTATTTTGTTTTTCAATCACCGGAACTTTGTCCTTAAAATCGGCTGTATGAATTTTTGAAAAATAATTTTTAACTTTGTTAATTATGTTCAGATTGGGAAATTTTCCTGCCAAACAAATTATAGTATTGCTGGCTACATACTGGGATTTCATATAATCAAAAATTTGCTGCCGAGTAATGTTGGCCACGTTTTCTTTTGTCCCTATTACCTTCCAGCCAGCCGGCTGGTCTCCGTAAAGTATTTTTTTCCAAAGCTCCCCGACATAGAGCATGGGCATATCCAAATACATATTTATTTCTTCAATTATCACTCCTCTTTCTTTTTCTATTTCTTTTTTAGGCAATAAACTGTTCAAATAGATATCGGAAATCCAGTCTAAAGCTAAATCTAAGTGGGAAGATTTAACTTTAGTAAAATATCCGGTGCAGTCCTCGGAGGTAAAAGCATTATAGATCCCGCCAACTTTATCTAAGGTTTCAACAACGGCCAAGGGAGTTGATCTTTTTTTGGTTCCTTTAAAATACATATGCTCCAAAAAATGAGAAATGCCGTTATTTTTTTTAGTTTCATATTTTGAACCGGTCCCTACCAAAACTAAAGCAGTTACAGCCTGAGTATTTTTTTGAGGAATGGTAATAATCCTTAAACCGTTTTTTAGAGTAGTTTTTTTAAACATCCGATTAAATCTTTAATTTTTATTCTTTTCTGCGACATTGTGTCGCGGTCGCGGATAGTAACGTCGTTTTTTTCTAAGGTTTCAAAGTCGCAAGTTAAAGCGTAGGGAACGCCGATTTCGTCCATGCGGCGATAGCGCCGGCCAATAGAACCGACGTCGTCATACTGGCACATAAAATAAGGTTTTAATAATTGAAAAACTTCTTTGGCTTTTTTGACTAAAGCGGGTTTATTTCTGACTAAAGGCAATACGGCAACTTTAATCGGCGCTATTTTTTTGTTTAATTTTAAAACCACCTCAATTTCTTTTGTAGCTTCGGTGGTTTTTGTTCTGCCGCCTTTAATTTCAGTGTAAGCGTCACAAAGAAGAGCCAAAACTATTCTTTCTAAACCCAAGGTTGGTTCAATAACGTAAGGGTGGTATTTCTTTTTTTTCTCCTCATCAAAATAACTTAAGTCCTGACCCGAGAATTGGGCGTGTCTTTTTAAATCGTAATCGGTGCGATTAGCTATGCCTGCCAATTCTGCAAAGCCCCAGGGAAATTTATATTCAATATCTACTGTTCTTTTGGAATAGTGAGATAAAGATTTTTTGGGATGTTCGTAACGCCTTAGATTTTCTTTTTTTAGACCTAATTCTAAAAAGAATTTTTCCCAGTTTTCTAACCAAATATTGAATTGTTTTTCATCTTCCCCCGGCTCAACAAAATATTCAATCTCGGCAATATCAAACTCCCGGGAGCGAAAAGTAAAGTTGCCGGTAGTAATTTCATTTCTAAAGCAACGGCCTGTTTGGGCAATACCAAAAGGTATTTTAAATCTCATTGACTCCTGAACCAGTTTAAAATTGGTAAATATTGACTGAGCGCTTTCTGGACGAAGATAAGTTAAATGCACTTCATCGTCCACCGGCCCTAAAAAGGTTTTAAACATTAAATTGAACTGCCGGGAAGGAGTGAAATCTTTGCCGCCACACTGAGGACATTCTTTTTTAGTTAACTGGTCTTCTCTAAAACGGGCGTGGCATTTTTTACATTCAATTAAAGGATCGGTAAAGCTTTCCAAATGACCCGACGCCTCCCAGGTCTTGGGGTGCATTAAAACCGTACCGTCAATTAAAACCGTATCTTCTCTTTCCTGAACAAATCTTTTCAACCATTCTTTTCTAATGTTGTTTTTTAAAAGAGACCCTAAGGGGCCGTAGTCCCACAGGGCCTCTACTCCGCCATAAATTTCTGAGGACTGAAAAATAAAACCTCGCCTTTTCACTAAAGATATAATTTTCTGCATTAAGTTGGGCATAATTTTTACTGAATTATTCCCATATTGGGATTAACGGTTGAATCATCGGGCAGGGTGGTATCAACGGCAGAAGCGTTCATTTCAATAACTTCCCTAGTCCATTGATCTTGGCCAGTAATTTTAGCCTGACTAATAATTTCCGGGCTTTTGCCCTTTTGATTTTCGGCGGGGGTGAATTTAATTTGAAAAGAGATATTGGGAGCTGGATCCAAAACCCCCTGACCAATTTCCATATCGCCAATCTCCCAAACAATTTCTCGGGAATAAGAATCAAAAGCAAATTTATCGGCAGCTTCTTCTGGGAAAATTTTACCGGTTAATTGAACCTGTGCCGGCAGGGTGGCTTTAATTTTTACGTTTTTTATTTCGTTATAATAATTCTTAGCTTGCCAAGTTATAGTATAGGTGGTGTCAGCTCCGACGGTTGGCGGTAAAGGGCCTGAATTTCCGAAGATTTCATCCTGAAAATATCCTTTTTGGCTTAAAACTAAATTTGAATTGATTTTATTTGTAAATTCTTCTTTAACCTGACTGAGAAAAACCTTATTTACTAAGGTGGGATTCTTTAAAACGCCGAAGTCCTCTTTAAGATTAACCCAAAACTCTACTCTGGCTTCTTCCATAGGAGGAAGATACTGAAGGTCGCGAATTTTCCGCCAATCAAAAATGATAGAATTATCTCCCGGTTCATAATCGCCCAAATCAGATTTTATGGTTTGGAAATCAAAGGCCTCCCCTTCTAATCTATTCACCAATAATAAATTAGTAAGATCTTCTTCTCCAACATTTTTGAAAAAGATTTCATAGTGCAGCCAATCACCGGGAGACGCCACATATTGAGGATTGCCATTGATTTGCTGCCAAATATAAAGAGAGGGTTTAATAATTTCAATTCCTTTAATGGCCTCTTTAAACAAGATAAATTCTCCGTCTTCCCAGCTACCAAGTTTTGCTCGAAAAAGTTTTTCCTCTCCAATTTCTCCAAAAATTTTACCCGTTATCTCTATTCTTCCGCCGGCAGCTTTATTCAAAAGCCCTATATCCCATTCGTTTTTTTCTAAGGCCTGAGGGGTAGAACCAATAAATTCAAAGTTTGAAGGGTACTCCGTGATAACTCTTAAATTAGAAAGGGGGTAATCAACATTAGAAAAATAGTTTAACCTAAATTTAAACTCTTTACTCGATTCAACCTGCGTAGGTAAATCAAATTCAAAAGTTAGAGGAACTGATTTTATCTGAGTAGTAAAGGTGGTGGCTGATTCATAACGAGCTTTTAAATTTTTGGGCCGGTAGCTCAACCAGGCCTTAGCTTCTCTGGCTTCTCCTTCTTTACCTAGTAATCTTACTTTGAATTGAAAAGTTTTTTCCTCTCCGGGATAAATTGCTCCTCCCAAATCTGCCGAGCTTTTAGTGATTCTTTTAGAGGTTTCGCCGATGGGTAAAGAATATTTCGGATATTCAAAAATAAGCTCGGGCTCTTCTAACCTAACGTTGCCATTATTTTTGTATTTTACGATATATTCAAACTCCTCAGCCAAACCTGTTTCTTCCTGGCCCAAGATCTCTAATTTAAGAATCTCTTTGGAATAGATGTTTTCTTGCCAACGCCAAAAACCAATCAAACCGGCGACGGCAGCTAAAATAATTAATAAAGTGATGATTTTTTTTCGCATAGTAAGTAAGATTTTAATTTATTTTGATGATAGAGTTTTAACTTCATCGGCTATTGAAGAAAAATAGCTCTTGGAAATTAAAAACAGCTCCTTTAAATATTTTGCCTCAAATTTTAATTTTAATAAAGTTCCCCATTCCTTTTTCAAGATTAATCTTAATATTTTTATTACTTCTGGACTTATTGTTTTGCTGGATTTATCTTTTTGAAAACAGGCCTGACAAACTGTTCCTCCTTCCCTGGGATTGAAATATATCTTTTCTGGAGTTATTTTCTTTTGGCAAAAAGAACAGCGATAAAGTTCCGGTTCGTATCCTAAAAAAGATAATAAATTCCAGAAAAAATAATAGTAAATTAGTTTATAAGTTATGGGGTTTAAATTGTTGGTATTTAGCTTGCTAAAAGAAATCTTTAACAAGCGCCAAATTTTTTCGTCTGGCTCTTGTCCTTTTACCAAAACATCTAAGGTTTCGGTAATCTGATGGGCGATCCTTATTTTTTTTAAATCCTTTTTTAGATTAAGAAAATTCTCAATTAAAATAGTGTCGGTAAGGGTTTTGTGAGCTTTTCCTTGAATAAACTCAATTTCGGATAAGCAAAGAGTTTCTAGGCCTCCACGTAATTTAGATTTAATCTTCCTTTCTGCTTTTGCCAATAAATCTAATTTGCCAAAATCTTTGGTATAAGTGGTAAAAATGCGATCGGCTTCTCCTCTGTCTACTTTCTTTAAAATAAAACCCTCGGTTCGGTAGTGAGTAAACATTTTTAGTAAGGCTTGACTCCGGTGGTTCCTTTTAGAAACTTGATTTTTCTGTCAATTTTTAATTTTTCTTCTCTGCTTTTAGCTTTGTATTGCTCTTTTCTCAGTTCTCTCATTCTTTTCTTAACTTCTATCTCTGAAATGTGGCTTTGAAATCTTGTTTTAGGGAAAAGTTCTTTTTCCATTCTTGTTCTTTCTTGCCGAGAGTAAACTTTATTGCTGTCGGGAACGCGGGAAGGGGCTTTTCTTAATAATTCTCTAAACTCCGGCCTGGAGAATTGCTTTTTTTTATTAAAAATAGACATTTTAAAAATTATTAATTATTATTTTCGACCTTTAAAAAAGATGGCAAAGTTTAACAATAAATAAAACGTAAAGCAAGAGATACATCGCTCCTTCCCAAATATGAATTCTTCGGGAAATGCCAGAAAATATAAAAAGTAAGGTGGCAATTATCAAGAAAGGAAGCCCAATCTCAAAGGTAAGCTCGTCTACGGTAAGTGGTTTTATTAAAGCCGGAATTCCAGTAATAATCAAAATGTTAAAAACATTGGAGCCAAAAACGTTTCCTAAGGCGATTTCATATTTTTTCTTTAAAGCAGCCTGGATAGAGACCACCAATTCGGGCAAAGAAGTACCAATAGCAACGGCAGTAATAGCAATTAAAGAAGTGGTGATTTTAAAAAACTCAGAAATTTTTATTACTGATTCAATGGTATAATTAGCGCCGATAGCCAGGCCTATCATTCCTAAAATTAAAAATATAAATACTTTTAAATTGAGCCCAGAAGGCCTTCTTTTTGGAAGTGCTATTTTATCTATCGTTTTTTTTCTTCTTTCAACTCTTGAAGGTAGTACCTCAACTATTTCTGGCGTTTCTTCTTCTTTTCTTTTTTGGAAAATCGTATATAAAAGATAAATTAAAAAGACAAAAAGCAACAGGATTCCTTCTCCTAAAACTATTTTTTTATCCCATATTACAAAAACAAAAAAGAAAGTAGCTGCTCCCAAAAGAGGAGCGTCCAAATCAATCAAACTCCTTTTGACAACGAGGCGACCGGCAGCTACCGCTGAAATACCGACAATCAAAAGAATATTAGCGATATTAGAACCCAAAGCATTGGCCGTAACAATTTCAGTTGATCCTTTTAAAACAGCGGCTAATGAAGAAGCTAATTCTGGGAAAGAAGTGCCGACAGCAACAATTGTTACCCCAACAATAAAAGGAGAAATTTTAAAAGCTAAACCGATTTTTTCGGCTGACTCCACAAACCAATCGGCTGATTTTACCAACAGAGCTAAGCTTAAAATAAAAATTAAAATCCAAAACATAAATAAAAGTTTAAACTTTTCTAAGCCCTAACCATAATTTTTGCTGTTCAATTTTAAATTCCCTTTCAATATTAAATACCTGTTTTGGTTTTTCTCCCAAAAGAAAATCTTCGGCTTTAATCTCTTTTAAAATAACTTTTTTGTTTCTGGCTAAAATCTTATTTAGTTCGTTGGTTCCCGAACCTCTTACTAAAACTTTATGATGAGGTTTTAATTGGGCCCTCTTTCTCATTTCTTGAATTTGCCGAATTACTTCTCTGACAATTCCTTCTTCTCTGAGTTCGGGGGTAATTTTAGTATCTAATTTTAAGCCTTTACCGAAGGTAATTTTCTTTACGTTGACCTCTTCTTTAATTAGCTCCAATAATTCTTTGGGGATTTTGAACCCGGGAACTTGAAGCGAGATAAGAGGCTGACGAACTTTTATCTTAGCTTTGGCTCTTTCAGCTAAAGCCATGTTAACAATTTTTCTTGTCTCTATCATTTTTTTCTCTAATTTTTCGTCTTTCATCTTTTTGTTTATTTTGGGCCAATCTTCTAAATGACAACTTCTTTTTTCTCCCAACTCCCGATAGATTTCTTCACTTAAAAAAGGAATAAAAGGAGCGGTTATTTTACTTAAGGTTAAAATTACAAAATTTAAGGTTTCCGAGGCCTCTTTTAGCTCTTTTTTACTAACGGGTTTTTGAAATCTTTTTCTGGAACGCCGAATATACCACAAAGAAAGGTCTTCAACCACAAAATTCTCAATTGCTCTGGCTGCAAAAGTGATTCCGTATTTTTCTAAACCATTACTGACAATTTCAATTAAGCCATTCAATTTAGAAATAATCCATCTATCAAGAATATATTTGGAATTTGATCTGCTTCGCCGGCCGGCGGATGGCGGATGGGATTTAGATTTTGGAATTTTGTTAGCGTATGTTTTTAAGAAAATAAAACTGTTCCAAAAAGTTAAAATAAATTTTTTCAGAGCTTGGTCCACGTCTTTTTCAGAAAAAAGTTTAACATCACCCGGTTGATTGACGGTATAAAAATACCAGCGAACAGCATCAGAACTGTATTTTTCGGCAATCTGCCAGGGATCAACCACATTTCCTTTTGACTTGGACATTTTCTCCCCTTTTTCGTCTAAAACATGGCCCAACGAAATAGCATTTTTATAAGCAGGCCCTTTTCCTAATAGAGTAGAAATGGCCAAAAGCGTATAAAACCAACCCCGAGTTTGATCAACGGCTTCAGAAATATAATCTGCCGGAAACTGTTCTTTTTGTAATTTTTGATTCTCAAAAGGATAATGGTATTGAGCAAAGGGCATGGAGCCAGAATCAAACCAGCAATCAATCACTTCGGGGGTTCTTTCCATTAATTCGCCACATTTTGGACAATAAAATTTAACTTTATCAATATAGGGCCGGTGGAAATCCAAATCAATTTCTTCATTATGAGGTAAATTTCTAAATATAATTTTCCGAATTTCCCCTGTTTTTATTATTGACTTTTTCAATTTTTGTTGTAAAAGTTTATCTTTTTTAAAGCCGTTGATTGTTCCCTCTAAAAGCCATAGAGGATCACCATGAGAAATAATTAAAACAGTTTTATTTTGATATTTTTTATCAATGTCTTTAATAAAATCTAACATCCTTTTTCGACAATCGTTCAGGCTTTCGCCCTTTAAAGGTCTTTTTTTAAATGACTCTGGCAAAAGAGGATATTTTTTAAAAAACTCTTCTGATTTCTTTCCAACGTATATACCCCGATTTATATCTCTAAGTCTTTTATCTAAATTTATTTTTAAGCCGAGCTTTTTAGCCACAATTTCTGCGGTCTGCCGAGTTCTTAAAAAATCAGAAGAATAAATTAGGTCAATTTTTTCTTTTTGCAACTTTCTTGCTTTTATTTCTATGTCTCTTTTTCCTTTTCTAGTTAATGAAAGAGAAAAAGGTTTTAAACAACCGCAAACTATACCCTTATGCTCTGTCTGAAGCTCTGATTCCCCGTGTCTTAAAATAAAATATCTATTTTTACTGAATTTTTGATTAATTAAATCCTTTTTTGAACCAATAACTTCTTTATCACCGCATTTTTTGCACTGCCAAACAGGTAAAGGGATGCCCCAGTATCTTTCTCTGGAGAAGGCCCAGTCTTTTATTTCTCTTAACCATTCTCCGAATCTCCCTTTTTTTAAATGAGCAGGAACCCAGTTTATTTTTTGATTGTTGGCAATCAAATCTTCTTTAACTTTTTGCATTTTTATAAACCAGCTTTGTTTGGCATAGTAAAGCAAAGGGGACGAGCATCGCCAACAAAAAGGATAGTCGTGTTCGTGAGATTCTTCCTTAAAAAGTAAATTGCGTTTTTCCAAATCTTTAATGATTAAAGAATCAGCTTCTTTAACCCACATTCCTGCCCAATTTTTTACTTCTTTTTTAAATTTTCCTTCTTCGTCAACATTTAGCAAAACTGGTAAATTGTTTTCTTTTCCGGCTGTCATATCTTCTTCGCCGAAAGCCGGGGCAATATGGACCAGGCCAGTCCCCTCTTCCAAGGAGACAAAACTGCCCGGGATGATATACCAGGCCTTTTTGTTAGGATTTATAAATTTATACGGGGGTTCGTATTCTAACCCCAGCAGATCTTTTCCTTTGAATTCCTGAACAACTTCGCCTTTTATTCCGAAAACCTTCATTCTCTCTTTAGATAAAATAAGGTATTCTTTATCAACTTTCACTTTCACGTAATTAAAGCTCGGATTAACCGCTATGGCTACATTCCCTGGCAAAGTCCAAGGGGTGGTTGTCCATACTAATAAATAAGTGTTTTTGAATTTTCCTCTGCTCCGCCGGCTGGCGGATGGCGGATGGATTTGGAACTTCACATAGATTGCCGGCTCTTTAATCTTTTTATATCCTAAGGCAACTTCGTGACTGGATAAACTAGTTCCGCACCTCGCGCAATAAGGAACCACTTTGTAATCTTGGTATAAAAGCCCTTTTTTGTATAGCTCTTTAATTATCCGCCAAACCGTCTCAATATAATCTGGCTGATAAGTAATGTAAGGATTTTTCAGATCCAGCCAAAAACCAATCCTTTCGGTCAGTTTTTCCCAATCTCTTTGATATTGCCAAACTGACTTTTTGCATTTTTTGTTAAATTTAGCAATGCCGTATTTTTCAATGTCTTTTTTGCTCTTTAATCCTAATTTTTTCTCAATTTCCAGTTCCACTGGCAAGCCATGAGTGTCCCAGCCTGCTTTCCTTATTACCTTAAATCCTTGCATGGTTTTATAACGACAAATGATGTCTTTGTAAATCCGGCTTAAAACATGATGAATTCCCGGTTTAGCGTTTGCGGTTGGCGGTCCTTCATAGAAAACGAATGCTGGCGCTTTTTTCCTCTGCTCAATACTTCTTTCAAAAGCCCGGTTTTGTCGCCAAAACTTTAATATTCTCTTTTCTTTTTGAGGAAAATTTATATTCATCGCCTTACATTTCTTCTGGAGCAGTAATCCCCATTAGATCTAAAGTGTTTTTTAATACGGTTTTAGTGGCCAGAGCCAAAGATAATCTGGATTGAGTTAGTTTCTTATTGACGGATATTACTCTGCAATCCCTATAGAATTGATGAAAAGCGGTTGCCAGCTCTATTGAATACTGGGGCAATCTCTGTGTTTGATAATCTTTGGCCGTATCCTCAACAATTTCGGGCAACCTAATCATTTTTTTGATTAAAGTTAATTCACTTTGATGGTTTAACAAAGAAGGTTCAAAGGTCTTAATCCTTAATTCTTTATTTTTTATTTTTTTGAAAATGCTGCAAATGCGGGCGTGGGCATATTGAATATAATATACCGGATTTTTTTCTGATTGCTGTTTGGCTAAAGCTATATCAATTTCCATATGAGTATTTAAAGATTTCTGCAAATAGAAAAATCTGGCCGTATCTAATCCAATCTCGTTAACTAGGTCTTCCAAGGTGATAATTTCACCTTTTCTTTTGGAAAGCCTTTCTTTACCTTTTAAAGACACCAACTGCAGTATTAAAACATCTAAATCACCCCGGAAATTCAACATTTTGGCAGCTGCTTTTATTTTGGAAGCGTGAGCTTGATGGTCTGCCCCCCATATATCAACTACTTTGTTAAATCCTCTGTCAAATTTATATTTATGATAAGCGATGTCTGATAATAAATACGTCGGTTTGCCGCTCTCCCGAACGACAGCCCAGTCCCTTTCTGTTCCGTATTTTGAAGTTTTTAGCCACCGGGCTCCGTCTTTTTCATAAATTAAACCTTTCTTTTGCAACCATTCAAAAATCTTTTTTACTTTGTTCTGCCGGTAGATGTCATTTTCTTCTGAAACCCATTTATCAAATTTTATTTTCAGTTTATTTTCTAAAAAAATTTTTATATCTTTTTGTATTTCCTGAGCTAACCAATATCCAGCTTCTTCTTCTTTATTAAATTTTTTAAGCTCCTTTTTTTTGGTCCTTGTTTTTTCCTTCAAATAAGGGGTGAGGTAGGCTGTACCTTTGCCTAAAGCTGTTTTACCTAATTCTTTTATTTGACCGCTATTTTTAGCGTCGTTAATAAAATATTCCCGAGTGATTTGATAACCAGCTTTTTTAAAAACATTGGCTATAACATCCCCGGCAAAAACATTACGGCCGTTACCAATGTGAAGAGGCCCGGTGGGATTAGCTGAAACCAGCTCAATGTTTGCTTTTTCTCTCTTCTTTTTTATTAACTGGCCGAATTTTTCTTTCTGTCTTAGAATATCTTCAACTTGTCTCTGGAGATACTCTTTAGAAATAAAAAAATTAATAAATCCTGGCTTGGCCACTTCAATTCTTTCCAACGCATCAGATTTTAGTTTTTTGACTATCTTTTCTGGATCTTTTTTAAGTTGAAGGGCGATATTAGTTGAGTAATCGCCATGAGAGGCGTTTTCTGGATGCTCAACTTTAATCTTTTCTGGTTTTTCTCCAGTTGCTTTTTCAATTAATTTTATTATTTCCTCTCTTACCATTATGATTAATTCTACCTTATTTTACTTAAAATTTGAAGATTTTAATGTTAAACTTACTATATGAAGGTTTTAACTGAAAATAAAAGGGCCTATTTTAACTATCAAATCCTGGATAAATTTGAAGCAGGGATTTCTTTGATCGGCCAGGAAGTAAAATCAATTAAATCGGGGAGGGTGAATTTGGCTGGTTCTTATGTAGTGTTAAAAGGAGAAGAAGCATACTTGATTGGAGCTGTTATCCCTCCTTATCAACCCAAAAATGCTCCGTCTGATTATAATCCTGAGCGTTCGCGAAAACTTCTTTTAAATAAATCTGAAATTAAAAGTTTGATTGGCAAAACAAAACAAAAGGGCTTGACTTTAGTGCCCTTAAAATTATATACTAAAAACGGCAAAATAAAGCTGGAATTTGCCGTAACTAAAGGAAAAAAGAAATTTGATAAGAGAGAGCAAATTAAAAAAAGAGAATTTAATCGCCAGAAAGAAAGATTGCTTAAACGATATTGATTGGGGGATGAAAGGCCTCGATGAGAAGTTGACCAGAATGGGCAGGTGAAGTTTGTTGGTTCTTCTTAAAAACCAACGAAAAGAATAAGTGCCAACTTATTTCAAAAACAACCTGCCCTCGCCTATGCTTAAATAAGCGAGGCAGCATCTTTTCCGCTAACTCTCGATAGGCAGAAAGGGTGTCATAAGATCGAGATAGATAGCTCTTTTAAGCCTGAAAGGGTTATTAAATTTTATAGGCTAAAGGTAGAAAATTTTTTGCTTAATTTCTATTTTCTACCTCTTAATAAATTAGGCTAAACTTGTAGAGCTGTTTTGGAAAAACTTCTCAGATCCGAGTTCAACTCTCGGCATCTCCACAAAAAATAATAAAGGTCGATGAACTTCGTTCATCTCCACGCTTCGCTAACGCTCGCATTTTTGATTAAAAAAACTCTTATAAACAACCAAATAAGGGCTCCGCAGGTTAGAGTAGTAAATGAAAAAGGTCAGCAGTTAGGGATTATGCCGTCTCAGCAAGCGCTCCAGTTGGCTCGGGAGCGCAATTTAGATTTAATTCAAGTAACCGAAAAAGTGGAACCGCCGGTTTGTAAACTGGGAGATTATGGAAAATATCAATATTTGCAGGAAAAAAAAGAAAAAGCTACCCATAAACATAAAGGCGGGGAGCTTAAAGGAATCAGGTTAACTTTTAATATTTCCCAACACGACTTGGAAACTAAAATTCACCAAGCTGAAAAATTCTTAAAAAAGGGAGATAGAATAAGAGTGGAATTGCCGTTAAGAGGAAGAGAGAAAGCTTTGGGAAATTTTGCCAAGGGAAAAATGAATACGTTTTTAGAAATTTTGCAAAACACAGTTCCGGTCAAGGTTGAAAAAGAGCTAAAAAGAGAACCAAGAGGATTAACAATGATTATTGCCAAACAGTAATTTATGAGAAAATCGTTCACTAAACGTTTTAAGATTACCAAGTCCGGTAAGATTTTAAGAAGACCGACCGGTCTTGACCATTATAGGGCTAAAAAGTCCGGCAAAAAAGTAAGACAAAGCCGAAAATGGGTTGAAGTTTCCAAATCCGAAGCCAAAAAAATTAAAAAGCTGATAGCTTCTTAGTTTCTTATGAGTAGAGTAAAACGAGGAAAAATTGCTCACAAAAGAAGAAAGCGTTTGTTAAAACAAGCTAAAGGTTTTCGCTGGGGAAGAAAAGCAAAATACAGATTAGCTAAAGACGCCCTCTACCATGCCTGGGAATACGCTTATCGCGACAGAAGAACAAAAAAGAGAGATTTCCGCAAGCTTTGGCAAACTCAAATTTCAGCTACCTGCCGCCAAGCTGAAATCTCTTACAGTCGGTTTATAGCTGGTCTCAAAAAAAATAAAATTGAGTTGGATAGAAAAATCTTAGCTAATTTAGCCCAAAATCATCCCGAAATTTTCAAAAAAATCGTAGAAAAGGTTAAATAAAAATAATTAGAGGCCCGTTTTATCCAGAGCTATTTATTTTTAAAATGGGCCTCTTTTTTATTTTTGCAGATTTCCTTTAAAAGATTCTCTAATTTTTTGTGATCTTTTGTAAAAACATTCCCTTCCTCAATTTCGGTTAGGAGATCTTCATCGGAAAGATCAATCTCTTGAAATGAACAATTTTTATGTCGAGATTTCAGTAAAAGAAATCGAGATTCTGTTAAAGTTCCGTGGCGTGGGCATTTATCTTCATCAATATCTGTAATAACCCCGCAGCTAAACCTTCTCCATTTCGTATTATGCATACTATATCACCTCGCTTTTTTTATCTTTAACACCGAAATGTAAAAGAGCTAATTAATTAGCCCTCCTTTTATATTTTACAATTTATTCTCTTTCTGGCAAAGGTCTAATGTCGGCCTCTTCTTGCAATTGCTTAACGTCTTTAAACCCTTGTTTTTGCAAGCTTTGCTTAACGCCGATGATTAATTTTGGGATAAAATCATATCCTGAACCCCGATAAGGCACTTTAGTGACTATGCCCTCAGCAATCCTGGTTTTAACTTTATCTACGGCATACCTTACTGCTCCTCTTCTTTCCATTGCTTCCAAAGAGCCCATGCCTCGGTATTTTTTTACCATCATATTTTCTTCATAATCAAATTCAGCCTGACCGGGCGATTCGTCTAAGCCGGCCAGTAAGCTTCCCATCATACAAGTTTTTGCACCTAAAGCCAAAGCTTTAGTGATATCGCCAGGTTTAGTTACGTCCTGATCTACTACATCAAGAGCTTTTATCCCGCCATCAGCAACAATAGGGACAAACCCATATTGAGATTCCAATCTTTTTGCTGTCTGAGTACAGTCCCAAACTGCCGAGGCCTGTGCTCGGCCGGTGCCCAATTCTTGTTGAGTGATGCAAGCTGCCCCCGGCCCTATCCCCACTCGAAGAGCGTCACAATATTGAGAGACCTCTTTTATTATTTTTTCTACCATTGGGGCCGAATCCACATTTCCTAAAACTACTTCCAATTCTGGAAAATTATCTTTGCAAAATTTAGCAATTTCTAATTGTTCTTTAAAAACTACACTGGCATCTACCACAATACCGTCAACTCCAGCAACTGCTCCTTTGCCAATTCTTTCTTTAGCTAAAGCTAATCTTGATTCAACGGCAATAAAAGTTTTTAATTGCTTGTTTTCATCCTTAGTAGCTAAAGGAAATTGTTCGTTTTTTCTAATGTCTGAGTCCGTTACTAAAGCAGTTATCTTATCTGTTTCATCTACAACAATCAAAGTGTCCAGGTTATTTTCTTTTATGATTTTATTAGCGGCATTAAGGTCGTTTTTATCAACTGTTTCTGATTTTTTCCCCACAATCAATTTCCCCCTGGAGGTCATCACTTCTTTTAATTTAGTTTTCATATCGTTCCGATACCTGACGTCTCGGTGGGTAACAATTCCTACTAATCTTGAATTCAGAGTTCCGTCTTCAGTAAGAGGAGTGCTGAAAAATCCGTATTTTTCTGCAATATTATAAACATCCTGAATGGTATTTTTGGGGGATAAAACAATTGGATTAAAAACGAACCCAGCTTCAAACCTTTTTACTTTTTCTACTTCTTTGATTTGTTCGTCAATAGTTGAAAAATTATAATGAATGACCCCAATTCCTCCCATTAAAGCCATAAGAATTGCCATTTCAGCTTCAGTAACCGTATCCATAGGCGAAGAAACAAATGGAGTTTTAAGAATTATCTTTTTGGTAAAATGAGTAGTTAAATCTACCTGCTCTCTCTCAAAATCAGGCAACCTGTTTGGGATTAAAGTAATGTTTTTGTACCAGAATTCTTTGTTTTGTAAATCAGGATGTAACTTCGCCATTTGAGTTGGTTATTATGCCTTCTTTTTTTAATAAAGTAATTTTTCTTTTTGAGCCGTATCGGTAGCCGCCCACCTTCCTGTCTGATCTTATTACTCGGTGGCAAGGAATCTTGGTCTGCCGGCCGGCGGATTTATTCAAAATATTCCCTACCGCCCGCCAGGCCTGGGGCCTACCCGCCTTTTTAGCCACCTCTTTATAAGTAAGAACCTCCCCTTCAGGAATTTTTTTAACTATCTTTAAAATCTTTTCTTTTAAAAGGGACATTATCTGACTAATTTTTGATAAAGCTTCAAATGGTCTCTTAAGAGCCGGGGTGTTAAAAATTTTTCTCTGACGGTTTCTTTAGCTTTCTTCCCTAATTCTTCTGACATTTTCGGATTTTCAATCAGCTGAGTCATTCTTCTGGCCGCTTCTTTTGGACTAGAAACTAAAAATCCATTTTTGCCATCCTGAATTTGAAGCTTTATTCCTCCAACGTTTCCGCCAATTACCGGTTTTCCTTTCCACATCGCTTCAGTTACGGTTAAACCAAAACCCTCTCTAATTGATTTTTGCAAAACCACCGTAGCAGCTGTTTGAAAAGCGTTAACAAATAAATCTACTTTCAAACTCCCTAATTGTTTCGGGTCGGAAAAGAGAAAAACATCCGGGTCGTCTTTTACTTTTTTTTGAACCTCTTTAAAAACTTTTGCTGCTTCGGGGTCGTCTCTGGCTAAAAACAACCCCAAGAAAGCTAACTGTAAATTAGGAATTTTCTTTTTGACAATTTGATAAGCTTCTGCTGTACCCAACTGATCCTTCCAGAAATCAAAACGGCCAACCTGAACAGCCAGGGGTTTATTAGGATTTACTCCTAAAATTTTGATGATATTTTTAGCGGTATTTAAATTTAAAGGCCTATTTTTAATGTTTAAAGGGTCAATAGCTGGCGGAAAAACAGTAATCTTATCCTGAGGCAACGAAGGTCCAATGAATTCTTTAGAGGTAAAAACTATCTTATCGTACATTAGCATGAAAGGGTGAATAAATTCCCACGTCTCTCTGTTAGGATAAGAACTATCTATATGGACTCGCCAAATCGCTGGATGAAAGTTAGGAAGGAAGGCCGCTACTCCTACCGGTTGAGGGTCATGAATAACACAAAGGTCAAATTTCATATCTTGCATTAATTTGGCGGTTTTTTCCATATGGCGAATGTATAATTTTCTGGCTGAAAAAGGAAATTCAAACCCTTCTCCTTGGAAAGCGTTATGGATTTTTTTAGTTATGGTAAAAAACTTCTCTCCGGAAGGATTATTGTGCCAAGCAGCTTTTAAACCCACTCCCTTTATTAAAGGCACTAAGCTGCTCATCAGTTCAACTACTCCTCCGCCCCGGGGAGTAGCGTTAATGTGGACCACTTTTAACCCTTTAAGCCCTGCGGCTATTTTTTTTATTTCATCAAAAAGGTGGCTGGGGATAATATCTTTATATTTTTCTAATTTTCTGGTTGGAGTTTTAATTTCGGGAAGCATTTTGTTTTAAGAAGCCATCTGCTTTTTTAAGAATTTCTTTGGCGTTTTTAAAGGAAAGCGACTTAAAGGCTTTTTCGTAGGGCAACCATTTAAAATCCATATGTTCAGAAGAAATTTTAACGGACTTGGTTTTAGTTTCGGTTAAAAAGAAAATTACTATTTTAAAAACAGTTTTGCCCTGAACTTTAAAAAAATACTTAATTGTCTGCTTGAAGCCCTTTATAAGTTTAATATCTTTCAGGCCCGTCTCTTCAAACACTTCTCGTCTAACTGTTTTTAATATGTTTTCTCCTTTTTCAATGTGACCCTTAGGAAAATCCCAATAGTTTCTTTTAGCTCGATGAGAAATAGAAGGATAATATAAAAGGAGGTAATAGATTTCATTATCCTCCCTTCTAAATACTACTGCTCCTACCGACTTTTCTACGGGCATAGGCTACTTGAAATATCTTAACAGTTTTTCTAAAGGTTGGCTATTGATTATGTCTTTTTCTTCGGCCCAGCCACGACGGGCTTGAGCAATGCCTAATTCAATAAAACGCAGCTGGTCTTTATGGTGAGAATCGGTATTAATTACCATTTTTACTCCGGCCTCTTTGGCTCTTCTGATATTTTGGTCTTTTAGGTCCAATCTCTCGGGGAAAGAGTTTATCTCTAAAATTACTTTATATTCTTTAGCTGCTCTTAAAATTTTATCAAAATCAATTTGATATTCGTCTCTTCTTTTTAAAATTCTTCCTGTAGGATGAGAAACAATATTAATGTGAGGGTTTTTTATGGCTCTTATTATCCTCTCTGTCATTTTATTTTTTTCCATTTTAAAATTGGAGTGGATTCCGGCAAGGGCATAATCTAATTTCTTTAAAGCTTCATCTTTTATGTCTATTAAACCATCGTTCAATATGTTTGTTTCTGCGCCCTGCAAAACTTGAAATTTAGAATTTGAAGTTTGAAGCTTTTTATTAATTTTATCAATTTCTTTTCTTTGCTGGGCTAATCTCTTTTCATTTAAACCGTGCTCAATTCTCAAAAACTTGGTATGGTCGGAAATCCCCAAGTACTCATAACCCATCTCCTTGGCGGTTTCTACCAATTCTTTAATCGTGTTTGCTCCTCCGTCCCAGTTAGAATGGCAATGAAGATCTCCTTTTATATTATTGTAATCAATAATTTTAGGAATTTTTTCTTCTAAAGCGGCTTCTACTTCTCCTTGATTCTCTCTAATTTCGGGGGGCATCCACTGCATGCCTAATTTTTCATAAATTTCCTCTTCGGTTTCTCCGGCGATCATTTTCTTGCCTTTGAATAAACCATATTCTGAAAGCTTCAACCCCATATCTATGGCAATTCGCCGAACAGCAATATTGTGTTCTTTAGAACCAGTAAAATACTGAAGTGCAGAACCATAACTTTTTTCAGGCACTACCCGAATGTCCATATCAAATCCTTCTTTTGTTCGCACTGAGGCCTTGGTTGTTCCTTTTCCCCAAATTTTTATTATTTCTGGCTGGGAAACAAAAAAATCCATTACCCTTTCTGGATTCTTAGATATTACCAGAAAATCAACATCTCCAATAGTTTCTTTCATTCTTCTGACTGAACCGGCAACATCAATCGTCTCCACCTCTTTTAAGCTTTTTAATTTTTTGCAAACTTCTTTTGTTCTGGGGAGAATCTCTCCTAAAAGAAATCTCCCCTTGTCTTTTTTAAGAAACTCAATCCCTTCCAAGATGTTTTTTTCAGTTTTTTCGTCAAACCCGAACAAAGGGGCGATTCTACGAGCTTTGGCGGCTTTTTCTAAATCCTTTAGGTTTTTAATTCCTAATTTTTGATGCAGAATTTTTACTTTTTTGGGCCCCAAACCTTCCACGGCAGTTAATTCTTCCATTTGGACTGGCGTTTTTTTCTTTAGGTTTTGATAGTACTTAATCTTTCCGGTCTTAAAATATTCTTCAATTTTCTCTGCTATGCTTTTCCCTACTCCGGGAATCTCTTCTAAGGCTTTCCTTCCTCCTTTTTTATAAATATTTTCAATGTTTTCCTCTAAAGCTTCCAAGCCAATGGCTGCCTTTTTATAAGCATAGGGTTTAAACTGTATCCCCTCCATCTCTAAAAAATCAGCAATCTCATAAAATATTCGCGCTATCTCTTGATTTTTCATATTTTATCCTTTAGGTAAATAGGGTTCCTGAAAACCTTTTGCTTTAAGGGCTAAAGGAGTAGTATGATTTTTGGGCGCAATGTCTTTGTAAATCAAAAATGGCAAAAGAGCGCTAATTAAAGCAAAAAGCGCTACCCCTATAAATAAAAAATTAAAACCGAATTTAGTAGCAATTACTCCTCCAAAAGCTCCTGATACTGCTGCGCCAATGCCAATAATGGTGCTTCTGGTTGACCATTCAAAAGCTTCTTTTCCTTTATCAATATGTCGAGTAAAGATAGCGCACCAACCAGGAATATTCATTGCCATCCCTAAAGAATAAATTCCCTGGAATAAATAAATATGCCAGGGCAAATAACTAAAAATATAACCTAAAACAGCTAAAGCTGCTAAAACATTACCAATTACCACAAACCATAAATCATCCCTTTCCCCCCTAACCTTATCTAAATATTGACCAAAAGGAATTTGGAAGATTGATTTTATCCCCCAATAAATTCCCATAGTAAAACCAGCTATTTCTGCAGCTGCTATTGTATCTCCAGCTGTAATTTTTTGAGTAATAAAAATAGCGAAAATTGGCGTAATAAAACCAAAGCCAGTCAGCAAAGCAACGTCAGAGGCAATCATCACCTTGATAACTTTATTAATTGACCTTAACATAATTAACCGCTAACTATTTTTACTATAACCTCTCTTTCTCTGGGTCTGTTGTCAAAATCAACAAGGACAATCTGCTGCCAAGTTCCTAAAACTAAATTCCCGTTCTCAACTGGTATAGACAGGCCTGGCTTCATTAAAGCTGCTCTGATGTGAGCATAGCCGTTACAATCACCCCATTTTTTACAATGCTCATAATCTTTATTCATTGGAGCTACAACTTCTAAGGCCCGTTTTAAATCTTTAATCGCCCCCTCTTCATATTCAATCGTGGTTATGGCGCAGGTTGAATGAGCAACAAAAACCAAACAAATGCCTTCTTTTGTTTTAGAGTTTTTTACTACTTCAGAAACTTGAGAAGTAATGTTTATAATATCGTTAAATCCTTTAGTTTTAAGATTAAACTTCATTTTGGTTATTATTTTTAAATAAAGTATTTTTTAATATACCTATTCCTAATCTGAACAGAATCGCTATTCCAGCTAAAGCAAAAATTAACTCGGCTCCCCGAATTAGCATAGTAAAAGCGGTAGCCATAGAAGCTTCTAGTCCTAAAGAGTTAAAAGCGAAAGTTTGGATTGCTTCATGGCTACCCAAAGCAGTAGGAATGGGTATCATCATAGCTAAAAAAGTAAAGCTAAGAATAGATAAGGTGGGTAGGAGAGAAATTTCTTTTCCTAAAAATAGAATTAAAAGCCAAGCTCTAAGAAAAGCTGCTCCCGCTCTTAAAAAAGAAAAGGCAAAAGCTTTCCATAAAAATTTCTTTTTATATTTAAAAAAGTTGAAAATTTCGTTCTCAGTTTTAACAACAGCGCTGTCTCCTCCTATTTTTTTAACTCCCAATATTTTAAAAATAAGCTCAACCATGCTTTCTCTTCTAAAAGCTTTGAAGTAAAAGTAAGATATTCCTATGGCAAAAAGTAAAAAAATACTACCAAAAATTAATGCTAATTTGTTGAGAGGGAGACCAATCATAAAGAAAAAAACTAAGACGCCCAAAAAAATAACCACCAAATTGGCAGTCCATTCTATAATACGATCAATAATGATTGAGGACATACTTTTAGTCCAAGGAACAGAATTTTTATTTTTTAGAACATATCCCCGAAAAATTTCTCCTCCCCAAAAAAGAATAGGGGCTAAAAACATAACTGAAAAGCCAGCTAAATAAGGGCGGACTAGCTCCTTAAAAGATATCTTTACCCCTTCTCCTTTTAGAATTTCCAGCCATTTCCAGTTGCTAAAAGACATCACTAAAAGAGTAGTAAGAAAAATTACTATTCCCTGCCAGCCAGCAAAAGCTAAAAAAGCGTTTTTAATTTCCTGCCAACCGACCGTTTTCCCAATCCAAATAAATAATATTACGCCGATCAAAAGAGAAAGTAAAAAAAGCAAAAATTTCTTCATACGAGTTCTTTTAACATTTTAGCATTTTCTACGGCATAACCCATAGCGTCATTATTGAAATAGACGTAAACATCAACGGCTTTTAGCCAATTTTTGATTTTTTTGGCCAACTCCTGAAGTTCTTTTTTTGTATAATTTGAAATAAATAAAACTTTAGAGCCGTGCATTCTAATGTAAATGAAGTCAGAAGTAATTACTTCAGCCTTGGGATAAGATGGAGAATCAGCAATCACCCAGGCTGCTTTATATTTTCTAAATAAGCTATAAAATTTTTTCTCGCACCAGCTTTCATGTCTGAATTCAAAAGCATAACGTAGTTTTCTTTTAGTGATGAGCTGTAAAAACTTCTCTAACCTTTCAGTATTTTCTTCATTCGCTTTAAAGTTGGCTGGAAACTGAAATAAGATCGGTCCTAATTTTTCTTTTAAATTTAAAGTGTTTTTAATAAAAGTTTTCCAGGCCTCTTCTGCTTCTTTTAATCTTTTAACGTGGGTAATAAATCTGCTGGCCTTGATGGCAAAAATAAAACCAGCCGAGCTTTCTGAATGCCATTTTCGGTAAGTGCTCGGCTTCGGTAAACGATAAAAAGAATAATTTACTTCTGCGGTTTTAAAGTTTTTGGAAAAATATTTTAACTTATCTTTAGAGGACAAATCTTCTGGATAAAAAATCTTATCCCATTGAGAATAAACCCAGCCAGAAGTCCCAATATAGAGATTTTTGGGCATAATTAGCGGATTTTATTGCTCAAAAAAGTTACAATCTGAGGGCCGACTTCGGGGGAAGACCAGCCGTATTCATGTCCTGGCGCCTGAAAAGCCCGAGCAAGAGGAAGGTTCTGACCATTAATCTTTGAATAAATCCACCTAAAGGGAGTTTTTATTAAGGCAAGAAGTAAACCTTTTACCTCTCCTGCCGATAAACTGTCTTTTCCTTTATTGGTTAGTTGAAGCGTATTTTCTGGCTGAGAACCTTCATGCCAAAAAGGGGGGCCTATAGAAATCACAAAAATTGAATCTTTTACGTCATCTGAAATTATTTCTATGGTTTTCCTAACAAAAGCTCCACCGTTGGAAAGCCCGGCTATGATAATTTTTTTATCGGGTAATTTTCTGGCTATTAACTCTAAATCTTCAGCTAAAGCTTCTGAAGAAAAATCAAAGAAGTTTAGAAAATCTTTAGCGCCGGATATTTTCCCGGTTGCCCGACGATAAGGAATAATTGTTGAGCTATAACCCCAATCATTAAGAGTGTTCTGAATTTCTTTTATGAGCGGGGCAAAATCTTTTGCCTCTTCTAAAGGAGTGTCTCCCCAGCCACCGGAATTAAAAATAATAATAATGTCATTTTGGGCAACCGAATCTAAAATTTCCTGAATTTGAAGATGCTCAGGAACAATTTCTAAGCCGAAAAGAAAAAAGAGGCCGCTGAAAACAACAAAAAATAAAGTAAAAAGTTTTATTTTCTCCATCGACCTTTATGAAACTCTTTATCTAAAAGTCCCATAAATTCTAACAAAAGAGGGTCGTCAAAAAATTCTCTAGCCCAAAGCCACCAAGGACTAAGGGGTGGTTTTTTATATTTTCTCCAATATTCTAAAGCCTGTAAGAAATTTTCCATTCTATCAGCTTGTTGAAAAAATCTTCCTTCAGGAGTCAGTCCTTTTTCATAACTTAACCAAAGATTTCTTATTTCTTTTTTAAGATGGGGGGGCAATTTAGAGGTTAGCTTGTCTAGGGCCTTTTTTTCTTTTTTATATTTTTCCTGAAGCTTTTTTTTCTTTTCTTTCTCGTTAAACCTTGGCCAAGTTTTCATTAAAGACCGAAGCGCCTTTTTATTTCTTGGCAAAACTGAATCATAAGGGGTGGTATCTCCAGCATGTACTTCGCATAGATCATGGACTAAAGCCATTTTTAAAAGTTTTTCTTTATTCATACCTCTTTTCTTCTCTCCCAAAATCCAGGCCATTAGAGCTGAACGGAAAATATGCTCAGCAATACTTTCTGGGTTTTTAATTTGGTTTATCACCCAACCTCGACGGGGCATCTTTTTTAATTTTCCGACCTCAATAAAAAATTTAAGAAGCTCTTTCATATAGTTATAGTTAAATTTAACATAATTTTGGTCAAAATAAAAGAAGGGGGACATTCCCTTCTTTAATTTAAACTTTTAATATTCTTAAATATTTTTATATTTTATCTTTCTAATTTTGTAAATTGTTTTGATTGGCGAGGAAACCATAACTTCCTCCCCTACCCGATGACCCAAAAGCGCTCTGCCTACCGGGGATTCGTTAGATATTTTTCCTAATGACGGGTTAGCTTCTAAACTCCCCACAATAAAGAATTCATCGGTTTGACCGTCCACTTGTACTAAAACTTTAGCTCCTAAACCAATCTTATGTTGTTTTTCTTTAGAGGGGAATTTAATCAATTCAGAATTTTTTATAATGTTTTCTAGCTCAGTTATTCTTGTTTCTATAAAACTGAGGTCTTCCTGAAAAGAAAGGTATTCGGGATTTAAGTCTTCAGAGTGCCAAATTTTTGGTATTTCTCCTGAAGTTTTAGAAAACTTAAGGGCTTTCAAGCTCTCGTATTCTTTTTTTATCTTTTCTAATCCTTCTTTAGTTAGATAAAACTTTTTTTCTTGTTCCATCGAAGTTAACGATTAATGTTTAAAGCTTCAAAAATCCCCTTTGGTGAGGGGATTGGTTCTTAAAACGGCTAATTTTCTCAATCCCTTCACCTTATCATTTTTCCATAAGCTAAAACTGAAATAAAGGTGGCCCATTGAGGGTGGGTAGATTTTCTACAGTTATTAATTGTTTCGTCAAATGTGCTCATTATTATTTTGGCCTTTATTTCTCTCTTGCCTTTTTATTGTAGTCCTTTAAATAATCCTGTCAAGAGGGAAAAAACGAGGGTATTTTTTTTGATTTTAATGGACTTCTGACTTAGAATAAGTTATACATATATGAATATATTAGATATTGATGGTTCTTATTTGGAAGGCGGCGGCCAAATATTTCGAACCGCCACCGCTTTATCGGCAGTTACCAAAAAACCTTGCCGAGTTTTCAATATCCGGAAAGGAAGACCTAAACCAGGACTGGCGACTCAACATCTTTTAGGAATTCAAACCCTGGCCCAACTGTGTAATGGCAAAATAGAAGGAGATTTTTTAGGATCAGAAGAAATTAAATTTTTTCCCGGAGAAGTCCAAGCTAAAAACCTCTCTGTGAAAATTGAAACTGCCGGCAGTATCACTTTAGTTTTGCAGACATTAATCCCGCCTGCTTTATTAACTTCCCAACCTACTAAAATTACTTTTGCCGGTGGCGCTACTGATACTTTTTTTTCTCCAACCATTGATTATTTCTGTTATGTTTTTTTAAAAATATTAGAAAAAATGGGGGGAGAAGCAGAGGTTAACGTTATTAAAAGGGGCTATTATCCTGGAGGCGGAGCTAAGGTAGAAATAAAAATTTACCCTTCCAAATTAAAACCTATAAATTTAACCAAAAGAGGGAAAATAAAAAAAATTACCGTAAATTCTGGGGCTTCGGCATCTTTAAATAATAAAAAGGTGGCAGAAAGGCAGACAGCTGGGACAAGAGAGGTTTTGGGGAAATTAAACTTGCCTATTGAGGAAAAAATAAAATATTATCAAACTCAATGTCCGGGGAGTCAGATTTGTTTAATGGCCGAATTTGAAAATACTGTAATTGGTACAGATAACTTAGGGAAAATAGGTAAGCGAGCTGAAGATGTTGGGAAGGAAGCCGCTTTGGAATTATTAAAAGAACAAAAATCTAATGCCTGTTTAGATAGATATTCAACTGACCAGACTCTGCCATATTTAGCTCTGGCCTCCGGTAAATCTCAAATTAGCGTATCTGAAATTACCAATCACTGTAAAACTAATATTTGGGTGATTGAAAAATTTATAGAAGGAAAGTTTAAAATTAAGGATAATGTAATTAATTGGATGCCAGAAAAATGAAAGTTATTTTTGCTAAAAATTTAGGTTTTTGTTCTGGGGTAAAAAGAGCTGTAGCCATTGCTGAAAAGTCCTTTAAAAAAGACCCGAAACCGGTTCAGTTCTTTGGCCCTTTAGTTCATAACGAGAAAGTGATTGAAAAATTAAAAAGAGATGGAGGAAAAATCGTTTCAAGTCTAAAGAAAATTAAATATGGAACGTTGATTATCAGAGCTCACGGAGAAATTTTTAATCCAAAAAGTGTAAAAAAAACATTGGTCAGAGATGCCACCTGTCCTTTAGTAAAAAGGGTCCAAAACTCTGCTAAAAAACTTTTTGAAAATAATTATCAAATAATAATTATCGGGGATAAAAACCATCCGGAAATTAAAGGAATAAAGGGTTATACAAAAAATAAAGCCACCGTTATTAATAGCGAAAGGGAAGCCGAAACCCCGCACTTTTTAAAAAAATTGCGGGGTAAAAAAATAGGCGTGGTCGCTCAAACCACCCAGGATTTTAATAAAGTTAATCAAATCTTAAAAACCTTAAGAAAGAGAAATAAAAACGTTCGGTGGATAAATACTATTTGTCCGGAGGTGATAACACGTCAAAAAAACCTTTCTCAAATTCTAAAAAAAGCTGACGGAGTTTTAGTGATTGGTTCTCATTCTTCAGCTAATACTAGAAGGTTGACAAAAATGGTTAAAAAAGCTAAAAGAAAACTCTTCTGGATAAATTCGCTAAAAAATCTAAAAAGGGTGGATCTTAAAAAAGTTTCTATTTTAGGAGTGGTTTCGGGCACTTCTGCCCCAGATTGGGTTATAAATAAAATAATTAATGAATTAAAAAGTCTAAATAGCTCTTTAACCTCTAAAGATACCTGAATGGAAAGGAGAAAATAATGGGTGGTCTTGAAATATTGCCAAAAAACTGGAGAGATAAAGTTGTGGCTTGCCCCGATCTTATTGCTGAGCAATTTAAAAGATGGGGCAAAGGAAGAATTTGGGTTGACGATAATTGTCCGTCACAACTATCCATTATCATAGTAGACGAAGAGTTAAACGTATTCCGTTTAACTGACCCCGCTTATACCTTATTAATACTTCGCGCTTTGAAATGGCCCAACTTCTTGATTGAAATTTATTCTTCACAATACCTGCAAGAAATCTAAAAAATTATCAATATCTAAAACCCGCCCTTTTCAGGCGGGTAATTTATTGGTAAAAATTATTTTAAGTTTTTTAGCAGGTTAAGTGAAAAAGGCCGATGGCTTTATTTTGCTCTCCCTCTTCTTCTTCTGATTCTTGGCAAATTATGTTAAAAGTTTTGGTTGCTTCCTCTGTTTTATCAATGATTAGCTTAATTCCCTTCTTCAGAATAAAATTTTGAGCTTCTTCAGTTATTTTAGCCAAACCTGCTTCGCCGATTCCAACAATAATAGTATCTGGACCTTCTTTTAATGCTCTTTCAAAATCTTCTACATTTAAAACATGACTTTGCGCTCGCCACCACTTTAAAACTTCTCCGGTCCAGCGCACCTCCACGTCCTCGTTATAAGTCTTGCCATTAATGACAATAGAGCCAAATTTATATTCTTCTATCATCGAAATAAATTGAAAATTTATTGAAGATCGAGATGAACTTTAGTTCATCGAGCATTAAGATAAATCAAAAATTTATCAAGCGTTATTCACGGTTAGGTTTGACCATTTACCGCATCTGTCCCCCCAGCGTGCCACCACCTTCCCTTCAATTCTGGCTTCAATTACTTCGCAACGATTTGGACATCCTTTACACTGAAAAGAAGTACATTTTATGTTTTGGTTTGATATTTCAAAACCCCTAAAATGAGTGGCAGAAGAATCATAATCTTTTACTAAAAGCGCCGCTCCAAAAGCTCCCACTACCGTGTTATAAGGAGGAACAATTATTTTTTGACCAAGGGCTTTTTCAAAAGCTTTTCTCATCCCTAAATTTTCCGAAACCCCTCCCTGGAAAACGATAGGAGGTTTGATATTTTTTCCTTTGGCTACGTTATTTAAAAAATTTCTTACCAAGCCCTGGCAAAGCCCAGCCACGATGTCTTCTGTAGAATGACCGATTTGTTGTTTATGAATCATATCCGACTCGGCAAACACCGTACATCTTGACCCGATAGTAGTGGGATTTTTTGATTTTAAGGCTATCTCTCCAAAACTCTCAACTGGTAATTTTAAACGAAAGGCCTGGGCATCAAGGAAAGCGCCGGTTCCTGCCGCACAGATAAGATTCATAGCGAAGTCAACGGCTACACCATTTTCCAAAATAATAATTTTGGAATCCTGACCGCCTATTTCAATTACCGTCCTGACATCTGGAACAAAGAAAGAAGCGCCTTTGGCGTGAGCGGTAATTTCATTTTTAACCAAATCAGCTCCAGTAATAACTCCGGCCAGATAACGAGCGGAGCCCGTGGTTCCTACCCCAGCGACTTCCGCCTCTTTGGGAATTTGGCTTTTTAATTCTTTTAATCCTCGCTGGATTGCCACAATAGGGTTTCCTTCAGTTCTAATGTAAAGAGAAGACAAAACTTGGTTGTTTTTATTAATTAAAACCAGATTAGTAGAAATAGAACCAACATCTATACCTAAATAAGTTTTCATAATTTCTGCTTATGTTGATAATAATTCCTAACAACATCCATAAAAGCTTCTAGCCGCGTATTAATTCCGGCTTCAGCCACTTGTTCGTCCAAAGACAAAGATAAAAAGGGAATACCTGACTCCAAGTGAATTTTCTCCAAAATCGGCCTAATAGTAACCTCCGGCATACAACCGAATGGTAAGAGATGAATTATACCATCAAAATCTTCTTTTACATAGTGTAACATTTCATAAATGGCATCCCGGCCGTGGCCGCCGACGGTAGATTGTAAATAGGGGTTTATTTTTCTTTGAATTACCCAATCTTTCCAGGGGAAAAGCAATTTCTTAATATGATAAGTAAGGTCCATTTCCCGATAAACTTCAATCCCCTCTTTGCCTAATTTACTCTCTAAGTCAAAATTAATAGTCGGGTCGCAAACGGTGTAAATTTCTCCCACCAAAGCTACTCTAGGAAGTTTTTTATCTTTTTCAATTTTAATTTCAGAAAAGCTTTTTAAAATTTCTTTTTTTAATTTAGGAAATTTTCTTTCCTCTTTTAGCTCTTCAATTTTAAGAAAACTTTCCTGTAATATTTTATCGGTGGCTCCTTTTGTAATTTCTCTTGGCCGGTAAAATTGAGCTTTTTTTTCAATATTTTCAATTAATCTTAGTTTTTTAATAGAAAAACGAAAAGCTCTTAAAATCTGCCAGAAAGAAGCTCCGGTAACTTCTTTTATTTTTTTATAAATATCTTTTGGAGTAGCCCTGAAATCTAAAAAGTTGATATTATGACCCGCCTCTTTTAAAACTTTTTCTTGAACTACGCCATAATATCTTTGCCGGCAGGAGCCGCCAATATTCTGAACCATAAAAACTGTATTGGCTCCTTTTTTAAAATTAGGAATCACATTGCCTAAAGTTACTTTTAGAGGGAAACAATACATTTCTGGAGCAATTTTTACGCCTTCAGCAATTGTTTCTGAAGTGGTCTTTTCTGGAGGAATAACTTCTACCCCCAACTGTTCAAAAAGAGTTTTAAAGGCAATGGTATAATTACCCCATCTGGCAAAAGTTATGATCGGCTTTTTCATAATTTTAATGCAAAGTGTCAATAAAGGCCTCTAAGCGAGTTTGCAGACCGGCCTCTCCGGTATATTCGTCAATTAATAAATAAAGAAAGGGAACTTTATTCTGCTTGAATTCTCTTTCAACAAATTCTTTTAAAACGGCGTCGCAACCGCATTGGAAAGAAGAAATCTCAATTGCCCCGGCGAGATTATGGTTCAGAGCTTCTTGAATTTTCTCCATTATTTCTTTCCCAAACTCCCAATGAAACTTTGGCCAATTTGGGACCTTGTCCGCCGGTTGGCGGATCGGATTTTTTATTTCTGGCGCAGGAACTTCCTCTATAAAAATCGGCTCTGCCCCTAATTTTTCTAATTTCTCCTTTATATTTAAATTAACGTAGTCATCATATAAGTTATATTGGTGAGAGATTAACATTATTTTCTTTTTTTTAGATTGAACTTTTTTAAAAAATTTTTTTTCTTCCTTTTTTTTAAATTTTTTTTCTTCTACGGAAGCCTTTTCTAAAGCTCTTTCTACTTCTTTTTTTTCTTTCCCTAGTTTTTTACCTAATTTTTCAAGAGTTTTTTTAAATGGCTCCTTCCGATAGTCAAAAGTTTCAGTTAAAATTGGTGTTTTTACTAAAATCTTAGACAGATCAGGAAGGCCAAAAAATTTAGGGCAATACTCAAGTTTTTCTGCATTAGTTTTTAGACGCGGCACAAAAATCCAGTCAACCTTTCCGTCTAGCCAGAGAAGGTGGCCAAAAAAAACTTTAGTTGAAAAACAATTTTCAGGGTCAGAAGATTTTATTCCGGCTTCAACAATTTCTTTATTAGTATTAGGAGAAAGCAAAACTTTAAAGCCGAGATCTTTAAAAAAAGTTTCCCAAAATAGCGGTTGTTTCCAATAAATAAGGGCTCTGGGTATACCTATGGTCATTTTAAAAAAGAGTTTTTTGTCGCGAAGGAATTTTAGGTTTTTCTTCAGAGAAAATTCTTATTTTGCCATAAACTCCGTCATACCCGGGTTCAATATTCACTTGCCCGTCTCTTACCTTTTTTATCCCTTCGGCAATTTCTGGCAGGGTGACTGTTTCCAGCTCAGAAAAAGGAATTTCAAGGAGAATTTTAAATTCATTATCAAATCTTTTTATCAAATTTTTATATTCCTCGTCAACTTGTTTGGTCCCCTCTGTTACTCCTAAAGAATCAGCAATTATCTCAGTTAAAGGAATTAAGCTCTTATAGAGAATGGCGTTTTCTGGCTGGAAACCTTCTTCTTTATCTGCTAAAAAATCAACCCTGTTTAAAACGCCAACGGTTAAAGGTCTTCCGCAATTGGGACAAATGTTGTTATATTTTTTGGATTCTTGAGGGGATAAACTAATTTCACACACTCTATGACCATCGTAATGGTATTTTCCTTCTTCAGGAAAAAATTCAATCGTGTATAAAAATTTCTGAGGATCCCTTGACTTTATAGTTTCGGTAATGGCGAGATAGCTAATTTCCGTATCAAAAACATTAGCTTCCCGACCGATATGAGCTGGACTGTGAGCATCGGAATTACTAATCAATGCAACTCTTCGGCCATCTGGAATCCGCCAGAGCATTTTAGGATCAGCTGATAATCCCGTTTCTATGGCATAAATATACTTTGAATAATCTTCAAAACATTCTTCAATTGAGTCAAATCCGGACTTAGAGCCGAATATCCCAAACCAGGGCGTCATAGCATGGGCCGGAACAATCAAACAGTCCTGAGAAATACCTAAAATAGTTTTGGCTAATTCTTTGGCGTCTAATCCCAAAATGGGTCTTCCATCAGCTTTTAAATTACCCTGCCATCCTAAATGAGCATTTATTTTATCAACAACCTCCAAGGAAGGAGCAAAAACTACAACATGAATCTTTCTAACTTTTCCCTTCTTAGAATAAATGCAGCTAATTTCTGTGGTTAAAATAAACCGAGTTCCGCTATCAGAGCTTTTAAACTTATAAAGGCCTGGTTCGGCTAGCGTTAATTTTTCTCTTAAATTTTTGAACCATTCGGGGTGAGTAAAATCTCCAACTGTTAAGATCTTAATTCCTTTAATTCTGGCCCATTTGTCCATATTTTCTAAATCCATATTTCGGGAAGTGGCCCTGGAATATTTACTATGGAGATGGAAATCAGCAATAAATTTCATAATATTATTATACTCTCTTAATCTAAAATAAAAAAGAATCGGCCAGCTTTTATATAACTAATCTTTAACGAACATTTGACAAAATCATAACTATTTACTATTTTAAATATAAAAAGGGAGGGTTTCACCTCCTTTTAATAATAGTCCTTCAAAAACAGAATATGGGACGATAACAGAACATGGAAGGAGAAAAGCATGAAAAGATAAAAAACTTCTCAAGGCAAGTAAAAAAGAAAAAGGAGGCGAAAATGAAAAGAATTGGCACTATTGTGATTATATTATTCTTAATGGCGGGCCTGTGTGGCTGCGAAGGAAGTTGTACGCCACCGGGGTCTACTCCACCTCTTCAGTATGACCTGAATATTTCTAGCACAACTGGGGGCTCGGTAGATACGCCTGGTGAAGGAACTTTCTCCTACGACGCTGGCACAGTGGTTAACCTGGTAGCTGTGGAGGATGACTGTTACGAGTTCGTCAACTGGAGCGGCAACACTGTTGCCAATCCAAACTCTGCCACAACTACCATTACCATGGACGGAGATAAGAGCATAACCGCCAACTTTGAGCTATTGAGCTATGACCTAATAATAGACAGTACAGACGGTGGTGAAGTAACCATACCCGGCGAAGAAACCTTTGCTTATGACTGCGGCACAGTGGTTAATCTGGTAGCGACTCCGGATGCCTACTATGGGTTTGTCGAGTGGACCGGCGATGTGGACTCCATTGCCGATATTTATGACGACTCAACCACCATCACCGTGAACGGCGACTATTCTATCACCGCTAAATTTTGTCTTTTTGGCGGAGGGAAAGGAACAGCCGAAAGTCCTTATCAGATTGAGGACTGGTATCATCTTGATAATGTTCGTAATTACCTAAATTGTCACTTCCTACTTATGAATAGCCTAAATTCGGGCTCCATTGGCTATATAGAACTGGCAAGTACAGTAGCTAACGAAGGAAAGGGCTGGCAGCCGATCGGAACTATTGTAGAAGGCGCGAAATTCTCCGGCAGTTTTAACGGTCAAGGATACAATATATGCGATCTAGCCATCAGCCGCCTTAACGAATCAGATGTAGGACTTTTCGGTGTTATCAGCGAAACAGGATTCGTCGAGAATGTCAACGTGGTCGGCAATGTAACTGGCCAAGATAACGTAGGCGCTCTTGCGGGGAAAAATGAAGGCGCCATAAAAAACTCTTCTTCTACCGGCAGCGTGACTGGTGATGATTATATTGGCGGTCTAGTGGGAAAGAACGAAGGCTCTACAAATAGTTCATATTCCTCAAGTGGCGTAATTGGCAATATGCGTATTGGAGGCCTAGTAGGACAGAACTCAAACACTGTGAACGATTCCTATTCCACCGGCAGCGTGACTGGCGATGATTATGTCGGCGGACTGATAGGGAAAAATGAGGGCGCTGTGAACAATTCCTATTCTACCGGCAGCGTGACTGGTGATGATTATATTGGCGGTCTAGTGGGAAAGAACGAAGGTACTGTGAGTAATTCCTTTTGGGACACTCAAACCAGCGGACAAGCTGCTTCGGATGGAGGGACCGGCAAAACCACCGCAGAAATGATGAATATCGACACCTTTACGAATGCGGGGTGGAACATAACCGTCGTTAACCTTGGTGAAAAAAATCCTGACTACGTCTGGAATATTGTTGGCGACGCGACCCATCCCTTCCTGAGTTGGCAAGATTGAAACTAACCTAAAAAACACTTCATTAAACTCAAGAGAGGACCGCACAAGTCCTCTCTTTTATTGCTTTAAAAAATAATCCTTGTTTTAGTTATTTTTATATTATTTTAAAATTTTAAAAATTGGGAAACGGCTCCTAGTATAAAAATTGCCATTAAGAAACATAATAAAATTGAAGGTACTTTCAAACTATATTCTGGCTTCCTGTCTCCCATTGTTTTAGTTTTCTTAAAAATTAAAATTATTACTATTCCCTCAATTACCCCAATAATTGTCCCGACAAACCCAATAGTCCCAATAAAACTTCTAAAACCTATTAAAAATAAAAGCAAAGGTAAACCACAAGTTGTTATTGTGGATATTGTTTTTGAAAACTTTAAGTCAAGAATAAGGGTGTTTCTTAAATAAAGACCCAAAGCTAAAAAAGAGTCAGCCAGAGTTATTATGGCAGCTAGGGCTATAAAAAATATAATTTGGGGGCCTAAAAATGGTGTTAATCCAGAAAGAGTATCCTGACTTACGTCTTTCCCCGCTACTCCAATTACGGCTAAAGTAAATAAAAAATAAAGGACAATAACGACGGCTGAAGACAATCCTATTATTTTTTTAAGATTTCTTTTTGTCCCCGAATTCTTTAAAAAATTACAAATTTCCGGAATAGCCGACCAACCAATTAAAGAAAATAAAATTACTCCAAAAGGAAGGAAAACGTTGGGTAAGTTAAAAACGCTGATATTTGTTAAGTCAAATTTAGGGAAACAAAATCCCAAAATAATAATAATAATAAAAAAGAAAAGGAAATTTGTAAAAAATTCAGCTGGAGCTATTAATTTAATACCCCGAAAAATAAAATAAGACAGTACTAACCAAAAAATAAAAGTAAATTGGGCGCTGGATAAATCAAGAAGGGGGGATAATAAAATTTCCAGGAATTCCCCACCAAGAATTAAAAAAGCTAAAAGGGCGCCGGTTACGCCAATAATAACCGAAGCGGTGATTAATCTTTTTCCCCAATTACCTAAATATTTTTGGCTCAGCCCTACTAACCTGCAATTTTCTTTTGTTCTCAAGATTATCTCTCCAAAAAACAAATGAATTAAAAGAACTGCTCCGCCCAAAACGAGGAAATAAAAAAAACCGGGGACTATCCCGCTTTTTTCAATTACGTAAGGAATTCCAAAAATACCTGCTCCGACTATTGTCCCAATTAAAATAGATAGAGCGAAAAGAAAACTTTTTTTCATTTATTTCATTTATTTTCTTTTAAAAAATTCTCTTCTAATAAAAGGTAGCCAAAAGAATCTGGCAAACAGTCTTAACTTTCACAAACAGATTAAAGATTTATAATTTGTAAACTTTATAACCTTCTCTTACTTTTTGATCTACCTTTAAACCAACTGATTCTCCCTTTTTGGCGACCTCTACTTTTTGGTGCTCCACTTCCATTGAGTCAACGTTTTGAGTAAAATCGGTCTCTCCGCCGACTATTCTGATAGCATCTCCCACTTTTAAAGAATCTTGAATCTCAATAACTGCCACTCCAATATTTCCAAAGTAGTGGGTAACCTGTCCTATTAGTTTTCCCTCTTCAGGAAGAGGTTCTTCATTTGCCATGTTTTTATTTTAGGGGTCTTTTTATAATTACTTATCGACCTTTCTCTTTTTTAATTAATTGGATTAATTTCTTAACCAGTTTTTTAGGTTCTTTTTCGTAGATAATTTTTTTAACTCCTCTGTAAGGACCAGTGGCGATCGTCTTAATTTTATCTGCCGTGCCTCCCGACCCCACCAAAACGCCGATTGGTTTTTGAACTTCAAAAGCGGTAGCAAATTCATGCAAAGTCCCCATTCTGCCACAAATAATAATTACCCCGTCAGCTGACTTGGTCATCATTACGTTTCTTCCAGCATAATCTGCGCCAGTATAAACTATAACGTCAAAGGCCTCCATTGGTAATTTGTATTTTTTTAAATGGGCGGCCTCTGAAGCAGCCGGGGAAAATCCAATACTAAAACCGTTAACCTCTTTACAACCCTGAGCGGCTAAATAAGGAACGCCGGTTGTAGCTCCGGTGACTAAATTGCAATTTTGGCGAGCAACTTCTCGACCGACCTCTTTAGACAATTTCCGGACTCTTTTACAGCAGTGACTCATTTGGGCTGCTCCAGAAACAGCAATCTCAAGTTTATCTTTCATAAATCTATTTTACCCTGCACCATTTAAAAATGCAATCCTTTTAATCTTTATATTTTACGAAATAAGCAGAAATCTCTGTAAAATGGTGCGGGGTAAACTAAAAACGGGAAGTAAATTCTTCCCGATTTTAGAGAGGGGAAAAGCCTTAACACACTTGACCGATGCTCAAGCCTAGTTGGACTTTGACTAGGGACGTCCGATTTAGCCTCCTGCGCTAAGAGCTTTTAGTCCTTAGAGAATTCATCTCGCACCCCTCAAATCTAATAATATTTAATTACAACTTTTTGTCAAGTGAAAATTTGTGCGCCCGACTGGAATCGAACCAGTAATCTTTAGCTCCGGAGGCCAATGTTTTATCCGTTAAACTACGGGCGCATTTTTTGCCACCAAATAGATATTCTGCCGATTTCCTCTTTTATTTTTAACAACCCCGTTCTTTTTGATTTCAAATCCTGTCTTTTTTGCTAAACCGACTAGCTCTCTTTCAGAAAAGAAGTGGTAATATCTTTTTATTTTCTTACCCCAGGACTCAAAAACATCCTTGAAATCAAGGTTTGATTTTCCTATTAACTTTAAAATGGTATATTTAAACAGGAGAAAATACTCTTTTTTGTCATGAAATTTCCAAGTTGTCAAAATTAAAATTCCTCCGGGATTCAAAACTCTCTTGACCTCTTTCAAGGATTTCAACCTCAGCTCTTCAGAAGGAATGTGGTGCAAAACAGCGATGCTATAAATTTTATTAAAATATTTGTCGGGAAAAGGCAGTTTCAAAACGTCAGCGGTTTGAAATTTTGCCTGAGGATAATTTCTTTGGGCAATTTTAATTAATTCTTCAGAAAAATCAACCCCGACATAATCAATTTTTTTCTTTTGAAATAATTTGAACCATCTTCCGTTACCACACCCTAAATCTAAAATTTTTTCGCCCTCAGTTAAATAATCTTCAAAAAGAAAATTCAGTTCTGGCCAAATTTCTTGGCGCGTTACTGAAAATTCATCAGCAATTAGATCATATCCTTGACGAGTTTTTTTTAATAAATATTTCGCATATTCTAAGTCCATGGAAGTTTTAGAAACTACAATTAAAAAACTAATTCAGAATGAAGCTAAAACTTTTGAGGGTTTGGCGCGAATAAAAAGAGAAATAGCTAAAAAGTATAAAATACCTTGTCCGAGCAATATTGAACTATTAAAAGCTTATCATGAACTGGTCGGAAATAAAAGGATTAAAAAAAATAAAAAAATTGAGGAGCTGCTCAAAACAAGACCAATTCGTTCTCTTTCGGGAATAGTTAATGTCTCTGTTTTAACCAATCCTTATCCTTGTCCGGGAAAATGTATTTACTGTCCCACCGAAAGCGGGATTCCTAAAAGTTATGTATCTGGCGAACCAGCAGTAGAAAGAGCTAAAAGATTAAATTACGATCCTTATTTACAAACCAAATTAAGGATTGAAATGTTAGAATCGGAAGGTCACCCCACTGACAAAATTGAATTAAGAATAGTGGGCGGAACTTGGAGTTATTACCCTAAATCGTATCAAAATTGGTTTATCAAAAAATGCTTTGACGCTTGCAATGATAAATACACTCTGAATGGTTCTTTACTCAAAGCTCAGAGGTTAAATGAGAAAGCTAAACACAGAATTATTGGTCTATCTGTAGAAACCAGACCTGATTTCATTAATCCTAAAGAAATTAAACAACTGAGAAAGTTGGGGGTAACTATGGTGGAATTGGGGGTGCAGTCAATTTGTTATGATATTTTGAAATTAAATCGAAGAGGGCATGAGGTTAAAGAAACAATTTTAGCTACAAAACTCTTAAAAGATGCTGGTTTTAAGGTTTTATATCAGATGATGCCCAATTTGCCTGGGTCTAATTTAAAGAAAGATGAAAAGATGTTTGAGGAACTTTTTTCTAATTCTGGTTTCCAGCCAGATTTATTAAAAATTTATCCTTGTGCTCTTTTAAAGGAAGCCCCTCTCTATAAATGGTGGAAGAAAGGAAGTTATAGACCTTATACTGAAAAACAATTAATTAACCTTATTAAAAAAGTTAAGAAACAAATCCCCTATTATGTAAGAATCCAAAGGATAACCAGGGATATTCCCGGCACGAGCATTATTGCCGGTCCAGCTAAAATTTCTAATCTCCGTCAAATAATTACTAGAGAAATGAAAAAGGAAGGTTGGCGCTGTAAGTGTATTAGATGTCGGGAGGTAAAAGGAGAATACTTACCAAAAGAAAAAGTTTTTCTTTTTAGAAAAGATTATAGAGCTTGCGAAGGAAAAGAAGTCTTTTTGAGTTTTGAAAATAAAATCCGGACGAAACTTTATAGCTTACTCCGTCTCAGAATTACTTCTCAAAACAAAGCCATTATTAGAGAAGTCCATACCTACGGCCAATCAATACCCCTTACTAAAAAGGGATTAGCGCCCCAACACAGAGGATTAGGCAAGAAATTAATCAAAGAGTCAGAAAAAATAGTCAAAAAGGAATTTGGCTTAAAAGAAATCTCGGTAATTTCTGGAGTGGGAGCAAGAGAATATTACCGAAATCTGAATTACAGGTTAAAAAACACTTATATGACGAAAGTCCTTCTCTAATATTCTCTTAATTTTGGGGAATCTTAAACCGGCCGCCGGATGATAGGTTGGAAAAAAAATTTTCCCATCTTTTTTTATTATTTTCCCTCTAAAATTATTAAGTTTTTCTTTCGGGAAAAACAACGAAAAAGCCACTTCGCCCAATAAAATAATTTTTCGCGGGTTAATTATTTCAATTTGCTTTTTTAGATAAGGTAGGCAATTTTTTATTTCTTCTTTTGTCGGTTTACGATTTTTTGGTGGAAAACATTTAATAGGAGAGGTGATAAAAACCTTTTCTCTTTTTATCCCGGCAATTTTAAGAAGCTGATTTAAAAATTTTCCTGCCCTACCAATAAAAGGCCTGCCAGTTTTGTCTTCTTCCGCACCGGGGGCTTGACCAATAATCATAATTTTGGCGTTAACTGGCCCCTCTCCAGGTACCGTATTTTTTCTAAATCGCCAAAGAAGACATTTTTTGCATTTTCTAATTTTTTGATTTAATTTTTCTAATTTATTCATAATTACTCTGTTACCCTATTATACCAAAGCTTTTTTTGATATAATAAGGGTAGGTCGATTTTTATAAAAAAAATTAGAAGTCTTTATATTTATGCTCGGTTGGATATTATTAGCCATTTTTATTTTTTTTGGTTTAGGAGGTCTGCGAGTAGTTAACCAATACGAAAGAGGAGTAATTCTTACTTTAGGAAAATATACTGGAACTTTTAATCCTGGCCTTCGTTGGATCCTTATTGGAATTCAAAAAATGATAAAGGTTGATATGAGGATTACCACCGTTGATATCCCCCGCCAAGAAGCGATAACTAAAGATAATGTGCCGGTTGGAATAAATGCTGTTGTTTATTTTAGGGTAGCTAGAGCAGAAGACGCAGTCTTAAAGATTGAAAACTATTCTTATGCAACCTCTCAATATGCTTTAGCCGCAATGAGAGATATGGTTGGTGGAGTAGAACTCGATACCCTTCTTACCGAAAGGGAAAGATTAGCCGCAGATATTAAACTGGTCGTTGATAAAGAAACAGATCCCTGGGGGATTGATGTTACGGCAATCAAAATGCAGGATATCGAACTACCAGCCGGAATGAAGAGAGCTATGGCGGCTCAAGCTGAAACCGAAAGAGAAAAACGAGCTATTATTATTAAAGCTGAAGGTGAGGTAAAAGCCGCTGAAAATCTTCAAAAGGCTGCCGAAATTTTAGGCGCTATCCCCGGTGGACTATCTTTAAGAACTCTGGAAACCATTGATAAGCTTCAGCCTGATCCCTCAAAAACTGTAATTTTTGCTTTACCAGTAGAAATCCTTGAAGGGATGAAATCGTTGATTGCAGAAAGAAAGAAAAATAAATAATAGAAACAAAAAAAACAAAAGTCCCCATCAAAAGGGACTTTTGTTTTGAAAAAAATATTTATCTAATTTCTTTTAAAAATTCCTCGGCTAATTTTGGCGTATCACCGCTACTTTTATAAAATGACTTCCAAACAACCACAATATCAGCATCGTTAAATATTGCCCTTCGAGCTTCTTCAAAGGTATCACCCCCGGCAACAGCAACCATAATATCGAAGTTGCTCTTTATTCTTTGAATTTCATGAAAAGGAATTTCTTTCTCTGGATTAAAGCTCTCTTCGTCTACTCCTCGGTGCAAGATTACCACTTGGGGAAGTTCTTTTAATTGGCGTAGAACATTTAAAGGAAATTCAAAATTCATCATATCTATCATTGAATCCAGGCCTGACTTTTTACAATTTTCAATAAAAGCGTCCAATGTTTCGATGGGGGCATGCCCGAGAGCTACAGCTGCATTAGCCCCTCCTTCCAAGGCAATTTCTACCTCTCTTAATCCCCTATCCATGCATTTTAGATCGGCAACAACATAAGGACTGAAAATGCCTTCTGTATTTTTTTCTTTTCTACTTTCTTTCATTCTTTTTTTTAAATTTTTTGCTAACAATCCAGCTAATCCCACTGGGCCAAAAGCTGGCGAGGCAGGGATTCTAGAAGGAGGAACAAAAATTCTCGCTTCCCACCAATTTCTTATTGCCCTAATCCCTCTTGCACCATAAGCTTTTATCAAAGGAGTTCCAGCCTCAATAATAATTCTTTCATCTAAAGGAACGCGGCTGATAACGCTTTGAGCTTCGTTTAAAGTGCTATTTAGGGCAATTTGTAAATAACGCTTTTTTTTGTCTAACATAGGACTTATTTAAATATATCAAAAAATCTTAGTTATTAAAAATCCTATTATTGAAAATAAAGCTATCGGAGGTAGAGCGGGAATTGATTGACGAAATTTCTGGCTGCTGAAGATATAAAAACTAACGGCTAGACCCATGACAGCAAAAATTGCGACAATAAAAGAATCGATAACTCCTTGAGAAATTAAAGAAGAACTAAGGAGCAAAGGGAAAATAACATCCCCTCCGCCTAGAATTAAAAATTGGCCACCAAATTTAACTTCCCCCAAATTTTCTTTAAAACCGTAGGGAGAAGGAGGAATAACTAAAGCTAAAATAGCCTTGTTTTCAATCATTGCTTTGGCTATTTTAACCATATGCTTAGTTTTATAAACGGCAATGAAATCATAAATAGAAAAAATAATCAAGAGAAAAACGACTGCCAAAGGAGTAAAAGTAACTCCCAAAGAACTTCCCACTCCAGCCATGGCTAAAACCATGCAAATATCTTGAATTAAAACCGAAGGCTTCTTTGCCCACCACAAAACTAAAAAGCCCATTAGGATGAGAGCTAAAATATCTGAAATCCAAATTTGTAAGAATAAAGAGCCGCCAAAAAAAACAACGAAAATAAAAATTATTCTGAATATTGTTGATTTTTCTTTTTTAAGTTTTAAAAGGCGAGAAATAAGGAAAAGGAAGAGGGTGCCCAAAAGGAAATAAATAATAAATTGCGGGGAAGAAACTTGAGGCAGAGTAATTTTTTGAACCGCTAAAATTTGGTTTATTCTAAAAGCGGCTGCGATTCCTAATCCTAAAGTTAAAATAAATAAAAAAGTTTCGATGATAAAAACTTGCCGAGGATTTTTAATCAGGCTAGGGATTATTTTCTCTTGCTTTTCTGTTTTGTTATCTTTTGGCATTTTTGATAAATAAATCGACTTGGCGTCCTATAAGCTAATTTTCCTTTTTTAGCTCGTTTAGAAGAGTATTTTTTCATGAAATTGCCGATTTTAACCTTTTTTGGGCTTTATTTTTTTCTGAAAGGGAAATTTTACTCATTTGAATCCCTTTTTCTAAAAGCCGAATGGTTAAATCCATTTCTTCTGGTTTGGGGAAATAAGGTGCCCCGTCTTTTCCCCCGTGAGCAAATGAATATCTGGCTGGATCTTTATAAGAAGGTTTGGCACCATAGATTAATTCAGAAACCAGAGAAAGGGCTCTTATAGTTCTTAGCCCTACGCCTTTTAAAGCGAGAAGTTGTTCAAAATTTTTCGGATTTTCGGCATTAGCCGCGAAAATAGTTTTTTCTAGTCTTTTTAAGTCAAACTTTTCTTCTGCTGTCCAAGTGGAACGAGGACGAGAGATGAATGAAAATTCATCGATCACTGGATGCCAATAGAATTCTTTATTCGGCAGTTCCATCAAAGTAAGATTTTTTGCTCTTTTTGTCTGGATTAAATTTAAATCTTTTAAAAACTTTTTTGGTTCCTCTTTTACTAAACCAACTGAAATGTCCCGGTTTTCATCGCTTTCTTTGGCAGTTAAATTCAGAGGATTTACTTTGACGTCAGAAATAATTCCTGAATGGGGCTCCTCAATAAAATCTGGCTTATTTTTTATTTGCTGAAGTGTTGAAGATAGCCAATGATAACGCCGGGCAGTTTGATTTTCAGTGTTCATTCCTTGTTGAATTACTGCCCAATTTCCAGATTTTGTAAACAAAAAATTATGTTGATAAATTTGGTATTTATCTTGAATTAAAGCCGAATCTATTTTGGCGGCTATTTTTGAAGCATAAATTAAATTCGGAGCAAAATTAAAACCTCTGGATATTCCGTAGGCCTCAATTTCCTTGGGAGTTTCTCTTGAAACTCTTTTCCCGCCACAAACATAAACGCCTAATCTATCCTGAATATCAAAAATGCCAACTTTAAGCGCTCCTAAAGTGGTAACGGTTAAACCTGAAGAGTTCCAATCAAATCCTAAAACACAGCCGAGTGATTGGAACCAAACCGGATCAGAAAGACGTTTTAAAAACTCTTCTGGGCCGAATTCCTCAACAATTGCTAAAGTAATACCTCGACCAAGCCTCTTCATTCTTTCAAAAAGCCAGCACGGGCATCGGCCATAATCTAATGGAACTGTGGCAACTCCTGTCCTCATATCTTTATTTTATAAAAAAACCACCTAAATAAATAGGTGGAATTAGGCTGGAGGGATAGGACTCGAACTTATTTTTCTAAACGAGAAACTCTAATTAACCCAGAACAGGGAATTATTTCAATTCCTTGTTTTTCTAATTCATCTAAGAATAAATTCATTCCTAAAGAGTCAGAAGACATATGACCGGCAATAACCACATTAATATTGGCTGCTTGAGCTTCCTTTTTTTGATCTTCAGACATATGCATACCAATTATTGTCCCAATTCCGGCTTGAGCCATTTTTTCGTAAATTTTAGGAGTGGGTTCGGTACCGCCAGTAATTTCAGCTATGGAAATTTTCCCGCATCTGTTCTCGGGACTTCCCACAAAAATTTTAGGACCGGCTCCGAACTTAATTGCCTCTTTGTATTCGGGAATTTCTTTTAACAAATCCATTAAATCTCCAATTCTTTCAAGTTTTTCTTTTTCAATTTTTTCTTTTAAAAACTTGGCGGCTAAATTATCGGCTGGAGTATGGGAATTCATTAAGTTTATTTTTAAAAGTTTAGCTGCATCAACTGTTCTTTGATGGTTTAATTTATTTACTCCTCTAGCTACCTCTTCAATTCTTTCTTTCATCAATCCTTCAGCGACATTAATTGGTACTCCATAAAGATTTAGAACGTCACATTGTAAATCCATGACGTCAGCTAAATGAGCTAGTCCTTTACCTAAGGGGTGATGGGCGATAACTAAATCTATATCGCCGATTTCTTTGGCTAATAAAAGCTCGGCAGGTTCAATATCAATTCCTACTAGCACTTTTTTGACTTCTTTATCTTCAGCAATATGGTAAATTCTTGAATCTAAATAAGGATTTTCTAAAGATTCTATGTTAAAATCTTCCTTCTCTTTCTCAGAAAGCTTTTCATACTTTTTCTTTTTTTCTCTTAAAAACTTTTCTACCCCTTCTTTTCCTCGAAGATCAGCTTCAATCCCTTTATTTATTGCTAGGTTGTAAATTTCGTTTATTTTCATATTTTATCGAGCTTACACAGAAAGCGAAGGTGGAGATGAAACTTTAGTTTCATCGACCTTTACTAATTTTTTATATAATTCTGCAATTAGCTCTTCTTGTTTTTTAATATCTAAAACTTCCCGGCGAATCCGGGCTTTTTCCTGACGAATAAATTTTCTCAAGCTTTGCGGCATTTTCTTTCTCCTCATTGTATTTTTTTAATACTATTTCCATTTTACTCACCTTTAATTACTGCCAAAGGTTTTAATCTAACTACTTTCTTTGATAAGCCAGAATTATGAACAATTTCAACGACATTATCAATATTTTTATAGGCCATTGGCGCTTCTTCAGCGATACTTCTAAGAGACCAACATTTTACGATAATTCCTTTTAATTCTAATCTATTTACCACTTCTTGTCCAGAAGCCCGCCGCATGGCTTCATGCCGGGACATTGTTCTACCTGCTCCATGGCAAGTGGAATACCAAGAATCTTTACCTTCTTTAGTGCCAGTTAGAACGTAAGAAGCAGTTCCCATAGAGCCGGGGATTAAAACTGGCTGGCCAACTAAACGATATTTTTTTGGAATTTCGCTATGTCCTGGCGGAAAAGCTCGGGTAGCACCCTTTCGATGCAAAACCAACTCTTTTTCTTTTCCATTAATATTGTGTTTTTCAAATTTAGCAATATTATGAGCAACGTCATAAAGAAGCGTTAAAGTAGAGGCCTTCTCTCCTAAAATTGATTGCCAGGCCTTTCTGGTAAAATGAGCTATCATTTGACGGTTCGCCCAAGCATAATTTGCTCCGCAAGCCATAGCTGAAAAATATTTTTGACCTTCAGAAGAATTAATTGGGCAAGCGGCTAATTCCCGGTCAGGCAAGCTTAATTCATATTTATTCATAGCTCCCATCATTGTTCTTATATAATCGGTAGCAATCTGATGGCCCAAGCCACGAGAACCAGTATGAATCATAACAACAACTTGATCTTTAAATAAACCGAAAACTTCAGCTGTTTTTTCGTCAAATATCTCGTCTACTTTTTGAATTTCCAAAAAATGGTTGCCGGAACCCAAGGTTCCCACCTGGTCTCTCCCCCTGTTTTTAGCATGATTAGAAACCGCAGAAGCATCGGCTTGAGAAAGTTTTCCATTAGACTCACAACTCTCTAAATCTTCCCCTTCTCCGTAGCCCTGTTCCACCAATCTTTGAGCTCCGCCTTCTAAAACTTTATTAATGGATGAAACGTCTAATTTCAACTGTCTTCCCCGACCCAAACCAGAAGGAACCTCTTTTTGGATTTCGGTAGCTAATTTTTCTAAATGCGGTCTAATTTCTTTTTCAGAATACTCTGATTTTAACAATCGCATTCCGCAATTGATATCGTAACCGACCCCGCCAGGCGAAATGACGCCGGTTTTTGAGTCCATGGCAGCTACTCCACCGATTGGGAAACCGTAGCCTTCGTGCATATCTGGCATTGCCAAACTATAATTTGCTATTCCTGGCAGAGTAGCCACATTAACCAATTGATAAAGAGATCTGTCCCGTAAGGCGTCTTCCAGCATCTCTTCGGAAATATAAGCCCGGGCCGGAACTCGCATGTCTCGCCTAAAATCCTGGGGAATTTCCCATAAATAATCGTTTATTTTTCTAAAATCTTTTTTCAAAATCATAGTATTCTTATTTTATTTAAATTGCTGAAAATTCTAAATATCAAACAATACAATTGCTTCCCAAGTTTTATCTTTTTTTTGCCGCACCTCTAAATCATGATGGGTAGCCGCTTTGATGTCTTCGCCAAATCTTTTTACTTTTTGACCGACCAGTTCTCCCTTAATCTCATTGTTAGAAATTTTCTTTAATTTTAAATCAAAATAAACTTCTTTATTTGTTTGAGCCAAATAAAGAGCTTCGCTTAAAAAATCCACCAATAAAGAAGGCCGGTCTGGGGAACTAATTTTTATTTCTCTTTTTATTTTTTCTTTTTGTTCTTTTATTTCCGGCTTCATATTTTTTGACATGCCAAAAAGAGCGTTTTGAAAAATTTCTTCTTTCGTTCTCCCACGGGCTCTAATTTTTAAATCAGCTCTGTGTGGTAAAATCTCGTATCTCTTCATCTTTTTAGTGCATTAAATTCTTCTCTTACCACTTGTCTGTCGTCCCACGATATTTTTTTGCCTCCATTCACGCAAATCCAGGGTTCACAACCTTTGCCGGTAATTACTACCGTATCTTCTGTCCGGGCGAGCTTTAAAGCTTCTCTAATCGCTTCTCTCCTGTCTAATATTTTTTTAGCTTTACCGTTTGTTCCTTTAGCTACTTGGTTAATAATCTCCGTTGGATTTTCGTCATATGGGTCTTCATTTGTTACAATTATTTCGCGGCAATATTTTGCTGCCAATCTTCCCAATTCGGGTCTTTTCCATTTGTCCCTTCCTCCTCCGCAAGCGCCTAAAACGCAGATTAGTTTATTGGTTGATGAGTTAATGAGTTGGCGAGTCAAGGTTTGATAAACTTTTTCTAAAGCATTGGGAGTGAAGGCATAATCAACTATAACTTTGAATGGTTGAAAAACCACTTCTTCCATTCTGCCGGGTATTCCTTCTATTTCTTCTACGGCTTCTTTACAAACATCTAGACTAACTCCTTGAGATAAACTAATACAGGTTGCGGCCAAAGCGTTATAAATATTGAATTCACCGGGCAATTTAAGATTAAGTTGGATATCGCTGTTTTTTACATCGCCGCTGTCCAGTCCATAGGTATATTTTTTTTCTGCAGGAAATTTCAAAAAATAATCGGCATTTTTATCTTCAATGTTTATAATATGATTCTTTTTAGTCGCTTCAAAAAGCCTACCTTTGGCTTTTTTATAATTTTCAAAACCGCCGTGAGCTTCAATGTGTTCGGGGCTTAAATTGGTAAAAACCGCTGTGTCAAAATTAATAAATTTATGACGATACTGTTTCATACCCTCCGAGGTTATTTCTAAAACTGCATACTGACAACCAGCGTCAATCGCTTGCCTTAAAAATTTCTGGATTTTGAAGCGGCCAGGCATAGTCATTTTTAATTTATTTGGCCACTCTTTCTCTTCAATCTTAAAATAAATTGAAGATAAGGCAGCCACCTTAAACCCGGCTGCTTCTAAAATTCTAGTTGTCATATTTACTACCGTTGTTTTGCCATTAGTGCCGGTCACACCGATTACTTTTAATTTTTTGGAGGGAAACTGATAAATAACTGCGCCTAAAAAGGCCAGTCCAAAATGATACCAGTTTAATAAAAATTCAGGAATAAATTTTTTAATCAATTCTTTCATCAATTTTATTTTAACTTAAACTTGAAAAAAGAGAAAATTTGAGCCAAAATTAATCTGTTATCCTCAATGAATTAAAATTCATTTCAATCTTCAATAAATCTTCAATTTATTTTGATGTTTAAACTAATCTCGCAATTTAAACCGACGGGCGATCAGCCTCGGGCGATTAAAAAAATAGTTAAAAATTTAAAAGCTAGGGTACGACACCAAGTGCTTTTGGGCGTGACGGGCTCGGGCAAAACTTTTACTATAGCTAAGGTGATTGAAAAAATGCAAAAGCCGGTTTTGATTATCTCTCACAATAAAACCTTAGCAGCTCAAACTTACCAAGAATTCAAAGAGTTTTTTCCTAAAAATGCAGTTCATTATTTCGTTTCTTATTACGACTATTATCAACCCGAGGCCTATATCCCCCAAACCGATACCTATATTGAAAAAGATGCCAAAATTAACGAAGAAATTGATAGGTTAAGACATGCTGCTACTCAAGATGTTTTATCTAGAAACGATATAATTGTGGTAGCTTCTGTCTCTTGTATTTATAATATTGGCTCACCGGAAGATTACCAAAAAGTTGCTTTAGAAATTAAATCTGGTCAAAAAATAAAAAGAAAAGGTTTTATTTCTCATTTAACCAATTTACAATACCAGAGAAACGATATTGATTTTAAACCCGGTGCCTTTAGAGCTCGCGGGAATATCATTGATGTTTTTTTAGTTACTGGCCAAGAAATTATTAGAATAGAGTTCTCTGGTGATAAAATTGAAAAAATTTCATTTTTATCTCCTTCTTTTCTATTACAAACAAAAATGTCTTACCACGACGATCGTCGTGTTATGACGTATAGATTATATCCAGCTCATTTTTGGGTCACTCCTTCGGATAAATTAGAAATAGCCATTGAAAACATTAAACTGGAGCTCCAAGAACAATTAAAAAAACTAAAAAGGAATAAAAAATTATTAGAGGCCCAAAGGTTAGAACAAAAAACTAACTATGACCTAGAAATGTTAAAAGAAAACGGTTATTGCCACGGGATTGAAAATTACTCACGGCATTTAGAATTTAGGCAGCCGGGCCAAGCTCCTTATACTTTAATGGATTATTTTCCTAATGATTTTCTAATTTTTATTGATGAATCTCATATGACCTTACCTCAAATAAAAGCAATGGCCGTACAAGATAGAGCCAGAAAAAGAACTTTAATTGAATACGGGTTTAGATTGCCTTCAGCTGTTGATAATCGACCCTTAACTTTTGAGGAGTTTGGCCAAAGGACTCCTCAGCTTGTTTATGTTTCAGCAACACCTGAAAAATATGAACAGAAAAAAGCCCTTCAGCAGGCTCAGGGTAAACCTAAATATATTGTTGAACAGCTAATTAGGCCAACCGGCCTTTTAGAGCCGTTAATTGAGGTAAGGCCAGCCAGGGATCAAATTCATAATCTTATTGGAGAAATAAAGAAAAGAGTAGAGAAAAAACAAAGAATTCTGGTGCTGACTTTAACTAAAAGATTGGCTGAAGCCCTTTCCGATTATCTAGCTGAGAAAAACATTAAAACCCAGTGGCTTCATGCTGAAGTTAAAACCTTAGAAAGGCCTCAAATTCTTAAAAATTTTAGGGAAGGAAAATTTGATGTTTTGGTTGGAATTAATCTTTTAAGAGAGGGATTAGATTTGCCAGAAGTAGCTCTGGTGGCAATTTTGGATGCCGATAAAGAGGGTTTTTTAAGAAACGAAGTTACCCTAATTCAGACCATGGGTCGGGCCGCCCGGAATCTAGAGGGTAGTGTTATTCTTTACGCCGATAAAATAACTCAATCTATGAAGACAGCTATAAAAGAAGTTTCCAGAAGAAGAAAAATTCAGGAAGACTTTAATAAAAAATATAAAATAACCCCTCAGCCAATTGTAAAGGAAATCAGGACCTGGCCATTTGTTTCCAAGGAAAAGCAAGTAACTTCTGAGTTTAAGGCGATTCGTGATGTAAACCTTCTGGAAAAGGAAATGAAAAAAGCTGCTAAAAACTTAGATTTTGAAAGAGCAGCAGAAATCCGCGACTTGATAAAAAAAATTAAAAGTGGTAAAAAAAGAATATATGCCCATCACTAAATCAGCCCAGAAATCCCTTCGTCAAAATCAAAGACGAAGGGTCCGAAATCTCACCAAAAGGAAAAAATTAAAAAAAATCTTAAAAGAAGTTAGTGGTTTAATTTCAGAGAAAAAAATTGCTGAAGCAAAAAAAATCTTACCTCAGGTTTACAAGATTTTAGATAAAGCGGCTAAAACCGGTTTAATTAAAAAGAATACAGCAGACAGAAAAAAATCAAGGATTACTAAAATGATTTCTAAACTTCGGCAATAAGTAAATCCAAAGCAGTTTCTGGTTCTAGTTTACCGCTTTTTATGGATAAATCTACCTCAAATATTTTTTGGTAGATTTTTTTTAATTCTGGAATGGTAAATTTTTTAGCTAAAGCGTAGCACTTTTTTACTAAAAAGGGATGGGAATGAGTTATTTTAGATATGGCGTAAGGAGATTGATATCTTTGACTGAGGTTTTTTACAATTAGTAAATTCCGGAATTGAAAAGCAATCATTGTTAAAAGATACAAAGGACTGTCCCCTTTTTCTAAATGCTTGTGGATTAATTCCAGAGCCTTTTTTTTATCTTTTAAAGCGAGAGAGTTAATGGTTTTAAAAATATCATTTCCTTCATTTGACCTTACCAGAAGACCTACATCCGCTGATTCAATTTTCTTGTTCCTTTTGTAATTAACCAGTTTTTTTATTTCGTTTGAGAGCTGCCAAAGATCATTTCCCGCAAATTCAACGAGCTTTTCTAGGGCCTCCGGGCTAATGTCTGTTTTATAACCGCTAAGTTCTTTTTTGGCCCAGCTTTTTAATTTTTGGCCCCCCAGGGGTTGGAATTCTTGAGATTTTTCTGCTTTTTTAAAAATTTTAGTTAAAGAGTTCCCTTGGGGAATTTTCCCTTCTTCATAAAATAAAATTGCATCTTCTGAGCTAATAAATTTTTTTAATTCAGCTAAAAAGCATCCTTTAAATTTTTCGTTTTTAGCAGTATTGGTCAGAATTACTAATTTTTTTTCAGAAAACATGGAAACAGATTTAATTTCATTTATAAAATCCTGAAAGTTTAAGTTTTCGCCATTAAAATACTTTAAATTCAAGCCACTTTTGTGAATTCTTTTGTATTCTTCTATTATTTCGTTTAATTTCCGCCGCGATCTATATGTATCTGAACCGTAAAGAAAAATAATCATTGACCAAGATTTTGGCATTGAGGGCAAAAATAGGCAGACCTGCCGCCAATTTTTGTTTTTTTTATTTTTATTCCGCAACGGCTACATTTTTTACCCTCTCGGCCGTAAACTTTAAGAAGTTTAGAGTAGTTGCCCTTTTGATCATAAGCATCGCGGTAATGTTGTTCGGTAGTTCCACGATGCCGAATGGCTTTTTTCAAAATTTTTTTAATGTTTTGGAAGATTAACCGGATCTCTTTATCGGTTAATGTTTTTACCTGCCTTAAAGGACTAATTTTAGCTGCAAATAAAATCTCATTTGAATAAATATTGCCGATACCAGCAATGGATTTCTGGTCCATAAGCAAGGGCTTAATTTTTGAATTCGGCCGTTTCTTTAAAAGGGCTTTGAATTTTTTATAATCAACTTCTAATGCTTCGGGGCCAAAACTCTTCTCTATTTTCTTTGTTTCTTTTACTTTTTTCCACCAGCCAAATTTACGTGCGTCATTAAAAAACAATCGTGAACCATCTTCAAAAATAAAAACCTTGCGAGTATATGGCAAAGGTTTCCCATTAAAAATTAATTGGCCAGTCAATTTTAAATGAAAGACTAAGCTTGAACCATCGGCAAAATCAATTATGAGAATTTTGGCTCTTCTTCGAACGGTAGTGACCTTCTGGCCATTTATTTTTTTACCAATAATTTTCTGAGCCAATTGCCGTCGGATTGTTTCAACTTCCGGCAACTCAGGCATATTCGGCGATGAAGTTTGCCTCCTTCGGAGTTTTCCTTCATCTTCAACTTCGCTTAGCTTAGCTTGTTATTTTAGGGCGGCTTTGATTTTGTCAATAATTTCTCCGGGGGTAAAGTGGGCCTTAATCAAGTAATCCACCGCTCCCAGTTTTAGTCCTTTTTCGACATCTTCTTTCTGGCCAAGGTTGGAGAGAATAATCACCGGAATTGAGGTTAAAGCAGGATCTTCTTTCATCTGAGACAAAACTTCAAAGCCGTCTATGCCGGGTAAAATTAAATCAAGCAAAATCAAATCGGGCTTTTCACTTTTTATTTTTTTGACCCCCTCTTCTCCGTCAACCGCTTCGGCAACTTCAAAATTTTCTTTATAAAGCTTCTGAGCAATCAGCTCTCTTAAAAATTTGTCGTCTTCTATTATTAAAATTTTTGTCATAAAATTTTAATTAAAAGAATCTTAAATATAATGAAAGATCCTTGCTACTAAAATTTTTGTCATAGGTCTATTTGCCTATTTGTTTTACTACTTTATCTATTACTTCTTGGGGATTAAATTCTGTTTTGACTAACCAATCTTTTGCTCCTAATTTTTGAGCCCGGTCAATTTCCACGGGTTGGCCAGAATTAGAAATAACAATTACCGGAATATCTTTTATTTCTTTATCTTTTGTCATTTCTTCCATAACCTCAAGGCCTCCCATTTTAGGCATAATAATGTCTAATAAAATAAGGTCTGGTTTTGCTTCCTTCATTGTCCGAATACCCTCTTCTCCGTCTTTGGCAACCAAAATCTCATAACCTTCAGCGGTTAGTTTTCTTTGAAGAAGATCAAGCATAATCTGCTCGTCTTCAATCAATAAAATTTTCTTCGCCATACTTAATTATACTTAAAATTTAATTAAAAATCCACGAAACAAGGTTTGGGCCGATTTCCAAACATTTTGGCCAAATCGCCCTACGACCTTTAGCTATATTTATTATAATAAAAATTAAAGAATAAAGAAAGCAAAGCAAGTATTAAAAATTTTTTAAGAACTCCCTGAATTCTTCTTCAACCGGTAAAGTGAAATAAAAAGTAGTGCCTTCCCCTTCTTTAGATTCAAACCCAACCTTACCCCCATGAGCTTCAATGATATTTTTTGCGATGTAAAGACCTAAACCAGAACCTTCGGTTTCCATGCGCATAACATTAGTTGCTCGGAAAAATTTAGTAAATACTCTGTCTCGCTGGTCTTCGGGAATACCCACCCCCGTATCTCGGACCTGAAATTCTATCCCCTTTTCGATGGACCTAAGAGATACTGTCACCTTCCCGCCAGGAGGAGTGTATTTTATCGCGTTATCAAGAAAATTCTGAATGGCTAGTTTTATTTTTTCAATGTCTATTTTCACTTTTGGCAATTTCTTTTTTGGTTTTTTAAAATCAAATTTAATTTTTTTCTTTTTGATCTCGTCCTGATAAGAAGCTATTACAGGCTGAATTACTTTTTCAATTTGAGAAAGTTGAGGTTTATAAAGATATCTTCCCTCTTCAATTCTAGTCACATTTAAAAGATCGTTAATCAAAGAAATCATTCTTTCGTTGCTTTGATAAGTTTTTTCAACAAAATCTCTCTGTTCTTTAGTTATCTCCCCAAGGTCTCCATCTAACAGCATTTTTAGGGTCCATTTAATCGCCGAAAGAGGGGTTCTAAGTTGATGGGCGGCTAAAGAAACAAATTCAGTTTTCATTTTTTCAATCAATTTTTCTCGTGTAACGTCGTGTAAAACAACTAAAGTCCCCCTTTTTTCTTTTTCTTCTATTAGGGGCAGGGCTGTTGCTTCTAAAACCAAATTTTTTCTTAAAGTGAATTCCTTTCTGAAAAATTCTGTCAATTCTGCTCCTATAATTTTTATTAAAGGATTAAAAGCTGGCACTTGATTCAGTTCTGAGACAGATTTACCTATTATATTGTTTGATTTAATTTTGAAAAACTCTATTGCTTTCGGATTAATAAGAGAAACCTTATTCTCTTTGTCAAAAACCAAAAGCCCGTCAGCGAAATTAGCAATAATCATTAAGGTTTCATTTTTAGCATCTTCGGCCATTTTCCGATCCTTAGCCGCGTCCTCAAGCATATTTAAAAGAGCGGTCTGAGCGTTTTGAAGCTCTCTTTCCTTTCTTTTAATGTTGGTTAAATCAAAAAAGCCCACGAAATATCCTATGGTCTCTTCTTTTTCGCTTTTTCTTAATACGGTTGAAGCTCTGATAGGAATCTTCTTTCCGTCTTTTGTAAGAACATCCATTTCTTTCGCTCTGACAAAACCTTCTTTAAAAGTTTGTTCCGATAATTCTTTAATACTCTGTTTGTTAAAAATGGCGTCAATTGGTTTGCCAATAATTTCTTCTGTCTGATAACCTGTGATTTTTTCAAGAGCAGGATTCGCCTCAAGGATTATGCCGATTGAACTGATAAGACAAACCGGCAAAGGCAAAAAGGTAAAAAGGTCTCTCGCGTATGTTTCTAAAGAGACCAGGTCTTCTAATAAAACCTCAGTTTTATCTTCTTTCTTGCCTTCTTTTACTTCCATTTTATTAAATATTCGTGGTATTCATCGCCTAAAAAAGCACACTTTGTTTCCTCAAAAGTTATTCTGTCGCTTCTTACTATCAGCTGCAAAACTCCGCAAAAATAACCGCCGAGATAATAACAGTAAATAGGATGAAGATTAAAATTTTTTAACCTGAGAATGGCATATTGTTCTTTTTCATTAAGCTCAACCGGGAAAAGCTCTCCTATTGTCCAATGCTTTCTCCAAATACGAGGAGCTTCTTTGAAAAAAACTCGCTGGAGAGAAAGAAAATATCTTGTAAATAATTTAATTATTAAAGATACTTTTGTAGCGAAAAATCCCATTTCTTTAATTTTGTCGTCAGAGTAATTAAAGGTATTTTTGATTACCAACAACGACAAAGCTCTCAACCCCACCGGGTAAAAAGTCATAGTGTTAATATCGTTATATTTAAGATTGACCCCCAGTCTTTTCAGCTCTTGCTCTACTTTTTTTAAACCTTCCTTTCCTTTTTCCCGAAGAATATATTCAATATCGGTTTTAAAAGTCACTCCTCTTACTTCACCTTTAATGCTCATTAATTTTTGAGCTTGCTTTTTAGTTAATTCTTGTTTCATAAAACTTTCTTAATATTTTTAAAATTAATAATTTTTTCTCACCATCTAATAATATATTCATGATAAGGCGCGCCCTTAAACATGCATTTTGTCTCTTCAATGGTGATATTAAGACCTTTAATAGCAAACTCGGCCACCCGCAAATAGTAGCCTTTGTGGTAAACGCACATTAAAGGATGAAATTTATATCCTTTTTCTCGCAAAATAATATATTGCTTCTTTTCGCTGAAATCATAAACTTCTAATTGGCCGAAGTCAAAATGCTTCCGCCAGTAGCTTGGTACTTCTGCCAAAAATCTTTTTAAAGATAAGAAATATCTCATTAATATTTTTGAAATAAAAGAGGAGGCGGGGGCATAATACCCCATATCAAAAATATCTTTTTCCCGCCAGCTAAATAAATCCCTGGCTATTAAAATAATTGATACGCTGAGCGCTTCGGGATACCATCCTCCAAGTTTAATTTTTTTAGCATCAACCGAATAACCAAATTCAGTCATTTTTTTTATTACTGCCTCTATTCCCCTCTTTCCTTCTTTTTTTTGGATAACATTAAGGTCGGCCTGAATTATCCCTCCTCTGACATTGCCGGGAATCTGCATTATTTTATCTATGCTTTCTTTGGAGATCATTTTTTTTCTAAAAAACTTTTTAATCTTTTAATTTCTTTCTTTAATTCTACCATTTTAAGCTCCCGACCAACTGACAGTTTCTGGAACCTTTCTAGCTCCCTAACTTTCTCCTGAAGATCTTCTGTCCTTTGCTGAACTTGTTTATTAAGGCTTTTGGTTAATTCTCTAAGCTCTTTAGTTCTGGCTTTCACCCGAATTTCAAGAACATTTTTTACTTCTTCTATCTCGCCTTCTCTTTCTTTCAGCTTTAGGGTTCTAGCTCGGAGCAATTGAATGGTGTCTAATAATTTTCTGGAGAAGATGTCCATATAAAAGCTTGCATAAAAAAAAGCGCCCACCATAAAAGACATTACTGAAAACACAAGAGCACCGTTATCGTACGGGTTTATACCCAAACCTTGAAGATCCGTATACGGCAGAATTTTTAAATATTTGACCAAGCCAGCAGCAATATATCCAAAAAAGCAAAAAAGGGCTATAAGCCGAGGGTAGATTATTTGAGTAAATCCCAAATAACAAAACATTACATAAATCAACAAAATAGCTATCCCGCCAAACAGCACTCCTTCAATTTCGCTAATGGCAAAGAGAAGTGCCGCTACTTCTAGAAGCTGGAGAATAAAGTAACTGACGCTTACTTGATTTACTGTCCTTTTGGGCCAAACTTTTCTAACAAAGTATTCACAAATAGCGTTAGAAAGAAAAAGCAAAGCAATGATTACAATAACCGAATAGGGAATTGCAATGCCTAACCATTTCAGCGCAAAAGAAAGAATCAAAAAACTAAGAAACACAAAGAACCTAATCTTGTCGTTCTTGCGAATGTTACTAAGCAACTCTTTCAGTTCGTCGTTTTTGATGGCAGAGTTTTTTACCATTTATTTCTCTTTCTTAATCTCTTAAGAAATTTGGCAGTTTTTCAATTAGACTGTGAAATTCAAGAATTTTAAATAATTTAATAATTTTTTCTTTGTCATACACTTTTAGAGCGCAGTTATTTAAATGAAAGTTGATAGGGGTGTTCCTCTCAATTTTAATCAATTCTCTACTCAGGAAAGCTTGGTCTTTATAATCCTCTAAAAGTTTTCTAATTCTTTTATTTATTTTTTGCGATTTATCTGTGCCTCTTTCAATCTCTTGATATAAGCCATCAAGGGTGCCAAATTCGTTTATCAGCCAAATGGCAGTTTGCTCTCCCACTCCAGGAACTCCAGGTATATTATCTGAGGGGTCGCCTTTTAGAGATTTAAAATCAAGCAGTTGAGAGGGTTCTAACCCTTGATATCTTTCTTTAACCTGCTTTTCGTCGTATAAAACCGTATCTTTTACCCCTTTTTTACAAGTATAAACTTTTGTTTGAGAATTGACCAGCTGTAAAGCGTCTAAATCCCCGCTTAAAATAATAATTTCAATTTTGGGGAAGACCTGTTCTTGAGAAGCTAGTTTGGCAATAGTTCCAATAATATCGTCGGCTTCATACCCTTCTTTTTCAAAAATAGCCACCTTAAACTCTTCTAAAATTTCTTTCACTTTTGGAATTTGCTGATAAAGCTCTGCTGGAGCGGGTGGTCTTTTGGCTTTATATTCTTTAAATTTTTTGTGACGAAAATTCGGGGCAGGGAAATCAAAAACAGCTGTAATAAAATTCGGCTGAAATTCTCGAACTGCTTTTAAAAAAACCAATAGAAAGCCGTAAACAGCACTAACTAACTCTCCCTTTTTTGTGGTTAAAGGCGGTAAAGCATGATAAGCCCGATGAATTAAAGAATTACTATCAATAATAATTAAACGTTTTCCCCCGTTCATTTTAAAAACCCATTATAATCTTTCTGGTTTTTTGATCGACGAACTCAAAATTTATAATTATATTTTTTACTGGAAGTATTTTGCCAATCCTATCTGCCCATTCAACAGCGACAATATTCTGAGGATTAGAAATAATTTCTTTAAAACCTAAATTTAAGATTTCTTTTGATTTTTTTATTCGATAACAGTCGATGTGATAAAAATGTGAAAAATTTGTCCACCGCTTGACGGATTGAATTTTGAATTTTTTTATAATAACGAAGGTGGGGCTTAATATTTTTTCTTTTATTCCCAAGCCCTGAGCAAATCCTTGTAAAAAAGTAGTTTTACCTCCTCCTAAATCCCCCTTTAATCCCAAAATTAAAGCTTTTTTCTGGGGCGGGCTTTTTAAAATTTCTTTAGCCAGGACCCTACCCGTTCCCCTGGTTTGAGAAGGATTTTTAGTAAGATATTTTTTTAGCCGCATTGACTTTTGAGGGTTTTTAAGTTAATTTAAAATAACTAATTTTATTTTAAACCTTTATGGTTGAAGTTTCAAAGAAAATTACTGGCGGGTTAAAAATTTCGTCGGCCGGCCTTAGGGGGATTAAAAACGTTTCTGGTTTTAAGGAAAGAATTGAAGAATCTTTAACTAAAAGCGTTACTGGAATTTTAGAAGTTGTTTTTGGAGGAGCAATATTGCTTGAAGCTTCCGACATTCATTTTGAACCAAAAGAAGAAAAGGCAAAAATACGTATAAGAATTGACGGGGTCTTACAAGACCTTATTTTTTTTGAAAAAAAATTATACAACAGTCTTCTTTCTCGTCTAAAGCTCTTATCTGGGGTTAAATTAAATATTAACGACCGTCCTCAGGACGGAAGGCTATCGGTAGGGCTTGACGAAACGGTCGTAGAGGTTAGAGCTTCCATCTTACCTTCAGAATACGGAGAATCGGTTGTCTTAAGAGTCTTAAACCCAAAAAGCTTGTTAAATTTAAAAACTTTGGGACTAAGAAAGGATTTACTTTCTTTATTCAAAAAAGAAATTAAAAAACCCAATGGGATGATTATCGTTACTGGACCCACTGGCTCAGGAAAAACCACTTCTCTTTATGCTTTTTTAAGAGAAATTCACAAGCCAGAAATTAAGATTATTACCATTGAAGATCCTATCGAATACCACCTAAAGGGAGTCTCTCAAACCCAAACCGACCCTAAGTCGGGGTATGACTTTGCCACTGGCCTTAAGTCAATTATGCGGCAAGACCCTGATGTTATTTTAGTGGGCGAAATAAGGGACTTGGAGACCTGCGAGATCGCCCTTCAGGCCGCTCTTACCGGCCATTTAGTTTTTACCACTTTGCACACCAATGATGCTGCCGGCACCATAGCTAGGCTGATCAACTTAGGAGCTAAACCGTCTGATATTGGGCCAGCTATAAATATGGCAGTTGCCCAAAGGTTAGTTAGAAAAGTTTGTAAAAAGTGTAGAAAATTAGTTAAGCCCAGTCCTTCGGAGTTAAAAAAAATAAAAAATAGCTTGAAAAGAGCTTCTAAAAAAATAGAAGTTTTAAAAAGTGGCGGAGCAATAAAAATCCCCGAAGCTAAAGGATGTAAAAGTTGCAATTATACCGGTTATCGGGGGCGAGTGGGCATTTTTGAGGCATTTTTAATAGATAACAAAATGGAAAAGTTTATTTTAAAGAATCCTTCCACCGCCGCCCTTAAAGAAGAAGCGTCAAAAAGAGGAATGATCACAATGTACCAAGATGGGTTAATTAAAGTTTTAGAAGGAACAACCACTTTAGAGGAGGTGGAAAGAATGGCCGCTGAATAACTTTAAAATAAAAACAGCCCCGGAGCTGGGGGCACTGAAGCATAGGAACTTAAGTTTAGAATCTTTCTGAGGAAGAATCTCGCCTAAGCCAGATTTTCCATCAAGAAAAGAATCCTGCCCCCAGATCTAGGGTTGTTTTTAAGTAAAGTTTATTTTATATTTTAACGGTTTATGTGTAATTTGTCAAGGGCTTGGCCTGTTCCTTTTTTAGGGCTTTTAATCGGGCTACTAGTGGTTAATCCTGTTTTTGCTGCAGAAAAAATAGACATCAATACGGCTCTTTTAGAAGATTTAGTTAAAATTATTCATATAGGAGAAAAAAGAGCGGAAGAATTGATTTCTTTAAGACCGTTCTCTTCTTTAGACGAGCTTGTCAAAATAAAGGGCATAAGCGAGACGAGAGTTAAAGATATAAAGGAACAGGATTTAGCTTGGATAAGAGACGAAGAAAAAGAAGTATCCGAATTAATAACCTATTCCGGAGGCGTGGTTATAAACGAACTTCTCCCCTCTCCCGAAGGGCCGGACGATGAAGAAGAGTGGATTGAAGTTTTTAATCAGAATTCTTTTGAAATTAATCTTTCTGAATGGCAAATTGCCGATACAATCGGCACTGCTAAAATTTATACTTTTCCAGAAAAAACAACAATTAAAGCTGAGGGGTTTTTAGTTCTTTTTCGTCCAGACACTAAAATCACCTTGAACAACAGCGGCGACGAATTGAAAATTGTCCGGACTGACGGAAAAGTAATTGACGCGGTAAGCTATAAAGGGGCCCCGCGAGGAAAGTCTTACAATCGAACCAAATCTGGCTGGACGTGGAGCGGGACCTTAACTCCCGGCCTTAATAATATTATTTCCTTTTTGGCTCCACAAGCTAAAGAAACCGAGCCATCTAAAAACATTGAAGAAGACCCCTTAGAAAAAGATGCTTCAAAGAACTTTCAAAAAGAACTGGCCGCAATCGGCATGCAAACGCCCGAAAAACCTACCGGCTTTCCTTTTGGAATTGCCTTAGGAACGGCTTTTCTCTCTGGTATGACAATTTTATTACTTAAAAACAGAGCTAAAAAAATATATAATAAAACAATATGAGCGGACATTCTCATTGGGCCGGCATAAAACATAAAAAAGGGCTAGCTGACGTTAAAAGAAGCAAGACGTTTTCTAAAATGGCTAAAGAGATTACCGTCGCCACTAAAGAAGGAGGCGGCACTCCAGAATTTAACTCTAAATTAAGATTGGCTATTGAAAAAGCTAAAGCTCTTAATATGCCAGCTGATAATATCGAAAGAGCCATAAAACGGGGCAGCGGTGAATTGGAAGGAATTCAATTAGAATCAGTCATTTTTGAGGCCTACGGGCCGGGCGGAAGCGCTATTATTGTTGAGGGGATTACCGATAATAAAAACCGGACATTGGGAGAAATTAAACAAATTTTTAACCAAAACGGCGGGAAGTTAGTTAACGAAGGAGCGGTAAGGTGGCTTTTTGAAAGGAAAGGAGTGGTTACCGTGCCCTCTCAAGAAAAAAATAAAGAGGGACTGGAAATGACAGCTATTGAAGCCGGTGCAGAAGACATTTATTGGCGCGACGAAGCATTAGATGTTTATACCAAACCCGAAGATTTGGAAAAGGTCAAAAAAAAACTGGAGAATAAAAACATTGAAATTGAAGCAGCTTCGTTAGATTGGGTGGCTAAAGAGCAGATTGAATTAGAAGAAAAAGACAAGCAAGTTTGCCAAAAGCTATTTGAATCCTTAGACGAAAACGATGCCGTTCAGGAAATATATTCTAACGTAAAGTAAAAACCTAATGCCAAAAGAAGCGGTCACTAGAAAAAAAGCGGTTCAGGCCCTGGAAAAAGACGGATGGGTCGTCTGGTATCCTCCCAAAATAAGATTTAAACAAACCGATGTTTTCGGTATTATTGATGTTTTAGCCCTAAAGGGAAAACAAAAAAAATATATTCAGCTGACCACCCTGCCTAACGTTTCAGCTAAAAGAAAAAAAATAGCTAGCTTCTTTAAAAAATATAATGTAGAACTTGTCGTAGAGATCTGGTGTTGGGAAAAAAAACGGAAAAAATTCAGAAAGGAAAAAGTAAGAATAAGCACGGCTTGACCCTTGACAAGTTTCTTTTGGTGCGTATAATGGCTCTGTAGAACCCATCCCGCTAAAAGCGGGAAAAGGTCGATATAGATTGAATAAAAATAAACGTCCCGCCGAAAGCGGGATAACCTATTATTAAAAACCATGATTTACGAAGACAAAGTTTTAACTCCTTTTGTCTGCGAAACCGAAGAGCCGGAAGGAGAAAGCGCTCCCGAAGCTCCGGAAACTCCAGAAGGTGGCGAAGGCGGAACGGAGTAAATTAATTAACCCCCTCTACGGGGGTTAATTTTATATATAACAAACAGCTTCTGAATAAAAGGGGCTGTTTTTATCAAGGAAAAGTGATAAAATAAATTTATTATGGTTGAAAGAAAAAGGCATTTAAAAACTTTTCAAAAAGAGAAGAGGGGAAAGTTTTTAACCGGATTGAAAGTTTTTTTCTTTATTCTTTTAATTTTCTTGTTGGGAGGCGCTTTTTTGTTTATTTATTATGCTAAAGACTTGCCCCGGCCAGAAAAATTTACCGAAAGACCTTTTCCTCAATCCACTAAAATCTATGATCGTTCTGGTGAACATCTTTTGTACGAAATCTACGGAGAAGAAAAAAGAACTCTGGTCTCTTTAGATAAAATTCCCGACCATTTAGAGAAGGCCGTTATTGCCGTTGAAGATGCCGATTTTTATCATCATTTTGGAGTAGATTTTAAAGGAATAGTCAGAGCGATTTTGGCAGATGTGCAATTGCTGCAACCGGCCTATGGCGGTTCTACTATTCCTCAACAATTAATTCGTTCGGCTTTTTTAACCACTGAAAAAACAGCTGAAAGAAAAATAAGAGAAATAGTCCTTTCTTTAGAACTAGACCGTCGTTACGATAAAGAGCGAATTTTAGAGTGGTACCTAAATCAGGTTCCCTTTGGCTCTAATTGTTACGGGGTGGAAGCGGCTAGCCAAACTTATTTTAAAAAGCCAGTTTCTGAAATATCTTTAGAAGAAGCCGCTATCTTGGCCGCTTTAATTAAAGCTCCAAGTCACCTTTCCCCTTACGGAAGCTATAAGGCAGAACTTTTAGAAAGAAAAAATTATGTTTTAGACCGAATGGCTGAAGAAAATTTTATTAATCAGACCGAAGCGACCGAAGCTAAAGAAAAAGAGGTTGAATTCGCTAAAATCCTGCAACCGATTGAAGCTCCCCATTTTACCCTTTGGGTGAAAGAACTTTTAGAAGAAAAATACAGCGATGTTTTTTTGAGAGAGAAAGGGTTAAAAGTTTATACTTCTTTAGATTGGGAACTGCAAAAGTTGGCTGAAAAAGTAGTTGAAGAAGGAGCAAGGGCAAACCACCTTTACTACAACGCTCATAACACTGCCTTAGTTGCTTTAGACCCTAAAACCGGTGAAATTTTAGCCTTGGTGGGTTCAAAAGATTATTTTGACGATCCTTACCCGGAAGGATGTTCGTCCGGGGACGATTGCTTGTTTGACCCTCAGTTTAACGTGGTTATCGGCACCAAAGACAATCCCGGCCGCCAGCCAGGTTCAGCTTTCAAGCCCTTCGTTTATGCTACTGCTTTTAATAAGGACTATGACGAAGAAACTGTGGTTCTTGACGAAGAAACTAATTTTGGGGTTTGGGGGGGCAAAGAATACGTCCCCCAAAATTACGACGGTCTTTTCCGGGGGGAGGTAACCTTAAGGCAAGCTTTGGCTCAATCAATTAACGTTCCTTCGGTAAAGGTTCTTCTTGATTTGGCTGGCTTGCCCGACAGTATTGAAACGGCTGAAAAATTAGGAATTACCACTTTAAAACCGCCTTTTGGGCCCTCAATAGTTTTAGGGGGCTGGGAAGTAAAATTATTAGAAATGGTTTCAGCTTACGGAGTTTTCGCCACCGAGGGCCTAAAGGTTTCTCCGGTAGCAGTTTTAAAGATTGAAGATCAAAAAGGCAACACTATTGAGATAAATGAAAAAGGTTTAAAAAGAGTACTCCCCAGCCAAACCTGTCAGTTGATTAACGATATTTTATCTGACAACGAGGCCAGAGCTCCCATGTTTGGGGAAAATTCAGCTTTATTTTTTGAAGAACATCCGGAAGTGGCTGCTAAAACCGGGACTACTCAAGATTTCAGAGACGCTTGGACAATAGGATATACTTCTTCTTTAGTTACCGGAGTTTGGGTAGGGAACAACAATAACGCTTCTATGGCAAAAAAACCGGCCGTTACTCTGGCCGGTCCCATTTTCCATGGTTTTATGGAAAAAGCCTTAGAAAATTAACTGGACTTAATGGGCATTACCACATAAAGATAATCTTCTGCCCCTGAAGAGGGCTTGACAATAACCGGACTTTCTTCCGAAACAAACTCTAAAGCTACTTCCGGAGTTTTAATTTCGGCCAATCCTTCGGTTAAAAAACGGTAGTTAAACGCGGCCTGGACCTCTTTGCCTTTGATTTTGGCGGGAAAGAAGCTTTTATACTCTCCCAAATCCGGGCTTTGACTAAGAACGTAAATCTTTTTTTCTTTGGGCTCTATTTTTATTTTAACCTCGTTAACCTTCCCGCTGAAAATACTAGCTGCCTTAATTTGGTTTAAAAATTCGTTTTTAGAGCAAACGGCTTGAGTTTCGCATTTTTGGGGAATAACCTCTTGATAGTTGGGATAATCCCCCTCAATTAATTTTGAACTAAGCTGAACCTGAGGATGGTTCACTTCTGACATCGCCGATTCAAAAAGAATCTGATTGGAAGAAAAATAAATTTGGACGTCTCCCTGGCTTTCGCCAAAAATGTTTATAATTTCTCTGGCGGTTTGCTGAGGCAGAATTAAAGAATATTCCCGCAAAAGAGGCGACTTTAAAAAAAGCTTCTTTTCCCCTAAGCGAAAACTGTCGGTGGCTACTATTTTTATCAAATCTTTTTGGAAAGAAAAATAAACCCCCGAAACTTCAGGACGAGCCACTGAAGGAGAAGCGATATTTACCACATGAGAGAGGGCTTGGCAAAAAAGGGAAGCGGAAATGGAAATTTGTTCGCCTTCTTTTAAATAAGGTATAATAGGAAATTCTGAAGAAGAAAAACCCTTAATTTCGGTCTTATAGTTTTCACAGGAAACTAAAAGGTTGGTGTTTTTAACTTCTAAATTAATTGGCTTTTCCGGTAAAAGATTTATTAAACTGGAAAGAATTCGAGTAGGAACAACAACTTCTCCTTCTTTGGTTAGTTTTATCAAGGCCCACCACTTTATTCCTATTTCTAAATTAGTGCTTTCTAAACTAAGAAAGTTTTTTTTACTTTTTAAAAGGATATTTTGAAGAATTGGTAAAGAAAGGGTTTTTTGAGAAATTCTTTCTGTGGTTTTAATTCCTTCTTTTAATATCTTTTGTAATATTATTATATTCATTATTGTTATTATGGTAAATTGTTTTTAATTTTTAAAAACAAATTAACTTCTAATATCTTGAGGAATAATTGTGGATTTAATATGGTAAGAAAGGTTTAATTTTCTAGCTCTTGAAACTTTCCCCAACTTAAACACTTAAAATGCGCTGTTTTATTAGGTTGATTTCCTCAGCAAAGTTTTCGTTTTTTTCTACCTCACCGGCAATTTTCTCATAAGCATGAATAGCGGTGGTGTGGTCTTTTCCCCCAAATTTTCTTCCAATAAAAGGGAAAGAACCCTTTAACTCCTCTCTCAACAAATACATAGCTATTTGGCGGGGCTTAACAATTTCTTTTTTTCGCGAAAGAGAAATAATTTCTTTCTCTTTTAAGTCGTAAAAATGAGCCACCGATTCAATTATTTTTTTAGCACTGACTGTTTTATTGGGCGCAGTAATTAAGTTTTTCAACAATGACTTAGCAATTTCTAAATTAGGAGTTGCTCCTTGAAGTTTCTGGTAAGCTGCTAACCTGTTAAGAGCTCCTTCTAGTTCTCTAACGTTCCTTTGAATGTTAGAGGCAATATAATTTAAAATTTCTTCTGGAAGCTCAGTTTTTCTTTCTAGTCCTTTGGCTTTCAAGATAGCTATTCTGGTCTCGTAGTCAGGATAACTGATGTCGGCTATCATCCCCCCTTCAAACCTGGAACGCAATCTTTCAGCTAAAGCTGGGATCGCTTTTGGGGGGCGATCGGAAGAAAGAATTATTTGCTTATTTTTTTCGTATAAAGAATTGAAAGTATGAAAAAACTCTTCTTGAGTTTTTTCCTTACCCGCTAAGAATTGGACATCGTCAATTATTAAAACGTCAATTGTTTGATATTTGGAACGGAAGCTTTCTACTTCACGGTTTCTAATTGAAGAAACTACTCCCGAGGTGAACTTTTCTGAAGGGATATATCTAACTTTTTTTTGAGAAAAATTCCTGATCGTTTCGTTGCCGGTAGCTTGCAAAAGATGGGTTTTCCCCAAGCCCACTCCACCGTAAATAAACAGGGGGTTATAAACCTGGCCTGGGTTTTTGGCTGCCGCCCAGCTGGCAGCTTGAGCTAACTCATTAAAAGGGCCGACAATAAAACTCTCAAAATTATACCGGGGGTTCAGATTCGTTTCTTTATCAACCTCAAACTCCTGAAACTCTAGTTGACCGGTTTCAAAAAAAGGCACCGATGATTTTTTAGTTATTTTTAAACTTGATTTCCTAACTTCGTATTTTACGTCTTTAATGTTTTCGTCTAAACTGTGGAGTATTTTTAAAATAGTTTTTCCGTATTTTTGTTCCAGCCATTCTTTAGCAAAAGAATTAGGGACTAAAATTAAAACTTTCCCCTCTTTTTGGGAATTAATTTCTGTCCCCTTAAACCAAGTAGCAAAATTAGCCGGGGAAATACTTAATTGAACTTGAGCGAGAACCGCTTGCCAAAGCTCTTCTTTTTCCATAATAACGATAATTAAACACCTTTATTATTATAGCACAAGTCAATATACAGTAAATCCCTTTAAAAATATTACGGATTGTTAACATCTTGGGGAAAAGTTGGGGATTAAAAAACCGTTAAATTTTTACTTAACCTTACAACGTTCGGGTGGTTGTTAAAATAAAAAAATTCTGCTATTATAAGGGATATGAGTATTACTTATCAGCCAAAAAAAAGAAAAAGAAAAAAAGCTCACGGCTTTAGAAAAAGAAAAAAAACCAAAGGAGGAAGGCGGGTTTTAAACAAAAGGAGAAGAAAAAAAAGATGGCAGTTGACAAGAGTTTAAAGAAAAAAGACTTTGAACGAATTTTTAAAAAAGGAAAAAAGATTAAGGAAAATTTTTTAATGCTGGTGGCGGACGAAAATAAAAAGTCAAAACATTGTTTTGGTTTTGTTGTTTCCCGAAAAATTTCAAAAAAAGCTACGGTACGCAACAAAATAAAAAGAAGGTTAAGGTCTTTAATCAAAGCGAAAATGGAAACAATAAAAAAAGGATTAGATGTGATTGTTGTAGCTTTCCCCGGAGCGGGGGAAAAAAGCTTTCGGGAAACCGAAGAGACAATTGATGCTTTGGTCCAAAAAACGAAACGCTTATTAAGTTAAATACTTACTTCAATGTTTAATAGGCCAATTTTAAAAATTATTAAGCTTTATCAAAGGTTTATTTCGCCCAGCTTGGGATTTAATTGCCGTTTTTATCCGACCTGCTCAGAGTATGCTTATCAAACGATAAAAAAATACGGCTTGTTAAAGGGAAGTTGGAAGGGGATAAAAAGGGTTTTTAGGTGCAATCCTTGGAATCCCGGCGGAGTAGACCTTCCTTAGCGAAACTATGGAAATATTAATCAACGCTTTTAACACAGTTTTATATCAACCGCTGTTTAACGCCCTGATTTTACTCTATGAACATCTGCCCGGTCGCGACTTTGGGATGGCAGTAATCGTTTTAACTGTTTTAATCAGGCTGCTCCTCTATCCCTTAATGATGAAATCAATAAAATCACAGAAAGTATTGACCGAGCTGCAGCCCAAAATTCAAGAAATTCAAAACAAATACAAAGAAAACAAAGAGAGACAGGCCAAAGAAATGATGGAGCTGTACCAAAAGGAAAAGATTAACCCCTTCGGCGGCTGTCTGCCTCTTTTAATTCAATTGCCGATTTTGATTGCTCTCTATCGGGTTTTTTGGCAGGGATTCCAGCCAGAGACAATGACCTTGCTTTACAGTTTTGTCCCCCATCCCGGGACTATAGATCCTTATTTTTTAGGATTAGTAAACCTTAGCCAGGCCAGTTTGATTTTAGCGTTAATAGCCGGCGTGGCGCAATTTTTTCAGTCCAGAATGATGATGCCCAAAAACAGAAAGCCGGCCGGTACTGATAAAACAGCCCAATTTTCTGAAATGATGCAAAAGCAAATGCTTTATCTTTTCCCGATTTTTACTGTTTTTATTCTTTGGCGGCTCCCGGCAGCCATCGCCGTTTATTGGATAGTAACGGCCTTATTTTCAATCGGACAACAGCATTTAATCATACGAGCGCCAACCAAACATCAAGAAAAGATTTAACTTTCTTTTTAAAGTCGCCCATGCTCAGTCAAAACGATATTAAAAAAATAAAAGCAACAACAGAAGAGTTTTTCCGGAAAATGACCCTAGAAGTTGGGGTGGAAGTTTTGCCTCCCAAGGACTCAACCGTTTCTATTAATTTAAAATTGGACGAGCCACGGCTTTTAATCGGCGAAAGAGGGCAAACCTTAGCTGAAACTCAGCACCTCTTGAAAGCGATATTAAAAAAGAAAATTTCAGAGCCATTTTTTATTGACCTTGACATTTTAGGGTATAAAAAGAAAAAAGCGGAGTATTTGAAAGAGTTAGCCCGCTCTTTAGCCGATGAAGTAGCTATCACTAAAAAAGAAAAACAGCTGGCGCCAATGCCAGCTTACGAAAGGAGAATTATTCATTTAGAATTGGCCGAGCGTTCAGATATTACTACCGAAAGCATCGGCCAAGAACCGGAAAGGAGCGTGATGGTTAAGCCCTATCCTTGAAATTATTTTCTAGCTTTAACGATAAAAGAGCTTAGACAATCACTCCTGCCGAGCCAGCCGCACTGACCGATAGGCCATTTTCTGAAATCAGGATTACTGACAATTTCAACTTGGCACCTCCCTTTATAATATTCGTCCTCAAATAGTAAAACTATATAATGACCGTCCATTTCCATGGAGGTCATTTTATCTTCGGCGTCGCCTAAATCTGGAAAGTATCCTTCGCCAAGATAGCTGGGAGGAGACGGTAAAACATAGTCTTGACTCTCTTTTTTATAATTTTTATCGCCCCAAAATCTTACTCCTCCTCCGATTATTTGTTCTGTACCGTCTTCTTTATATCTTGGTTCTTGATAAACTGTGATTGAAGAAACGCCTATTGGCACCAGGTTAACCTGGTTAGTGTCTCCTGCGATATTGCTGATCGGATAACATTGGTCGTGATCAACTGTGTCAAAGTCAAATATAGCTGCTCTCCCTAATTGATCTTCATGTTCGTGCAAAACCACACCGTATCTAAGCTGATATCTCCCTAAAGAAGAATCATAGTCCCCGCCGATTAATTTTATGGCTTTGACCCTATCGTTAAAATCAGGCAGGGTATCTGAGCTGTCTGTATAAATTTTAGGATCGTCGGAGCAATCAGCTTGAGCATAAAGATATACCCCCGGGATACGCCAATCCAATTCAATGGATTTATGAATAACGCCGCTAGGAAAGTCCTTACATTCATCTTCATTAAAATCGCTTTGGGAAACAGCTCCAGCACAGGCGGTTGCCTCTCCAAAACAACGAAAGTTTCCTTGCGATTCTACGTCTTCATAAATTTTAACTGCTAAATTTTTTGAACTGGTAAGAAATTCAATTGATTCAATTTTATATTCACCATCAGTCCCCCAGTCAAGAATAATCGCCCCTGCCATTTCTTTTTCCCCTTCCTGTTTTAATTGGGGAAGATTTTGGAAAACTTTCATTGAATTAATTTCTTTTGTATCATCAATTGCTGCCTCACCGCAGTTATTGGTGTTTGAATAAATTCTAATGCCGGTTTTGGTAGGATCAAGCAACGGGTTTTCGGGGATGATAAGCTGAGGATTTATGGTGTTTAAAATTAAAAAAGAAGCCAGAATAATAATCACTCCTAAGAAGCCGGAAGTAATTTGGTCTTTGGCATCGCTCATCGCCGCTGCCGCGCCGGCCGAAGTCACATAACGTATCCCCCCGAGAACTATCGCTCCGAAAGCTAAAATACCGGCGATGATTATGGAAAAGGTAAAAAAGTATCTGATAAAATCAGGCATAGCGGTTTTCACGGTGGTTGGGGCTTCTACTCCGGGCAGAGCCGGGTATTCAATTTCTAATTCTCTTTCTGCGGCAAGCCCAATCAGAGAATCGTTCTCAAGTGGAGCAAAGCAAAAACCGGCGATAAAAATTGAAGAAAGAAAAAGTATTAATAATGTTTTTTTCATTTCATTGTTTTAAAAATAGCAACAGTAATAATTATTAGGGTAACATCCCTCTTCTTTACCTACGTTAAACCATTCTTTTATTAATCCAAAGAGGAACTCTCCTGCTGATAAGATTGTTTCCCAGATTTTTCTTAAAATAATTAATGGTTTCTGCCACCAGGGAGCCATTTCTAATTCTTCTAGAAGGTCGCTCCAGAGCTCTTTAATCTCTTCCCATTCGTTGACAACCTGGACAGCCAAACAAAGAAGCTGATCATCTTCTAAAAGGTCCATATCCGAAACGGACCTACAGCTTAAAAGATGCTTTCCAGCCAGTTCGCCGTCTAATACCTTTTGGTATTCATCGGCCGGTATCCAGCATTGAGCCAGTTCGCAGCGGGAAAAATCAAGCTGTTCCAAAATGTAAGACCTTTTAAACTTAAAATTGTCCGGCAAGTCCTTTAATTCTTCTTCATCAAAATACTTTTCATCAATATCGTTTTTCAACGATTTCTGGTTATTTTCAATATAGTTGTACCCGTCAATAATTGGCCTGAAAAATCTATCACAGCACCCTGGTTTTCCCCTATATCCGCCGCAGCGGAAAACATAACATTTTGTCTCGCAGCTTAAGGGACAGTATTTGCAGGTTACGGTATCTGCGGGATAAAGGGGGTCGGGAGCAAAGGTGGTTTTCCAGCAATAACTTTCATCGGCTAAGAATTGAGCGCAAGTTTCGCATTGGCTGGCATCTTCCTGACACTCATTTTTAGCGCCAATAATATTGGGTGGTTGAGGGCCGCTGGCACAGTCGTCCGGAGGTCCTTCAATCAGTTCCCAGTCGGAGCCAGCGGGTTCAAGAAGATCAGGAATCAAAAAATATTTATAACATCTGGCAGCGCACATATTGTCGCATTCCCAGTCAGCAATTTTCGGGATAGGGGGGATTCCCTTTGCCGGATCTCCGGGATTGCCATGAAGTATCTCTTCGGTTTTATCTACCATGGTTTGGCCGTTTTCAATGATCAAACTAAATTCAGCTAGCATTTTGGAAGCCAGGATGGCGCTTCTGTCAACTACTTCTCCAATGGGAATTTCTCTGCTGCAGAGCCATTCTCCAGTTTCTTCCAAAGGAAGACAGGATTTATTGATTACTGTTTCTGTCCCAAATTTGCACTCAATAGGACAATTAATACAATAGGTTTCCCCCTCTTTCTCTATCACCTCACAGCCCGGCGGGCAGGTTATTTCAGCAGAAACGCCTCTTCCTTTATTGTATAAAAAATTAGGAGTTAAAGAAAGAGAAAGGGTTAGGATTAAAATTATAGCCGTTTGTTTTTTAAGCTTTACCATAAAATTTTATGACAATAAAAAATGGCCGGATCATGACTGGCTTCGGTTTCACCGGGAAGTTTAAGGTTAGTTTCAATTTCCTCCCATTCGGGAACTTTTTCTATAACCATACCAGAAAAAGATTCAGGGACTCGAGCTTGATCAATGCTGATGGGGCCTTGGGGGCATCCTTGCATCATATCTCCAGCTTCCACCACCCAGGATAAATCTTCTTCAAAATCGCTGATGATTTTTGAATTGGTTACTGTTTCAGTTAATTTATTGGTGATTAAATCTTGCCAGGCGTCGTTTTTTTCTGGCTCCGCCATATTCAGAAGCTGACGAAAGAGGTTTTCAGCGTCTTCAATTTCTAAAATTGCATTAAGGCTTTCTTCATTTTCAAACAGAACTCTTAAGACCTCTCTTTCTTTTAATAATCTTTTTAATCTGTCATTTTCACCAATTAAAACATCAACCAAAAACTCTTCGTTTTTCTTTATTATTTTTTCCAGATTTTCGTCCTTTCTTAAAAATAAAATCAGTTTTTCTTTTAGTTCTTCCTCATTAATTTTTTCGCTGATTTGATACGATAAAAAATCAAGAGAAGAATAAGGAGCAATTCTTAGGCCGTGGCTATTGGGCTCTTTTGGGGTGCCGTAAATCGGTTCGCCGTCTCGGTCTTCTCCGTTAATAAAATCTTTTTTTTGCTCTTCTATAACGTCGCTTGACAGGTTGTTCAGCCAGTTTTCCTCGTCTGAGCCACCGCCCTGAGGATTTATTCTTTCCATGGAAGTGGCCGGCTCTTCTCTGCCGGCAAACCAGCCGGTTTGACAATTAACTTCTTCCACCAGGTTGCCAAACTGGTCATAGAGTTCCAAGATTTCACCATCATTGCTTAAATTTAAATTTGCTTTGATTAGATCATCTTCAATGTCAGAAATCGTTTTTTTATTACTCTCTAAAAGATAAAAACCCTGAGCCGGGATCGTTCCAGAAAGCTCAATCTCAAGTTTATCTTTAACTACTAATTTCCAATCAGAAAGGTCAATGCTTCCTTGAGTGTTGTTATATAGCTCAATCCATTCGTCATCGGGCTCAGCTTGAGTTCCCATCCAGCTAATTTCGTTAACAGCTACCTCGTTTTCCAAGGCGCCTAAAATTCTAGCTGCTGTTTTGGCGAAGTTTTGATTAGAAAAAAGCAGGTCGCGGTAGGGCCACTCACTAACCAAATAAGTCATTACTTCTTTGATTTTTAAAATATTTTTCAGTTTATTTTTATCTATTTTGTTGTAGCTTGGTTCTTGGTAAAATAAGAGATTTTTAATTAAAGTTTTAGTTTCGCTGTTAGCTAATAACTGGTCAAGATTATCAGAGTTTCTCATCTTTTCAGTCAAAGGGAAAAATCCCATCTTCACCTGAAACTCAACTAGGGTCGCTTTAATTTGCGCAATTAAATCTTGGATGACAGCATCTTCATAATCGCAGGTTATTGTTTTGTCGTCCGGATCACGACAAATACTGCCCAGACAGTCATAGCAACTGCATTCTTCAAAATACTCGCAACAGCACCCCGGACAGAAGCTTTTCCAGCCGTCCATGCCTAATCCCTCGCAGCAATCGTAATCTCCGCAACTTCCCCAGCATCCTTCGTTTTGGGTGCCTTGGCAACAAGTGCTTTCGCAGTCCGTCCATTCCCACCAAGGCCAAACTCCTCCTTCGTTACAGACATCGGCACAGATCACCCAGTTTGAACAAGCATTATCACAGCAGTCCTCGCAGCAATTGTTGCAAGTATAGTAACGACTTAACTCTTCTACTGGTTCTTTCAATTTTTCCGCTTTTATTTTAATAGCTTCAGAAAGTTTTTTAATACAATCTAAACGGTCGTTATTTTCTAAAAGAGAAGTTGGGTCACCATCTGAGTCAAATGCATAACAATCAATAGGTTTAAACCCTGAAGGATAGGTTGCGTTTCGTTTCCCCCAAAGATTTTCAATTAATCCTCCCAAAGGAATTTCCAAATAAGTATTAGCGTCAATTTTGGGCAAGCTAACCACAAAATTGCTTAAAGATACATTCGGCAAGGAAACATCAAAATCTGTTAGTTGAGGGTTTATAGTATTAAGGACAACAAAAGCAAAGAGTAAAATAGCCAATCCCAAAAGCCCAGACGTTATTTGAGAGGCAGCATCTTTTTGGGCCGAAGAAGAGCCGCCCGAAGCTAAATAACGGAAGCCGCCATAAACAAAAGAGCCGAAAGCCAGAAGGCCGGCTAAAAACAAGCCCAAATGGAAAATGTATCTAATGTAATCTGGGAGGGCCTCTTTGGTGGTGGCCGGAGTTTTAATCCCGGGAAGTTCAGGATAAGCCACTTCTAAAGGTTTTTGGGCTAAAATAAAAGATGCTCCTAGAAAAAGAAAAAGGAGCAAAAATAAAACTAATAATTTAGCTTTGCTGTTTTTCAGCATTTCTCATTTAGCTTGTTAACTCATAATAAGCAGCTAAGCTCCAAAAAGGGAGCCCTCCAACAAAGGGAGCGACTTCACCCAGAATGGGGGTAAAGAACTTTTTATATTTCCCCCGGAAAAGTTTCCTTAGCCCCTTTTCTGTTCCCTGTTTTACCCTTTCCGATGTTTTCATTACGCCTGACCTGAGCCACATCCAGCCGCCGATAAAAATAGTGCCAACTCCATCAGAAATCCAGGAAGGAATTTCTCCGATGCCAAAAAAAATATCTAAAATAAGACAAATCACGCCAAAAATATCAAGCAAAATCGCCACGATCAATATAATCACTTCGGGGCGAGTAAAGGCAGAAAATTTATTAGTTGCTTCATCTGGCGCTTTTTCTTCAGCTCCTGGCGTTGGTATTCCTGGAGAAGGTCTTTTTGTAGCTGCCTTGCCTATTTTTTTTCCTGCTTTTCCTAATTTCCCTGCCTTTCTGACTCCTTTAGCTGCCGCTATTCCTTTGCGAGCTGCCGCTAATCCTTTAGCAGCGCCAGCAACAACTGCCGGTAAAGCCATAGATTTTTATTAAACGGGTAATCCTTTAGCCTTTTTAATTTTTAAGACCTCTTCTGGGGCGGTAGTAATAATCTGGTCTTCGGTATAAGAAGCCACCACCTTTATGGCTACGTGCTTTGGGCCAGCGAAGAACATTCCTTCGCCGACCTCGGCCTCTAATAAAAGATATTTTTCTTCTTCGGTTAAATTAAAAGTTTTTTGAACCACGTCCATAGTGGCCGGACTCTGCTTCATTAAAAGCTGTAGAGAGGAATTAGTAATAATTGGCTTGCCGTAGTCCGATTTCATAAAATCAACCACATCTTGAGTGATGGTTGTCACTCCCAGCCAGTATTTTCTGGCTCTTTTAGCTATACCGTAAAGGAAAGAAGCGCCGTCCGTGGTCTGCATTATCCACCAGGCCTCATCTACTACTAAAATTCTTTTTTTCAATTCTGACCTGACCGTATTCCAAATATATCTCATAACAATAAACATGGCTATGGGGCGTAGCTCGTCTTCCATATCTCTGATGCCAAAAGATACGAAGGGCTTGTCCATAGAGATGTTGGTGGGTTGGTTGAAAAACTCTGCGAAGGTGCCTTTAGTGAATTTTCTCACTCTCCTGACTAAAGATTCTGCTCCTTCCATTCCTTCCAGAACCGCTTCAAGGTCAGACATCAAAGGAATTTTTTCTTTCCAGGTTTTAGGATCAGTTTCAGGGGTAATATCTCTGGCTCCGTAGGTTTCCGTTAAGGCTCTGTCTATAATAGCGTCTTCTTCCGGATTAAGACCGCCCAGCATAATTCGCAGTAGCCCCACCAAATTAATAACGTTTGACCTTAAAACATCAGCTGGTTTTTCATCCGGCCGGGGAGTGGGCAGGTCAAAAGGATTGATATGGTTGGGGCTGGAGAGGGAAATGTTGAAGAAGGAGCCGCCGACGGCATCAGCCAAGAATTTATACTCGTTTTCCGGATCAATAACTATAGTGTCTACCCCCAGCATTAAAGAGCGTAAAATTTCTAATTTTACCGCGTAAGATTTACCGCTTCCGGCTTTGGCAAAAACAACACTGTTGGCGTTTTCTAAAGAGAATCTGTCAAACAGAATTAAAGAATTATTATGTTGATTTATGCCATATAAAATTCCTTCATTAGAGCTTAGATCAAAAGAAACGAAAGGAAAAATAGAAGACAAAGGATCAGTGTTCATTGAGGTGTGGACTTGAAGCTGATCCAAGCCATAGGGGGAAGTACAATTGAAGCCCTCTCTCTGTTGGTAAAGGGCGGGTTTTATATAAATCAATCTTGACTCTAAAATTGATCTTAAGGTATTTTCAATTTCTTCTAACTCCTGAGCTTTATTAGCGTAAACAGTTAGATAGAGGCCGAATCTAAACATTCTTTCCTGGGCAGTTTGCAACCTGTCTCTTAAGCTCTCTAAGTCCTGGTAAGCAGTTTCTAAGGCGGGATCACGAACGAAGCCCTTTTCTTCTCTCTCCATAATTTCAGCCTGGACTTCAGCGACTTTCTTTCTCAGCTGTTTCAAAATTGTCCCGGTTTCTACTGGGTGGATGTGCAGACCGATATCCATAGGAGTGTCTAAGTTAATAACTGGAGAAAACCAAGCTGTGCTTAAGTATCTGGGGTAAGAAAAAATAAAGAAAGATTTAGCCAGCCGCTTGCCCAACTTTAAGTGGTCAGCCGTTAAAGCAATAGAAGAGGGAGCGACAATATCTTTTGCCTCAATGGCCGGGATGGCAAAAATTTTTTCTGGTATTTCTTTCTTCTTTTTTAAAAAAGGAATTTTAAACATTTTTGATAAAAATTCAATTTATCTCAGCGCTTAACGAATTAACTCTGAAGGAATTTCCGGATAATAGCCAACCTCAGATTCCTCAGGATGATATAAACTCCAGAAAAGCTCAATTAGCTCTGGAGTATTCAAGGGAACGCATTGAAGACCGCATCTTCTTAGCCCCAAAGCGACAAATTCCATTCTTTGCCAAAGCTGTGATTTGGCTCGATGAAACCGTTCATCGTTAAAAGTGGGGTTGGGTTTTTTCCCAAACAGGCCCTTGGCCTGTTTCATGCCCGGAATTTCCACCAAAGTGAAAGGGACGATCACAAAAAAATTTTTAGACATAATTGCTCCGCCAGCGATTAGCTCTTTAACAAATTTCTGATATTCGGTGGTTTGCACTTTAAGAAGTTCGTTTTTCTGTTGAGCCCCCAATTCTTTTAACTTATCCAAATAAGGAGTAATATTTAATTTTCGGGACTGGATGGCAATTTCTAAAGAAAAGTCCAGAGAATTCAAAAAGTTCTGAAACTGATAAATGATAGCTTTTTGCTCATCTTCTGATTTTAAAGCAAAATTAAGCGAGGAAACCATTACTACTCCTCTTAAGGCCTTGTTTTTCAACACAATTACTCCTTCTTTTATCTGGTCAATTTCTAAAAATTGTTGGGTGGAAGCTCGAGGCATGCTTTATTTACGCGAGCGATAGTGAAGCGTGAAGATGAATAAAATTCATCGCCCGGTTTTAGTTTCAATTTGAGTACCTATTTTTTTCAATCGACTTTTTTCTGCAATTTTTAACGGTAATTCATCTTCTTCACCTTCTTCTTTTTTGATCACTTCTTTCTCAAAAAATTTTATCGGGGCTTCTCCTTTTTTCCAAATATACATTTTAGGACCGATAAAAAATTTTAAGAAATTCCCAAAAACAACCGGTAAGCTTCGCCCCCCGATTTTTAAAAAAGCAAGGGCGACTCCTCCTCCTCCTAAGACCACGCAGCTGATTAAAAAAACAGAAAAAGGAACGGTAAAGTAAAGGATAAAACAGATAGCGCCGGCTATTCCGATAAATGTAAACTGCTTGAAAGTAAGAGGGCCAACTATTTTTGCTTCATGCTCAATAAATTGAGGAACAGTAAATCTCATATTTATTCTATTGGTTCCCGATAAACGTCTTTTTTAGATGGAGCTTGTGGTTTTTCTTCTTTTTCAGGCGAAGCAGCGGCGGTTTCTTTAAATGTTTTTTTGGGCTCAGTAATCGGCCTAGTAGGGGGAGTAATTTCTGTTTTATAAAGTTTTTCTAAAGCCGGTTTTAGTGGATAAAAAACGAAACGGTTAATTTCCTGAGCTACCTTTTTTGCCACTTCTTCTTTCAGTCCTACTTCTTTTTCTAGGTCATTCTGAAATTCATCTGGTGATAAAACTCCAAGCAAAACCTTACCAGTGCAACGAATAATTTCTGTGATTTGTTTATTTTCAATGTCGTTTCTTATACAAATGTTGAAAATGTCCTCAGAAACTTCCGTTGAGAAAATCGCCTCTTTTAGCTCAACGGGGAGAGCATTATATAATTTCCACAGTTGATCTCGGCTGTAGCCTTTTAGCATATTTCTATTGACAAATTTTTAATGTTAGTTTATAATGTGTTTAAGTAAATCCCCTAAAACATATTTAAAAGGAGGTAATTATGGGATTTTTCGATCTTTTTGCTCCTCCGTCTCCAGAGCAGACTTGTAGGAGGGCCTTACGGGCTAAGTTTATCTCTAGAAGAGATCATAATGAAGCCTGGAAGACAGCTACGTCGATGGCGGAAGCGGCTGCTCTTGAGAAGTCAACAGCTAGGGCTCGGCAAATGTCGACTAAGTACATAAGCCAGGCCGAAGAAGCTAAGAAGGAAAGGGAGAAGGAAGAGAATAAACTTTTCGACTTTAAAGAGCCAGAAAAGAAAAGCTGAATTCTTCATTTGACTTCTTATCAGTAGATGGACGGTCGTTTGTAGAGATCGTCCTTTTTCTTTTATAATTTACCCTTTTTAAATTTTTTCTTTTTTCTTTTTGCTTCTTCTATTTTCTCTTCTGCTTTCTTTCTCTCTTTTTCTACTTCTAAGAAAGGTTCAATGGCTGTCTTATAAAGTTCAGCTAAGTGGATTTTCATTCCTTCAACAGCTTCTCTGGCTGGTTCAATTTTATCTTTTTTAATTTCCATTTCTCCTCGTTGTTTTTCCATTTCATTTATCTCTTTATTTAACCGAGACAGGCTTTCATTCGCTCTGGTTAAAGCATCTCCACTCAGCCGGCCAGAGTTAATCTGTTCTTCGGTTCCGCTTAAACTTTCTCTTAAAGAAGCTAGGTGCTCCCCCCATTCTTTAATGGCTGCCCCTAAACTATTAATTGTTTTTTCTTGTTCTTTAATTTCTGAAATTAATTTTTCTCCTTCCTTTATCGGTTTTTGAAGTTCTTTTGGCATTTCTTTTTCTGTCGTAGGCCAGTTCTTTATTATTTCTTTTCTTTCTGCTTCTTCTCTTATTCTTTCTTTTTCTTCTTTTGGTACTTCCACCCAGCCAGCTTTCTCTTCCCATCTGAAATGAGGAGGTTCTTTCCAGGGTTTTTTTCTTTTTATTTCTTCTCTTTCTTCTTCGGGAACCTTTGCCCAACCAGTCCTTTTTTCCCAACGGAAATCAGGCGGTACTACACCCTTACCTTCTAATAATATAGAAGAAGTCCCTCTCTTATTTTCTCCTTTCTCAACAAAGTCATCAAATCCAGCTGGCGCAGTCATCCCCGCCGCTTTTAGGTAATTATTTTTAATGGATTCAAAATAATTTTTATATTTTTCCCTAAAAGCAGTAGCTGTTTCTTGGTTAACTTCTCCTATTTTTTCTCCGTGCTGTTCTACAAACTCTTTAAATATTTTATCCATGGTATCCATGTAAGTAGGAACAAATACTTTTACCTGCCTAATTGCTGAACGATAAAAGTCACTTCCCTTCAGTTCAGCTGTTGCTGAAACTACATCTTTATTTTCAAAAACTTCTCTCTCGGCAGCAGCCAAGTGACCCGGCCTTGTTTCTTCGGTCGCTCTCATTATTGACACGCTCTTAAGGGCTCTAGTTTTTATTTTTTCTTCTTCTGAAGTAAGGGTTTCTCCTTCGGCCATTTTCTCTCTAATATTTAGAGGCAAAGATTTTTGTAAATGTTTTTGGATAGTAGGATCTTTTTCTGAATAGTTGAATCCTACCCCCTTTTCCCCAGCTATTACAGCCGCAAATCGTGGGTCGTGCCTCAAAATATCATTCCCCAATCCTCCTCGGTAAGCTATTTTGATAAGACCTTTGGTTTCTTTTAAGAACCCTTTATGTTGGAGGAGTTCTTCGTCAGTAAGCGGTTTTTGGGGATCTTTGCTGTATTTCCGGCTCATGGCTTTGAAATAATCTTCGGAGTCCCCTCTTGATATTATTTGTAATAACTCTCCTGCAGCTTGTTTGCCAATAACCTGTCCTGATCTTATTCTTTCTCCAATGCTATAAGAAGAATAAGGAGAAGCTCCTTCTTTAGCTTTATTAATGTCGTCGCGCCATTCACCATATTTTTCCATAGCTGCTACTGGTCCCGTATGTCTGACAAGGGGTACTCTTCTTAATTTGCCAGCTGTCCATCCAGCTGCTTCCTTTACCCTTAATCCTTTTTCTAAACGTGGGAGCACTTCTTTTCTAAGAGGGGTCAAGCCGCCTTTAAGAGCCGCCTTGCCAAGAGCTGGACCTTTGGTTTTAGCAAAATTAACAACAGCGCCGGCACCCATAGCTGAAGTAGAAGTGGCAGTGAAAAAGCCAATAAGCAAGAAAGCTAAAACTACGCCGTAAGGTAAAAGATTATTAACAAACTCAACAACCGGAATGGTGAGCCAGCCAAAAGCTAAATCAGGCGGGGCTGCCGGGAACATACCGGGCGCTAAAACTATCAATTGCTCGGCTAAATAAAGAAAGAATCCTGCGACAATCCCAAGCATTGACCACTCAATAAACTGCCGCCACCATTCATCCCAGCCCAAAATGCTTCTGAAAACATGTTGTTGGGCGCCCGGAAAAACCTTGGAAAGGAAGGCGATGGGCGAAACGATGACCAAAACCCAGATCATTATGTAGCGTAAAATAAAAAGAAGGGCAAACATAAGAAAAATAAGACCGCCTATCCAGTCAAAAGCAATCATAGCTATGGTTTTTCCTAAAGTAGCGGCAGCGTAACGAATGTCAAAGAAATGCCTAGAAAAAATATCATGAAGCATTGTCCCTTGCTGAACAAAGAAAACCCCCATTGTTTTTAAGCCGGCCACTTCTTCTAAGAAAAAGTTCATCAAAATATTCGTAGCATCCACAATTAGCCCGCTGATCACTGGAGTAAAGTTGATTAAAAGGGCAATAATAATTAATCTCGGAAGAGCTTTTTTAACTTGATATTCACTGATCCTGAGGGCAGTAGCTAAACCGATGAAGACCAGGGCAACGATAAAGAATAAATTTGCAAAATCCCTAACGATCGGCCAGCCAATATCTACAATGCCGCCATGAGTGTAGGGCAAGCTCATAAAATAAGGGCTTAAAACCCAGTTTAAAATCAGGCCAGCCAGCCCCATAAATAGATTAGAAACAGCTAAAACAACCTGGAGAACAATATTGACGATACTAACAGGGATGCTCAGTAAGGCTGAAAAAAAATCGCCTTGAGCTTGAGTAAAATGAAGAGGCAAAAGCAGTCCTAAAAGAATACAAAATAAAACAGCCCCGAGCCACCCTGCTCTTTTTCTGAAAAGGGCGGGGGCTGCGGAGCGAGTATTAAAAACTGCTAATCCGTTGGATTCCTTAGAAAAAATTTTTTTTATTTTACCTCCCATTAATTTCATTTTAACACATAGATTATTCTATTGTATATTATTAGAAAATTTATATCAATCGTTTAAGGGAGTTAACTGTAGGGCAGGCTTTTGGCCAGTAATAACCAATTCTCAATACTTAGCGTTTCAGCCCTTCTTTCAGGGTGAATATTATTTTTCAAAAGCCAATTTTTAATTTTTCCCCGCTCAATTTTTAAACTTTCAGACAGATTGTTAATTAGTTGTTTTCTAGGGTGAGAAAATCCTGCTCTAACAACTTTAAAAAATCTACGTGAATTTATTTTTCTAGTTTTGTTAATCTTTGGGTTAATCCGGATAATCGCCGAATCAACCTTGGGCGGAGGCCAAAATGATTTTTTGGGAATATAAGAAACAACTTCTGGTTTAGCGTAAAATTGAACCGAGACCGATAGAAGGCTCATATCTGGTGGCCGGGCGCAAATCCTTTGTCCTACTTCTTTTTGAACAATTAAAATCATTTCTTTCGGCGGTCCGCTTTCCAAAAACTTCCGGATAACCGGCGCTGTTAAGTAAAAAGGCAAATTCCCTACTACTTTATATGAATTATGAATTATGGTTTTAGGGTTAAGGATTTTAAGAATGTCACCCTGAATAATTTCAACATTTTTAATATTCTTTATTCTTAATTCGTTATTCAAAATTCTTGCAAGATTGGGGTCTTTTTCTATGGCAATAACCTTTTTACTTTTTTTTGCTAACTCTTTTGTTAAAGCCCCCAAACCCGGACCGATTTCTAAGACAATATCTTTAGTTTTTAAATGAGCCGCTTTGATAACCTTTTTAATTGCTCTTTTGTCAATTAAAAAATTCTGACCCAGTTTTTTTGAGGGGCGAAGTCGGTATTTCTTGGATAGGTTCTGCATTAAATTATTTTAACATTAATTTTGGTTCTGTGGGACTTGACTTTCTTTTACGATTCTTAGATAATCAAGAAAGATATTAAATGTCGCCTTATTTCACATTTAGGAATTATTTTATAAAAATAAAGGGCTCTTCCAGAGACCCCTTCCTTTATATAGGAATTACAGCAGTTATTTTACTTAGTATAGTTTGCACTTGCCCTGGCCTATCTTCAATTTCCCTCAACACTCAAGGGATTTTTTCTTTATTAGAAGAGAGCTTTTCCGAACAGCCCTTTATCGGGCCGGTTAAAAATTCCTCTTTGGGATCGCCTGACTTTCTTTTTGTTGAAAATTCTAGCTTAAAAGCCGTATCTCCGCCAGTGGTCATTACCCCTCAAGTTTTGGGGATGTGGATGGGAGAAGGAGATATTACCGAAAGGAAAGAAATTACTGAATATGTTGTAGAAGAAGGAGATAGCTTATGGGCTATTGCCGCTCGCTTTGATGTTTCTTTGGATACTATTATTTGGGCCAACGATATAAAAAATTTATTAATCCAGCCCGGTCAGAAACTTCTCATTTTACCGGTTACCGGAGTAATGCATTTGGTTAAAGAAGAAGATACGGTGAGCAGTTTGGCTGAAAAATATAAAACCGATGCAGAAAAAATTATTGAATTTAATGACCTTTCCGGGGCAGGGGATATTATGGTTAATGAGGTTTTGATTGTTCCTGACGGGAAACTGCCTTCAATCTCAATTGTTCAAGTCCCCACAGTTTCTGCCGGATCATCAACCAATAATTTTTACGGCCAGTCCCACTCTTTCCCTTGGGGGCAGTGCACTTGGTGGGTGGCTCAAAAAAGAGCAATTCCAGCTTGGGGGCATGCTAAAGATTGGCTAAACAACGCCATTAGATCAGGTTACGCAGTTTGCAAAGGAAGTTATTGCATCCCTCAGGTGGGAGCGGTTATTTCTCTATCCGGAAACAGATATTATGGCCACGTGGCTTATGTGGAAGAAGTGAAAGGAGATAAAGTGGTTTTCTCGGAGATGAATTATATTGGTTTGGGCAGGATGAATTATAGAACTTTAAGAGTGGGATCTCCTTCAATTAAGGGTTACATATATTAATTAGATCTCTCTTAGGCGGTATATTAAGGCCTCTGAAAGATGTTCAAAAGATATATTTTCTGAGGCCTCTAAATCAGCAATGGTTCTAGCTACTTTTAGCACTCGATGATATCCTCTAGCTGATAATCTCCCCGAATTTACGTAGTTTCTTAGAAGGCCCCCAGATTTACTGTCAATTTGGCAGTATTTTTTTATTTGAGGAGCTTCCATTTCAGAATTAGTTAAAATTCTTTCTTTTTTGAATCTTTCTTTTTGAACTTTTCTAGCTTTTTCTACTTTTTCTTTGATTTTAAAACTGATATTTTTTTCGTCATTCTCCACTAATTTTTCATATTTTATCTGAGGGACATTGATGAAAATATCAATTCTGTCCATAAGGGGCCCGGAAAGCTTTCTTTGGTATTTTTGGATTTGAGAATTAGTACAGCGGCACTGTTTTTCCGGATCACCGTGAAATCCGCAAGGACAAGGATTACTGGCTGCTACAAGAGTGAAGCGAGCCGGCAGAGAAAGAAAATGCTTGGCTCTTAAAACAGTAATCTTTCCTTCCTCTATCGGCTGTCTTAAGCTTTCCAGGACGTCCCGGTGAAATTCCGGGAATTCATCTAAAAATAAAACTCCCCGATGAGCTAAAGTAATCTCTCCCGGTCTTGGTGGATTGCCCCCGCCGATTAGGGCCACTTCAGAAGCGGTGTGGTGAGGGGAACGAAAGGGTCTGAGAGCAATTAGAGGAGAGGTATGGGAGTTACAGTCTTTGGGAAGAAGTCCGGCAATACTGTAAATTTTGGTAACTTCCAGAGATTCTTTAAAAGAGAGTTTTGGCAAAATAGAAGGGAGGGCTTTGGCTAAGAGAGATTTTCCCGCTCCTGGCGGCCCCTGCATTAATAAATTATGGGAGCCAGCGGCTACAATTTCCAGGGCTCTTTTGGCCGATTCTTGGCCGCGAATCCAATTTATGTCCACCGGATAATTAACTTTTTCTAAAAAACCTTCTGTTTTTATTTCAAATGGAGAAATTTGAATTTTCCCTTCCAGATAGTCAATCGCTTCTTTTAAGGTTTCTACTCCGACTACTTTCACCCCTTTGATTAGAGCTGCTTCTCCAACATTTTCTTTTGGCAGGATTATTTCTGACCAACCTTTTTCTTTTGCAATTTGAGAAAAAGAAAGCGTTCCCTTGACTCTTCTCAAATTTCCGTCTAAAGCCAATTCGCCAATGAAGAGCCGGCCTTGAGGGTTGAAATTTATTTGCTTTGAAGCAGAAAGAAAGCCCAAAGAAATAGGAAGGTCATAAAGAGACCCTTCTTTCTTTAGGTCGGCGGGAGCTAAAGAAACCAGGACGCGAACTGGTTGCTGGTGGGGCGACTGATAGCCGGAACTTTTTATAGCTGCTCCGACTCTTTCTTTAGATTCCTGAACCGCTTTGTCTGGCAGGCCCACAATTTCAAAATGCCTCAATCCGTATGAGGCATCTACTTCTATTTCAATAATTCGGGTGTCCAAGCCGACATTAGCTGCCGAGAATACTTTAGAGGGCATGCTTAAATTTATTTTTTACATTTTACGCAAAAGCGGGCTTCTGGATGGACTTTTAATCGTCTTTCGTCAATTTTTTTTCCGCAATTCTCACAAATTCCATACCGATTTTTTTTAATCTTTTCCAATGCTAAGTTAACATTCTTTAACTTTAATTCCAAACTGTATTCAATTGGCAAAAGAGTGCTGTATTCTTCTACTTCATCAGCTGCTCTTTCCAAGGCCGAAGAGCCAGAATCGCCATTCCAGCGAGGAAAACGGGTGTCCCAGTCCCCTTTGAGTTTTTCATCTTTTTGGGCGAATTTTTCCAACTCTTTTTCTAAATCAACTTTCTCTTTTTCCAACTTTTCTTTTATTTCTTTAAGTAATTTTTTGTTCATTGCGGCAATTTCTGTTTTAATTGAAGAATTCTGGACAGGACGGCTTCTACCTTTGTTCTGGAAACTTCTCCGTTTCTGAAGGCCTGATAAAAATCCTCCAGTCCTTGAGCAGTTTCTATATCCCAGCCAGAAAAAATTAAAATATCTACCCCGGCCTCTACCGGCTTGGTAACAATTTCTTTTAAATCAAAATTATTTAATAAAGAATCTTGAGCTAAATCGTCGGAAACAACAAGAATTTCCGGACTGATGCTGTTTTTCATAAATTGAACAGCCTGAGAAGAAAAAGTAAAAGGCAGCAGAGGATCAAGGTTTTTATAAACAACGTTGGCCGTCATTATCAGCTCGGGATTGGCTTCGGCCGCTTTTTTAAATTGAGAAATTTCCGGAAGGATTTCTAATGTCGCTAATTCATTTTCGGGATGAGAAACGATTCCCCCATAACCCGGGAAATGTTTTATAGCAGTTAAAATTCCGGCTGCTTTTTGCCCCGAAATCAGAGATTTTGCCAAAATGCCGTTTTCGGCAGCTGGTTTTTGGAAGGAACGATTAAAAATGAAGTCTCCCTCGTTGGCTAAATCTAAAAGAGGAGCCAAATTTAAGTTTATCCCCAAGTCTTTTAATTCTCTTCCTCGATTTAGACCCGTTTGATAGGCCTGTTCAAGGTTTTTTATTTCTGATTGGGCCGTTTTTTCTTGCAAAAAATCAATTCGGGAAATAACACCTCCTTCTTGGTCAACGGCGACTAAAAGAGGAAGTCCGGTTTCCTCTAAAGAAAGTTCTTGTAATTCGGCAGTTAAATTTTTTAACTGCTCAGCGTTTTCAATATTCTGGGAGAGCAAAAGTACGCCGCCCGGTCTATATTTTTTAAACGTTTCTTCTAATTCCGGAGTAACGGTAGTTCCTTTAAAACCAATAATAAACAATTGGCCAATTTTTTCTTCTAGCTCTTTAGCCTTAATTGCTCCAATCGCTTTTTCCATGCCCTGAAAAGAATTACTAAAAAGGAAATAGTCGTCAAATTGGGCATAACAAATTCCCAGATCTTGCTTAGAAATGGTTAAGTAGCGAATCCCTACTCCTTGTACGGCGGCAGTTCTGAAATAAGAAACCAGGGCGGGAATTTTTCTACCGGAAAGCCAAATTCCTTCTTTTGCTATTTTATTTTCCCAATTTCTAAACATTTCTATCAATCCCTCTTTTTCTTCTACTTTTGTTATCAAAATCATCCTATTTCCCTCTTCTTGTTTAAAGAGTAAAAGAGTGTAGTTTTCTTCTAATTTCTCAAGAAAACCCGAAGGGATTTCCGCTTGATAAGCAGAAGCTAAATCTTCTAAGGTTGCTACTTGATTTTTTTCTAAGTTTTTAAATACTATTTGGATTAAGCTTTCCTCCGGCAATTCTTCTTTCATAAGCTGGCTGAATTTTTCAGGAACTTCTGTTATTTCAGTAATTTCTGGACTGAGGGTTTCAGTTACCGAAATTAAAGGAGCAGGAATGGTTATTTCTGGTTTTTCCTCTTCTTCCTCCTCCTCTTCTTCTTCTTCTTCCTCCTCCTCTTCTTCTTCTTGCTCACCTACAATAGGAAGAGGTGCCCCTTCTTCTCTTACTCCAAAGAACCAGTAAAGAAAACCTATCAATAAAAGAAAAACCAAAACGGTTCCTATTCTGACTAGAATTTTAGTGGTTGAAGAAGGTTTAAGAGGAGGAATTTTAGGGATTAAAGTGCCGAGAGGGATTTTTTCAATTTTTTCTGGAGTTTCTTCCTGGGGCAATGGCCGAGGAGCTCTTTTTCTTTCTTCAGGGGTGATAGCAGCTACTCTTTCTCTTTCTTTTTGAGCTTCTCTTTCTCTCAGCTTAGAAAGATCTTTTGCCATTGTCCTGATCTCTTCCCGTTTAAGAAACTTTAACTTTTCTTCTTTTTCTCCCGGATTTGGGTTTTGAACCATTTTTTTTAAAGGTTAAGATTTTTCCTCTTTAACCGCTTTTAAAGAAAGATTTATTCTTCCTTGTTCGTCAATAGAAATAACCTTAACGGGCACAATCTCTCCCACTTTAACCACATCCTCCACTTTTCTTACTCGATGAGGAGCCAGTTGAGAAATATGAATTAATCCTTCTTGGCCGGGCAGGATTTCTGCAAAAGCTCCAAAATCTAAAATTCTCGTTACCCGACCCTGAAAGACTTCTCCCGCTTTGACTTCTCTGGTGATATTTTTTATCCAGGCAATAGCTTTTTTAGCCGCTTCTTCCTTTTCTGCTGTAACAAAAACCTTACCGGTGTCTTCAATATCTATAGAAACCCCGCACTCTTCAATAATTTCATTAATAACCTTGCCTCCCGGGCCAATCACTTCTCTAATTTTCTCTGGGTTAATCTGGAGGGTTAAAATTCTGGGAGCATAGGGCGACAATTCCGGCCGTGGTTTGTCAATAACTTTTTTTATTTCATTTAAGATTTCCAATCTGGCTTTTTTCCCTTGTTCCAAGGCTTCTTTAAGAATTTTTTCATTTACTCCTTTTATTTTAACGTCCATTTGCAGGGCATTAATGCCGTCTTTCGTCCCGGCCACTTTGAAATCCATATCTCCATGGTGGTCTTCAGGACCCTGAATGTCAGTTAGAATTTTATAATTACCTTTACTGTCCTGCATTAACCCCAAAGCAATGCCGGCCGCCGGCTTTTTTATCGGCACGCCAGCATCCATCAAGGCGATGGCCGAAGAAGAAACCGAAGCCATGGAAGTGGAGCCGTTGGAAGAAAGGATTTCCGTAACCACTCTAATAGTATAAGGAAACTCATCGGAACTGGGGATTAAGGGAATAAGAGCTTTTTCTGCCAGCATGCCGTGACCGATTTCTCTTCGACCCGGTCCTCTCATCGGTTTTATTTCCCCGGCGCTATAAGGAGGAAAATTATAATGATGCATAAATCTTTTTCGGCCCACTATTTCCATCCCCTCCATTAATCTAACGTCTCCCGGCGCTCCCAGGGTCAAAATGGAAAGAGCCTTGGTTTGGCCTCTAATAAAAAGGCCAGAACCATGGGTTCTGGGCAAAAGGCCAGCTTCGCAATGAAGAGATCTAATTTCATCCAATTTTCTTCCGTCAGGCCTTTTTTCTGACTGGATAACATTAGTATGAACCAACCTGTCAATTTCTTTTTCAAAAAAATCTTTAGCATATTTGCCTTTTCCTTCACCAGGATATTTTTCTTCAATATAATAAACCAGTTCTTCTTTGAGATCGTTTACCTCTTCCATCCTTTCAATTTTGTTTTCTTGATAAAGAGATTTTTCTAGTCTTTTGCCCAAAAAATCTTTTATTTCTTTTTCTAACTCTAAATCAGCCGGGGGCGTTTCTGATAAAACTTTTTCTTTACTGGCAGTTTTAGAAATATCTTTTTGAAAATTAATTAAATCTTTTAGATGGGGTTTGGCAAATTTTATTGCTTTTAGAATAGTTTCTTCCGATACTTCTTGTCCTTCCCCTTCTATCATATTGATTAAAATGTCGTTATTTTCCTCTACGCCAGCAAAAACTAAATCTAAATCGCTTTGCTCTCTCTGTTCATAAGTAGGATTTAAGATAAGCTTTCCGTTAATCTGACCTACTCTAACCGCTCCTAAGGGGCCGGCCCAGGGGATTTCTGAAATGGAAAGAGCGGTAGAAGCTCCGATTAAACCAATAATATCGGGATCATTCTCTCTGTCCCAAGAAAGACAAGTGGCCACTACCTGCACCTCTTTTTTTAATCCTTGAGGGAACCTGGGCCTGATAGCTCTGTCAATTAATCTGGCAGTTATGATGGCTTCATCTGAAGGACGGCTTTCTCTTCTAATGTAGCGGGAGCCCAAAATTTTCCCGGCAGCATAATATCTTTCTTCGTACTCCACGGTTAAAGGGAAAAAATCTACTCCCTCTCTCTCGTATTTGGAAATTACGGCTGTAATTAAAACTAAAGTATTGCCGTGTTGCACCAAACAAGAACCCGAGGCCTGTTCAGCCAAGTTTCTCAATTCAACTTTTAATTCCTTACCATCAAGATTTAATTTGAATTCATTAGTTTCCATTTTTTTAAACCCTTCAGACACTTCCCTCAGGCGACACGCAGTCAGCTTTAGAAGAAAAGACAAAGATTATTCTCCAGCTGCTGCTATTTCTCGCCAGCCATCTATGCTTTTATTAAAATCACATTGCGCTTAGAGGGCTGGCTCCGAAGTGTCGCCTTCGGGAAATATCTTCAGGATAATTTAGTTTCTCAATTCAACTTTTAATTCCTTACCATCAAGATTTAATTTGAATTCATTAGTTTCCATTTTTTTAAACCCTTCAGACACTTCCCTCAGGCAATTTATTCAGCACTTCGGCAAGCATCCTCAGGTTAATTTAAATTAACTAGCGAACATTTCTGTTATTTTTTTAATAAATATTTCTCTGGATTTCTTTCCAAGTCAATAAATTCATCAACTATCTCTTTTAATTTACCGGAAGCTGATTTGCCAAAAGCGATAACCTCTACTCTTTTACCTTGGTTTTTTAAGAATTCTACCAATTGAAGAAAATCTCCGTCTCCGGAGGCCAAAACAATAGCGTCTACATTGGGAGAAATCCTGATAGCGTCAATGGTAATTCCCACGTCCCAGTCAGCTTTTTTAAGGCCGCCGTAAAATTCTTGTAAATCTCTGACTCTGGTTTCAATCCCTAATTTAGTTAGGGCCTCAAAAAAGGGCTTTTCCTCGCCAGTTTTAGTTTTAACTACGTAAGCAAAAGCCCTGATTAGGTTTCTTTGAGAAACGGCTAATTTTAAAATTTCTCGGAAATTAACCCGAGCTCCGTAAAGATTTTTAGCAGAATGATAAAGATTTTGAACGTCAATTAAAACAGCTACCCGCTGTCCGGAATGCTTTATTATTGACATAATAAAATTACTTCTTTAAACCGATTTTTTTAACAATGCCGTTATATCTCCTGGTACTTTCTTCTTTCAGATAGCCTAAAAGTTTTCTTCGCTTGGAAACCATTTTCAAAAGACCTCTTTTGGAATGGAAGTCTTTGGGGTGTTTCTTTAAATGTAAAAGCAGCTCTTTGATTTCCTCTGTCAAAAGAGCAATCTGGACTTCGGGAGAACCAGTATCTAAATCGTGCAATTTGTATTTTTTTATTATTTTTTCTTTTTCGTTTTTTTCTAACATATATTTATGCCCCAACGCCGTCTGGAACCCCATCTTAAGAGGGAAATTTAGGCATTTTCAAGGTTTTGAGATGAGGCAACCTAGTCGGGGTGGATATTCAGATTTTAGCACAAAATTGAAAGAACGGAAGTGTCTTACTTTTTCTGGTTTTATTCGGAAAATGAGACAAATGAGACACTATTTAGGCGTCTCATTTTGATGTGTACCCCGTTTAGTGGACACAATTAGGGGAGGGAATCAGCCGGTGGCACGAATTAGCCGCCCTGCGGGCTTAAAAGATGATTTCTATGACTACAATAATGTTAATTCTTTCTAAGAGCTCCCCAACTTCTTTTAAATAATTTAACGATGGATTTTACGATTAATACAAAAACTACTATAAATGCAATAATTCCAATTAAGGAAATCAATAAAAATCCATATTCCGTTTTATTAATTAACGACAGTAAGAAATATAATAAAGCAAATACGCCAAGGGAAACCACAAAAGATCCAACGTAAGAAGTTAGATTAATAACGATCGGCTTTAAGGCTTTTTGGGCCACCTGTTTCTTGATAGGTTTAGCTAAATAGAGAAATAAATAAATAAAGCCGATTGGCCAAGTAAGCATGAAAATAAAGGTTAGTATTATTCTAAGTATAAATAACGGATTTAGGAATTTTTCTATGGAAAATGCGATAAACTGAAGGAAATGATCGACCTTGTCAGAAAATGTCGGAATGTGAATATTTTCGCTATATATAATAAGGTCTTCATCTAATTCGCTCAAGTGCCCCGAATGATAAACCAGAACCGCAAAAGCATTTGATTGGAACAAATTTTCAAACTGAGAACCAACTTTCCTTAAATCTTCTTTGCTAAGTTCAATATAGTAATCAAAATCGACAGAGGGAGATAAATTCGTTTTTCTTATTATGTCTTCGTCTATCATCCCTTTTGAAATAAGAAAAACGTTGACCTCTGCATATTGACTTTGACCAATTTCCGAAATTGCGGTTATTTTGAGCGGGTAAAAGAGGTACTCGGATTCAAATCTATAAATCAATGGGTTTATACTTTGTTTATATTCAGTTTTTTCAATTACATCAAAAACGAAATATTTTATATCTCTATCTAGATAATCTGAAATACCATCTCTAAATTCTGGAGATATTTCTTTAGTTTCTAAACCTTTATTTAGAGCGAAATCCTTGATCCAATTCAGGAAATAATCGAGATCGTTCACCTTAACGACGGTGACATCGTGGGCTCCGATGTTCTCATGAAAAGTTATCTCTATTCCAGGAGGTGTTCCCTCAGAGCCTAGAGGGTTTGTAAGCGTCATCTCTCCCCATCCTTTGTGTCGCCCAAAGACCTTACCCTTTTTATTGATAATTTCAGTAATTTTTGAAAAAGAACTAAAATCTCCTTCTTCGATATTCGTGGGATTAGATGGAAGGGGTATCATCCTTAGAATAATGGCTGAATCAAAACCTTCTATATCATTGGAAATAATGAATACTTCTTCTTTGTCGTTCCAGGCAACAATTGCATTCTGGGCTGATTCTGTTATTTGAATCTGTGGAGGCCAAGCTACCATTCCCCCGTCAGCAAAAACAGCCTCCGAAGTTAATAGAGTAAGGACGACAAGAATAAGAACAATAACTATAACTACCGGAACGGATATTATTTTATTTAAGGTTTCTTTTAGCATGTTATAATATTCTACCACTTCGGTAAGGTTAGTGTAAACATCTCAAAAAGCTGGCGTAGTTAAGCTGATTCGCAAACATGCAAGGATCGAAGTTCGGCTATGACAATTTAAACTTTCGATGAAAACGAGGTTTTAGTTGTCAACTTAAGGGGTCTGGACTCCTAGGTGGGGTTGCGTCATCTCTTGTATTGAAAGGTCGAATTAAGAAACCTAACAATACAAAGAATATGGGACAAACGATGACGCAAACAAGAGAGCAAATTAAGGTAATAGCTCCTCCTGTCAAATATTGCCTTTACGCAAGGAAAAGCATGGAAGCTGAAGATCAGCAAGCTTTATCCATCGAATCCCAGGTAAAAGAAATGTTGGCTCTGGCTCAGAAAGAAAATCTAAGGGTGGTAGAAATAAAAAGAGAGGCTCATTCATCTAAAGAAGTAGGCCAGAGAGAAATATTTAATCAGATGCTTAATGAGATAAGAGTGAAGAAGTATAACGGCATCCTGACTTGGGCACCGGATAGATTAAGCCGGAACGCTGGAGATCTGGGTTCAATAGTAGACTTAATGGATAAGAAGCTGATTTTGGAAATAAGAACATATACCCAAAGATTCACGGAAAACCCGAATGAGAAATTCTTGTTAATGATATTAGGATCACAAGCCAAGCTGGAAAACGATAACAAGGTAGTCAATGTAAAACGCGGCCTAAGAACCATCTGTGAAATGGGTTATCGTCCGTGCGTAGCGCCTACCGGCTATCTCAATGAAAAAGATAGGGACAAAAAATGCCAAGTAAGGTTAGATCCTAAAAGAGCTCCTACCATCAAACAAATGTTCGAGAAAGTGGGAAATGAGCAATGGTCGGGAAGAAGGGTATTCAAACGGTTAAAAAGCTTAGGATTTAAAACCAGGAATGGAAAAATTTTGGTGCTCGGTAATATCTATCAGCTTTTAAGAAATACTTTCTATTATGGAGAGTTTGAATATCCTGTCGGCAGTGGCAATTGGTATCAGGGAAAGCATACTCCTTTAATCACCAAGGAATTATTTGATAGAGTCCAGATTTCTCTTGGCAATAAGATAATTCCCAAGACGGAATCAAAGGAATTCACATTTACGAAACTGATTAAGTGTGGTTACTGCGGTTCGGGAATTACGGCTGATGAGAAATTCAAGAAACTCAAAGGCGGAGGCACGAACAGGCACGTATATTACTTCTGTACAAAAGCAAAAAACATTGATTGCAAGAATCCTATGATTAATGAACCTTCTTTAATTGAAGAACTAATAGAACTGGTGGATAAAATAGACCTGGATGATCTTGGAGTGAAATCCAAAATTGAACAGGAAATCTCAAGATTCAATAAATTCAGAATCGGAGTGCTGGGACAGAAGAATAAAATTCATGCTACCGAAATTGATGTACGGAATTACGCTAAATACTTGTTACGAGAAGGAACAATATATGAAAAGCGAGAGTTGCTATCGTTCCTTAAAAGCAAACTCTTACTGAAAAATAAAAAGATAGTGCTGAGCTAGCCGAAAGAACGAAAAATCACCGAAAGAGTCGGTGATTTTTCTGTTTACGTTTTTGAGCCATGCCAGTCAGTCACCTGAATTAGCATGTGAGTGTGCCCCCACCAGGACTCGAACCTGGACTCCTCCGCTTAAGAGGCGGGTGCTTTGCCAATTAAGCTATGGGGGCCGATCTATTAAGAAGAAGGAGGAATAGTTACTTGGCATTGGATAGAGAACCAGCCCTCGCTCAAGCCGGTCCATTCAGCTACTCCGATTACGTCAAAGAATAAATCTACTAATAGCCAGCCAGCGTAAATTATAACCAGGCCCACTACTACGGAAGTGATTAATTTTTTTGCCTGGCTTAATAGTTTCGGTCCGCCCTTTGCCCCGCCAATCAGGGTTTCAGCTTCGCTGAAATAAGCCATAATATACATTATACCGCCGATGGCCAGCATCAAAACAGCTAAAGGCGGGATCAGCTGAAATAAAATAAAATCAAAGATACCGTCTAACATTACAAAAAAATGACAGAAAGTGCAAGGGATATATTCTGCAGTGCCTCCCTGGCAATGGCCATCAGCCCAGGTGCCATTTATAGAAACATCCTTGCCGCAAGGCACCAATCCTTCATAACAAACTGTTTCGGTTGTGCCCGTATCACTGTGTACGGCAATATAAGTGCCGGCCGAGGCGGCCAAAGGAAGAAAAAAGCTTAATAAAAAAATAATTAAAAATATTTTTTTCATATATTTGGAGTGCCCTCGCCAGGATTCGAACCCGGAATTTTCTGGTCCGAAGCCAGACGCCTTATCCGTTAGACCACGAGGGCTTATATTTTTTAATTTTATCACACCGAGCGAAGAAAACAAGTTTTCTTCTTCCGCCCTTCGCTATTGCTCGAACAGTTGAAGAAAATAAGAAATTCAGATAAAATTGAACCATGGAAATACCAAAAGAGGCAGAGTCGGCTATTAAAAAACTGAAAAAGGCGGGCTTTGAGGCTTATATTGTCGGTGGTTGCGTCAGGGATTTTTTGAGAGAAAAAGAACCCGAAGATTGGGATATAACCACTTCGGCTCGGCCCAAAGAGATTCAAAAGATATTCCCCAGAAGTTTTTACGAAAACAAGTTTTTAACTGTAACCGTTCAGACCGGCAGCCGAGATCCTAAAACAAAAGAACTAGAAATAACCACTTATCGTTCCGAAACCAAATATACTGACAAGCGCCACCCCGACCAGATAAAATTTGCCAAAACTTTGAAAGAAGACCTGGCCAGGCGCGATTTTACGGTTAACGCTTTAGCTATGGATATTAGCGGCAAAATTATTGATCCCTTTGCTGGTCAGAAAGATTTGAAAAACAAGATTATTCGGACAGTAGGTAAACCAGAAGAGAGATTTTCTGAAGATGCGCTGCGTATGATGAGGGCGGTGCGCTTTACCACTACTTTAAACTCGGGCTGGGAAGTGGAGGCCAATACTGCCAAAGCTATTAAAAAAAATGCTTTTTGGCTGCAAGCCATTTCCAAAGAAAGAATTAAAGAAGAGTTGATAAAAATTATAATGTCAGAGAGAGCGGCCCAAGGCATTGAAACCTTAAGAAAAGTGGGGCTGTTGAAATATATTATTCCTGAATTAGAAGAAGGTTACGGCATCTCCCAGAATAAGCATCATATATATGAATGCTACGAGCATTATTTGCGTTCTTTAGATTACGCTGCCAAGCAAAATTTTAATAAATATGTTAGATTGGCGGCTTTATTTCATGACATTGGCAAACCCAAAACAAAAAGAGGCGAGGGGGCAAATGCCACTTTTTACAACCACGAAATAGTCAGCGCCAAAATGACGTTTAGAGTTTTAAGCCGTTTGAAGTTTTCCAAAAAAGATATTGAAAAAGTGGCGAAATTGGTCAGGTACCACCTTTTTTATTACAACGTGGATGAGGTTGGCGAAAGCTCGGTCAGAAGATTGGTTCGTCAGGTAGGACCAGAAAATATGGAAGAATTGATGCAATTAAGGATGTGCGATCGTATCGGTTCCGGGGTGCCAAAAGCTGAGCCCTATAAGCTTAGACATTTAAGATATATAATTGAGAAAGTTGCTCAGGATCCGATTTCAGTCAAAACGTTGAAAGTTTCCGGCTCAGGGGTGATGAAAATTTTGGGAATTGAACCGGGCCCTAAAGTGGGGCAAATTTTGAATGTTCTGCTGGGGTGTGTTTTAGAAGATCCTAAAAAAAATAAAAAAGAATTTTTAGAAAAAGAAATTAAGAAATTAGGGAAACTATCTGATAAAAAATTATTGGAGCTGTCCCAAAAAGCTAAAAAAGAAAGAGAAAAACTAGAAATTAAAAGAGACGAAATGACCAAAAAGAAATATTGGGTAACATAAACTACGGGGTGTAGTATAACGGTAGTATGCGGGCTTCGGGAGTCCGCGGCCTGGGTTCAACTCCCAGCACCCCGAATGAAAACAAAATTAATCCTATTTGACTTATTTGGAACTTTAATTTGTCCGGCAGCCAAGCTTAAACCGGAAGATTTTTTCGCTTTTTATCAAAAACTGGGGATTCAGCTCAAAACAAAAGAAGACATGAAAATGTTTACTTCTCTTTTCGCCCAGTTAATGAGCGAATGTACTAATTTTCAGGATTTAAGTCAAAAACTCTTGGAAAAGACCATCCAAAAAACCGACAACGACACCGTTAATAAGTTAGCCGATTTTTATCAAGAGAATCTTGTCTATCAGCTTTACGATGATGTGCAAGAAGTTATTAATCTTTCTTGCTCAAAGGCCATTTTAACCGGTTCTGCTCCCTTTTTATTTTCTAATCTTGGTTTGGAAAAAAACTTTGAGATTTTTACTCCCCAAGAAACTAAATTTAAAAAACCTGACCCGCAAGCATTTTTGTATCCTTTGAATAAATTCGGGGTAAAGCCGGAAGAAGCAATGATGATAGGCGATGAAATAGAAAGAGATTTAATCCCTGCCCAAAAGTTGGGCATGAGGGTGATTTTAATTGACAGAGAAAATAAAATTGAATCTCCGCCGGTAAGAAAAATCAACTCTTTGACTGAATTAAAAAATTACTTGGGCCTATAGTTTAACGGCAAAACGCCTCGTTCGCATCGAGGAAAGTGTGGGTTCAATTCCCACTGGGTCCACCATGAGCACAAAAAAGACAGGTGTTTTTGGTGAAAGAATTGCCGAGAGATATTTAATAAACAAAGGATATCAGATTTTGGATAAGAATTATTCCACCAAAAGTTCCGGCGGTCCTTTAAGGGGAGAAGTTGACATCATAGTTAAAAAATCTGATATAATAAGTTTCATAGAGGTAAAAACCCTGGAAAAAAGCGGAGAACTGTTTCCCATTACTGCTCCGGAAGAGAAAGTAAGTCTTGGGAAACAAAGAAAACTGGTAAAAACGGCTGAAAGCTGGCTGATAAAAAAGAAAATTCCTTTAGATGTAAAATGGCAGATTGATATTCTCGCTATCATCTTAGATGCCAATAAAAAAATAAACCTTTCCCATTTTCAAAATGCCGTCTCTTATTAACTTAATCATTTTAGCTATTTCTGGTTATTTACTGGGGTCCATTCCCTGTGGATATTTATTCTGTAAGATTAAGGGAATTGATATTCGTCAGGTTGGTTCTGGGGCTATTGGGGGGACTAATGTTTCCCGGGTTTTAGGGATGAAAGCTGGCATATTGGTGGCACTTTTAGACATAGTCAAATCGGTTATCCCGGTTTATTTGGCTATGAGATTTCTTTTTTTTGACTGGCAGATAGTTTTGGTGGCCCTTATGCCAATTTTAGGACATATTTTTCCGGTCTGGCTTAACTTTAAAGGAGGCAAAGGAATAGCCAGCGCTCTCGGCGTTCTTTTTGTATTGCTGGGATGGCAGGCCGTTTTAGTTCTAATTTTTATTCAAATTTTAGTTTTAATTTCAGCGAGGGTAATGAGTTTTTCCAGTTTAATTATGGCCAGCTTTATTCCTGCGGTGGCTTTATTTTTTTCCAACTCCTTATCTTTTTATATTTTTGGATTTGTTTTGTTTATTCTTATTTGGTGGGCTCATCGGGAAAATTTACAAAGAATTAAAGAAGGTCGGGAACCAAAATTTAAGTTTAAGAAAACTATAAATATATGAACAAAATTGGTTTAGTCGTTGACGAAGGGGCAGATTTGCCTCCAGAAATTATTGAAAAATACCAAATAGCCACCGTGCCAGTTAAAATGGACTGGCCGGATGTTGAAACATTGCCAGGAGAGAACACTTTTCAAAAAATGAGAGAAGCTGAAAAGAGAGAAGTTAAAAGCTTTGGCAAAACTTCGCAACCTTCGCCAAAAGATTTTTTAGACGTATTTAAAAAACAATTAGAAAAATTTGATAAAATTATTTGTATCACCTTAACTTCAAAACTCTCGGGTACTTATAATTCGGCTTGTCAGGCAAAAAATATTTTAGGACCGGAAGGAGAAAGAATTTTTATTGTTGACTCTTTAAGCGCTACTTGCGGCGAAGCACTTTTGGCCTTAAAAGCAATTGATCTAACTGAAAAAGATGAAACAGTAGAAGAAACTGTTAAAGGGTTAGAAGGTTTTGTTTCTCGGACTCATTTAATTGCTATGGTTGAGGACCCTAAATGGATAGAGGCATCGGGTAGAGTATCCCATACTTTAGCCAATTGGGTAAGAAGAATGCAGAAAATGGGAGTAAGGCCGATATTAGGGGTCAAAAAAGGATTAATAAAAGCTATTGGGATAAAAGCAGGAGCTAAAGATATTCCTACTGCCCTATTCTATACCTTTGAGGCCAGAACCAAAAAACTGCGCAGCCAAAGAAAAAAAATCCGGGCGGCGATTACTCATGGGGATGATTTAAAAGGAGCTCAAAGATTGAAAGAAATGATAGAGGAAGAATTAGAAGGAGTAGAGGTTGTCTTTATTAATTTGATTGATGATGTCTTGGGGATTTTGGTCGGTCCCAATGCTTTAGTCCTGGCTTGGGCGATGAACTAATGGTTCATCTTTACCCTTCGCTAACGCTCGGGTGGCTGAGACTTAGAAGAATTCTTTGAAGAGCGGTAAGGTTGGAAAAAACAGCTAAAATCACAATTGGATAAATCATCCAAGAAACATTTAAAGCCCCCAAGAACAAAACTAAAGAGAGTAAAATTATTCTTTCTGGCCGGCCGAAAAGGCCTTTTTTTAATTCTTTTGACATTAACTCCTTTTCTTTGGCCGCTGCTTTAGCGTAGGTGGTCAAAAAACCGCCAAAAAGAGCTAAGAAAATCCAGGTCTCAGCTGGCAAAAGAAAAGAACTTAAGGGCAAAAACAAAAATCCCAACAAAATAATGCCTTCCACATAACGGTCGCAAATAGTATCTAAATAAGCTCCTTTTTTAGTTTCCTTTTGACTAAATTTAGCTACTGCACCGTCAATAAAATCTAAAAAGGCAGAGATTAAAAAGAAAATTAGAGCCCAAATAAAGTTTGCTCTAATCAAGAAAAAGAAAGACGCAATAACGAAGATTAAAGAAGTTAAAGTATACTGGTTGGGGCTTACTCTAAACTTAGAAAAAAAATGGCCAATTTTTTGAGAAAGCCCTTTAAATTTATCTCTTTTTTCCGATAGCATTTTGAATTTTAGCTAAGTTTCTTTTAATATGTTCTGATAGCTTTTCAAAAAAACTCACTTCTTGACCTCCCAATTTAGCGTTTCTTTGTTTGATTTGTTCCAAGACCCCTTTTACCGGGAGATTTTCTCCCGGTACTTCCAAGAAAACTTTGCCAACAAAATTTGCGCTATGGGCATCAGAACCAGCTGTGAAAGGAAGGTGAAGTTGGGTAGCTAACCTCTGAGCTTTTTTGTTGCCCGGACCAAAGGCGGCAGCGTTTAAAACCTCTATTGCTAAGCACTGCGAAGCGGTGCGAGGCGGAAGATGAGACGAAGTCTCAGCGACCCCGTCTATTTCGTTGGTGAGATACTTTATTTTTTGTTTGAAGCTGCAAAACCAGCCGAAAGGATGAGGAATAACTGCCAGGCCACCAGCCGCCTTTATTCTTTTGATGGTTTCTTTGACTGAAAGACCATCAGGAATAATCTTTGTTACGTTCAATCCCAGAATATCTCCAGCTTTGCTTTTTACTTCAATTCCAGGGATAATAAGAATAGGTAAATTGAAAGCCACTTTTTTGACAGCTTCAGCTCCCTTTATTTCCCCGTGGTCGCAGATGGCTAAGCAGTCAATTCCTTTTGCCAGGGCGGCTTCAACGATTTTTTCCGGCAAAGCCCGGCTGTCGTAAGAAAAACAAGTATGGACATGTAAATCGCACTTCATTTACCTATTTTAACACAGTGTTATGATTTTCCTAACTTTCATTTTACCCTGCCTTTACTTTTTCTTGCCAGCTTATATTTTAAAATAAAACCCTTCAGACACTTCCCCCAGGCGACACGCAGTCAGCTTTAGAAGAAAAGACAAAGGTTGTTTCCCAGCTGCTGCTATTTCTCGCCCCGCCTTACAGGTTTAATAGTTTATTCACAGATTATGGGAAGCGGGGCTCCGAAGTGTCGCCTTCGGTAAATGTCTTCAGGGTAACACCATGAATTTCCTAACTTTCATTTTACCCTGCCTTTACTTTTTCTTGCCCGCTTATATTGCCAATATGACTCCACCTCTCATGAGGAGGGCTAACCTCTTCAATTTTTTAGATGTGGAAGTAGATTTCGGAAAAAGATTTTTAGGAGAGCCGATTTTCGGCAAACATAAATGCTGGCGAGGGGTAGTTTTCGGCGTGGTATTCGGTATGCTGGCAGCTGGCTTCCAGCTTTGGCTTTATCAATTTCCGGTCATCCAAAAAATTAGCCTGTTTGATTATCAAAAAATTAATATCTGGATTTTTGGTTTTTTAATTTCGGCTGGAGCAGTTTTCGGCGATTTAATTTTCGCTTTCATCAAGAGGCGCTTAAAATTGGAGCCGGGAGCCAAATTTATTCCTTTTGACCAGACCAACTATGTGGTTGGCGCGGCTCTTTTCTTGACACCTTATTTAAATATTAATATACTGGTCTGGATGACTCTTTTTATTTTAACCTTCCTTTTGCATATAGCGGCCAACCGCCTGGGCTACCACTTGAAGCTCCACCGGGCTAAATGGTAAAATATAAATACATATAACAAATAAATACTATGTGGCAAGAAGTTTTTCAATCATTTTGGCAAAGCTTAACTGCAGTTTCTCCTCCCATTTTTTGGGCCGGTTTAGTTTTATTAATCGGCCTCTTGGTTGCCAAATGGGCTGGAGCTATAGCTGTTGCTTTTTTAAGCAAGATTAGGTTGAATCAGATTCTGAAAAGGATGGGTTTAGAAGACGTCCTGGCTAAAATTGATACCGGCCTTAACGCCCCCAAGTTTTTTGGCGAAATAGTAAAATGGTTTTTTATTGTAGTTTTTCTGATGGCTTCTTCAGAAATCCTAGGTTTGACTCAATTCAGCCAATTTTTAGAAAAAGTTATTGCCTACTTTCCCAATATTTTTGTAGCAGCTTTAATTTTTTTGGTAGCTGTTTTTTTGGCTGATTTTTCCCAAAAAATTGTTGTTGGTACCCTAGAAGAGGAAAAGATAACTTATTCACGGTTCTTGGGCAGAACCGTCAGGTGGGCAATTTGGCTTTTCGCTATCTTAGCCATTCTTTATCAGTTACGCATTACTCCATCTTTAATTTTGGTTATTTTTATTGGCATGGTAATTACCATCTCTCTTGCTTTGGGTATTGCTTTTGGTTTAGGCGGAAAAGAATTAGCAGCTAAAATCCTTAAAGAGTTAGAAGAAAAGTTCAAGTAAAAAATAAAATATGGAATTTTTAACTCAAAAGGAGCTCAAAGAGATGATGCTCCTTTCTGCTAAAAAGATAGAAACACATAAAGAGGAAATTAATAAAATCAATGTCTTCCCTGTTCCGGATCAAGACACTGGAAACAATATGGCTAAAACCCTTCAGGGGATAAAAGAAGCCATTGAAAACAAGAACTTTAAAGATTTGAGCGAAATTTCTGAAGCTGCTCTGGACGGAGCTTTAACCACTGCTCAAGGTAATGCCGGCGTAATTTACACCGGCTTTTTAGCTGGATTTTTGCCTATTCTTGACAAAAACCCAGTAGACGCTGAAAAATTAACTGAGGCCTTTGAAAAAGGGGCCGAGCGGGCTAGAAAATCAATTCAAAACCCAAAAGAAGGGACGATTTTAGACGTTATTGACGCGGCTACTGCTACTTTAAAAGAAGAGTCAAAAAAAGAAAAAAATATTATCAATATTTTAAAGTCGGTGGCTGAAAACGCAAAAGAAGCCCTTTTGGCTACCCGAGAAAAAATGGAAATTTTTAGGAAAGCCAACGTGGTAGATGCTGGTGGTCTGGCTTTTTTGATGATTTTGGAAAGTTATTTGGAGGCCTTGGAACCCTCTTTGGCTAAAGCTGAGTCCGGGGGAGAAAAACCCTCAGAAAAAGTCAGAAGATTCGTCCAGACCCTTTCTAACCGTTTTGAAGTAGTGTCTTTAATTAAAAACCCTAAATTTGACGAAGAAACTATTCGTCAAAAATTAAAAAATTGGGGGAATTGTTTAGATATTGTTCGGGTTAAAGACAAAATAAAAATTCACATTCACACTGATTACCCTGAAGATGTCAAAAAAATTATGAGAGAAACGGGACAAATCCTCAGCTTAAGAGAAGAAGACATGGCCAGAGAAGTAGTTGGCGAGGAATCAGTCAGGAAGGTTTCTGTTGGTATTGTTACAGATGACGTAGCTATGCTCTTGCCCAAAATTACTGAAAAATATAAAATTGAGATTCTTCCCATTCGCTACGATTGGCCGGAAGAAAAAGATTTGCCCGGTGAAAATATTTATCAAAAAATGAGGGAGGCGGAAAAAAGAGGAATTCCAGCTACGGTTAAAACCACTCAAATAAATCCCAAGCAGTATCTGGAGGCCTATCAAAAACAGCTTAAAGAATTTGATAAAGTTCTTTGCATTACTCTCTCTTCTAAAATTTCCGGCTGTTACAACTCTGCTCTTCAGGCCAGAGAGGTTTCAGAAAACCCCGATAAAATTTTTGTTTTGGATTCTTTAACGGCTGCTCCCGGCCAAGCCCTTTTGGCTTTATGGGCCCTGGAGTTAATTCAAGAACAAAGAGAAATCAAAGAAATTTTAAAAGAGTTAAAGGAATTAATTCCTGAGATCCACACTTACATTATTTTTGAAGACCCGAAATGGATAGAGGGAATTGGCAGAATCACCCATTCCCAAGCCAATTGGATTAGAAGAATAAAAAGAATAAACGTCCATCCTTTAATGGAAATAAAAAACGGACTGGTTGCTAAAGGGGGAATGATGTTCGCTTCCAGCTCCAGCGAAGCCCTGTTTAAAAAAGTTTTAAAAGAAAGTAAGAAAATCAGGCAGGAAGGGAAAAGAATCAGGGTAATTATTGGTCACGCCGATAAACCCGAAGAAGCCGAGAACCTTAAAAAATTATTGAAAGAAAAAATAAAAGCTGAGGTATCTTTTGTTGCCATAGGCCCGACAGTAGTTTGCGCAGCTGCCGGCCCCGGTACTTTACTTGTCGGCTGGGTAGCTGTTTAACTATATTTGCATATATATATGTATATCAAAGGCGTAGGAATGACAAAATTTGATTATTCTGATAAACCCTGGTGGCGTTTTGCCTACGAAGCGACAATGGAAGCCCTGGAGGATGCTAGAATGAAAATTTCTGACATTGATGCTATTGTTTTATCGGCTATTTCCAGTACGGCTGGCGGAGAGCACCAGACTCACAAAGTTTCTTTACTTTCCGATTTGTTTAAAACTAACGTTCCTATTGTTGAACTCTCTTCAGTTTGCGCTGGGGGCGGTGCAGCTGCTTGGGTAGCTAACCGCTTGAGTTTTAAGAACATTTTAGCTGTTAGTGGAGAAAGAGTGGTGGATAATCCTTCAGAAGTAACCACCGATTGGATAATGTCGGCCGCTGAAAGGGTAGTTGAGCAGACCGAAGGAATGCTTTTCCCAGTTCAAAACGTCTTGGTTTGGCAGCAATATATGAAAAAATACGGCGCCACCATGGATGATTTAGCTCTAGTTTCTTTTAAGAGTCATCAAAACGCTACTTTAAACCCTAAAGCTTATTATTACAAAAGACCGGTTTCCTTGGAAGATATTAAAAATTCGCCGGTGGTGGCCTCCCCTTTTCGTTTAATGGACTGCTCTTTATCAGTTAACGGTGGGGCAGCAGTTATTCTCTCGCAAGAAAAATCAGATATTGAAATTATAGGTTCCAGCATGGCTACAGATTATTTGCTTACCTTTGGCAGGGAAATTATCACTCATTTTAAAGCTACCAGAATAGCCGCAGAAAAAGCTTATCAGCAAGCCAAAATAAAACCTCAGCAGATTGACGTAGCTGAAGTTCATGACGCTTTTACTTCAGTGGAGCTGTTTTCTTATGAAGATTTAGGATTTGCTCCGATTGGAAAAGGGGCAGATTTAATTAGAGAGGGAAAAGTTAATTTAACGGGCCAGCTGCCGGTTAATCCTTCGGGCGGCCTTAAAGCCAAAGGTCATCCTATTTCCGTTACCGGTTTAGCTCAAATTTATGAAATTACCAATCAATTAAGAGGAAAATGCCAAGAGCGACAGGTAAGACAGCGAGGAGGTCTTCCTCAAATCGGTCTTTGTCATAACATTGGCGGAGCTGGCGGCAGCGTAGCTATTCACGTTTTGAAGAAGAGTTAAGTTTTTTGCCATTTTTGTCCAGGAGATAAGGTAAAACAATATGATTAAGTTCCTTTAAATCGTTCTTTTTCCGGCGGCGATTAATCTTTATTCCGTTGGGAAAAGTTTCTTCGGTTAAAAGAATGGCTTCCGCTTCTCTATTTTCTGCTGCCGGGCCATAAACGTCGTTGATTTTGACAATCTTTGCCTTCCAATTGATTTTTTTAAGATAATTTTCCAGAGCTTTCTTTCTTTCTTCAAATCTTCTGATTTCTTTAAAGCGTTTTTTTCTGGTTTTGACCATTTGATCGGAGCAAAGGCCGATTATCGCTTCCTTGCCGTAAAGTTTAGCCATGGAGAGAAAATATTGATGACCAGGATGAAGGCCGTCAAAAGTTCCTCCCAGAATAATTTTTTTGAATTTTCCTTCCCGGAATTTCTTTAGCAATTTTCTAAAAACCCTCTTTGCTTTATCGGTCGCCTCAATTAGACAGACTCCTTTTTCTGGGAAACCATAAATTACGGCGGCACTCTTTTGGGCCAATAAAACCGAAGGAATCACCAAGAGATCTTCTTCCCCTTCAATAAAAACGTTTTTATTGTTTTTAATTGCTGTTTTAAGAACCGGCCAAACCTCTTTTTGAATGGTTCCTGAGGGGTTGCTACACCTGAAAGAAAATTTTGGTAAATTTTTTATTTTTTTTCTTTTAATTTTTCCGTCAAAAATTTTTACATCGGAGGGAAGAACTTTTGAGCAATAATCGCCCACCGTAATAATTTTCTTGAACTTCTTTTTTTTCGCAAAGTTTTGAAATTTCTTTAAAACTCCCCCCCTTCCGTTAAAAAGAGGAATTCCCCAAATTTTTCTTAATTCTTTCCGAAGCGGATTTAACAAAAAATAAGTTTTTTCCATACTATTTTAAAATACAACATTTTATGGCTTTTTATCAATGCCCCAAATGTAAAAAGAACTGGCAGTATCCAATTGAGAAGTGTCCCGATTGTTTTCAGGTTTTGGAACGGCTCTCGGCAAAAAAAGCCCGGGTAATTGGCGTTTCTCGGGTGACCATTCCCACTATTTTGCATCCCAAAGTGCCCTATTTTGCGTTGGTTTTAGAAGACGAAAACGGAAATAAATGGGCCCAGAAATCAATTAAAGAATATAAAATCGGAGAGGAATTTAAAGTAGAACCTGTTTCCTCGGCGGATGCGCCGAAGAGGCGTAGCGCCGTAGCTATCTGGCGGACCAAATACGACATTTCCGAAGCTATAGAAAAAGTAATAGAGTTAGTTGGAGGAGTAAAGATTAACCCTCAAGATAAAATTTTAATTCTTCCTACCTTAATTGCTCCTAAGCATCCCTATTTTGCTCAAAACACCAACCCTAAATTTTTAGATTTTTTAATTCAATATCTTAAAAAACAGGGCGCCGAATCTAAAAATATTCAAGTAGCTGCTCAAAGCTTTGACGAAATTCCCATTGAGGTTTCAGCTCAAAAGTCTCAACTGTTAAATGTTTGTCTTTCCCATCAAATCACCCCCTTAGATTTAGCTAAAAGCAGATTTATTAAGAAAGAAAAAGACGGCTTTGTTTGCGAGATTTCCGAAGAGGTATTTAATTCGGATTTAATTATCAACCTGCCAATTTTAAAGTTAGATAAAAAATTGGGAGTAAAAGGAGCAACGGAAAATTCTTTGAAATTTTTAAAGAAAGAATCATATCTTTCTTCGCAATACCTTTATGGCCAGGAGAAAATTATGGAAAATATCCAAAAAGTTTTACCGAATTATCTAACCCTGGCTGACGCCCAGACCATTCAAAAAACCAACGGTTTTACAGCTTTCTTGGGGTTGACCTTGGCCAGTTTTAATCCCCTAAATTTAGATAGAGCTTTCGCTGAAATTTGTTTGACCAAGGATTTGCCAGAGTATCTAAAAAAGATTAAAATTGAGGATATTCCTGTTGCCGGCCGGGCCATTGCCGAGCTTCAATACGAGGTAGATATGTTTTAAGCCAATGAACACTCTTGCTAAACAGCCAGTTTTTATAGATGTTGTTTTCCCCGAGACCAAGATAATCGGCATTACCAAAGACGTTGTTTTGGTTCTAAGTTTTGGTTTACTGACGGCTCTGGCAGCTCAGATAAGTTTTTGGATTGGACCGGTTCCCATCACCGGTCAAACTTTCGTCGTCCTTATCTCTGGGATTTTACTGGGTAGCGTTCGGGGGGCATTATCTCAAATTTTTTACCTTTCAGTTGGGTTGACTGGTTTCCCCTTTTGGTTTGCTGCTGGCGGTTCCTTGGGGATAGCTAGATTGGTTGGTCCCACCGGCGGTTACTTAATTGGCTTTGTGGCTGCTGCCTTTTTAGTTGGCAGGTTAGCAGAAAAAGGTTGGGATAGAAATATTAAAACTACTATTTCAGCTATGATTCTGGGAAGTATGGTAATATATGTTTTTGGGTTAGTTAGGTTGGCTAATTTTATTCCGACTCAAAACTTATTCCAGGCGGGTCTCTTCCCTTTTATTCTGGGCGATCTATTAAAAATATTTTTAGTTGGTCTATTTTTACCTAAAGGTTGGCGATTAATTAAAAAAATAAAAACAAGTTAAAATTATGAAGGATAAAGTAGTTTTAATTACCGGGGCTTCGGGCGGTATTGGTCAGACCTTAGCCAAAAAATTTACCGAAGCTCAAGCTAAGGTTGCCTTAAACGATATTGCTCCGGCTGAAGAATCTTTAAAAAGTTTTAGCCAAGAAATAGGGGCCAAGTATTTTTTAGCTGACGTTTCCAAATTGGAGGAGGTAGAAAAAATGACTCAGGACGTTCAAAAAGAATTCGGCAGATTAGACGTTCTAATCAACAACGCCGGCATTACCCAAGATAGAACCTTGGCCAAAATGACTAAAGAAGAATGGCAGAAAGTGATAGATATTGATTTGACCGGAGTTTTTAATTGTTCAAAAGCTGCTCTGCCCCTGCTTATTGCCAATCAAGGCAATATTGTTAATGTTTCTTCTCTGGTTGGTTTACGAGGAAATTTCGGCCAAACCAATTATGCTGCCGCTAAGGCCGGTATAGTCGGTTTTACTAAGGCATTAATGAAAGAAGTGGGTCGTTTTGGAGTAAGAGTTAATGCTATTGCTCCTGGCTTTATTGAAACTCGCTTAACAGAAAATCTTCCCTCGGAAGTTGTTGAAACTGTAAAGAAATTCACTCCTTTGGGTCGTTTTGGCAAACCAGAAGAGGTAGCCAATTTGGTTTTCTTTTTAGCTTCAGACCAAGCTCAATTTATTACCGGTGCTGTCGTTAACATTGACGGCGGCCTACCTTTGTAGTCGATGAAAACTTCGTTTTCATCTCCGCGCTTCGCTAAAGCTCGCGTAAAATATGTTGAATAAAGAACAAATTAAGGAAATTATTCCTTATGACGAGCCGTTTTTATTTGTGGATGGCGTAGAGGAAATTGGCGAAACCACTATTTCCGGTTTTTATCAAACATCCCCAGATGACTACTACTTTAGAGGTCATTTCGTTAATTTCAAAATAATGCCTGGGGTTTTGGTGGTTGAGGCCTTAGCCCAATTATCTACTATTCTTTTGCGAAAAAAAATGGGTGAAGAGCATAAAAAATACCATTTCCTAGCTTACGATGTTAAAGGTGCTCAATTTTTTAAACCAATTTTTCCTGGTGATAAAATTATTCTGAAAGATGAAATCCTGGGCGTTTATCAAAATCAAATTGCCCACGTTAAAGGTCAGGCCCAGGTTGGCGAGGAATTAAAGGTCGCTAAGACTTCGTCTCATCTTCCGCCTCCCCCCGCTTCGCGAGGCTTAGCGTGCGAGGTTAGGTTTTCTGTAGCCATTGTTAATAAAGAAGAATTTAACAAAAAGTATGTTGGGAGCTAAACTGACACAACTTCTAGGAATTAAATATCCGGTGATCCAGGGAGGTATGGCGGGTATATCTGAGGCCAATTTAGTAGCTGCTGTTTCTAATGCCGGTGGCTTGGGAACTATTGGTTCGGGTTTGATGCCGGAAAGCTGGCTGGAGGAAGAAATTAAAAAGACAAAAGAGAAAACAGATAAACCCTTTGCCATAAATCTTTTTTTACAAAACCCTAAGGCGCCAGATTTAATAAAAGTTATTATTAAGCATCAAGTCCCCATTGTTTTTACCGGCGGGGGTAATCCTTTGCCGGTTTTTCCTTATTTACAAGCCGGCGGAGCCAAGATTATTCCGGTAGTCCCCTCTCCTAGATTAGCTAAAAAAATGGAAGATAACGAAGCAGATGCTGTAGTGGTAGAGGGTTTGGAATCGGGTGGTCATATCGGGGAAAACGCTATTTTTACTTTGGTTCCCCAATCCAAGGCCTTATTAAAAGAAATTCCTTTAATCGCGGCCGGCGGTATTTATGATGGTAAAACTGCTGCGGCCGCTTTTCTTTTGGGAGCTGACGGGATTCAAATGGGGACTAGATTTTTAGCTTCAAAAGAATGTCAGATTCACGAAAATTATAAAAAGAAAGTTTTAGGGGCTACGACCGATGATGTTGCCGTTGCCTTGCGCTGGACCGGCCACCCCTTAAGGTTAATCAAAAATCAGCTTTCCGAAAGCTGGCAGAAGCTGGAAGAAAGAGGAGCTTTTCCGGAAGAAATCAAAGCAGAAAAAATAGCTGGAGCCAGAGGAGGAGAAGATATGGAAAACCTTCCACTCCTGGCTGGCTTATCGGCTGGTGGTATTTCGGAAATAAAATCTTGCCAGGAAATAATTGAGGAAATTATGAAGGGAGCGAGGGAGGCAATAGAGAAAACAGCTAAAAACATATGAATAGGTTTTTTTCCTGGTGCTGTAAAATTTTTTTAGCCCCCTTGGTCAAATGGTTTTTTATCAAAGAAATCAGGGGAAAAGAAAATATTCCGAAGGGAAATTTTATTTTAGCTTCCAATCACCAAAGCTATCTTGACATTCTTCTTAACGGCTATCTATGCGTTCCGCGAAGATTTCATTTTATCGGTCAGATTGAAGGGTTTAAACCGCCCTTAAAATGGTTTATCGCCGCTGTTTATTTTCTTTCCGGAGTTATACCTTTGAACAGAAAAGACGATTATTCGCGAGAAAAAGTAATTCAAGAAGCAATTAAAATATTAAAAAAAGGAGACATTTTGGTTATTTATCCAGAAGGTAGAAGGTCGGTAAGCGGGGAAATCCAAGAAGGAAAATGGGGAGTAGCCAGGATTTTTTTAAAAACCGGTATCCCTATTTTACCGGTCGGCATCAAAGGAGCTTTTGAATTGATGCCTCCTCACGGAAAATTAAAAATAAAAAAAAATGTTAAGATTAACATCGGCCGGCCGCTCTTTTTTAAGGAAGAATTTGCTGAGGCCGGCAGGTTAGACGAAGATTCACCAAGATATAGAAAAATTGTCCAAAAAATTACAAAAAAAATGATGGCTGAAATTTCTAATTTATGCCAAACAGTATAAAAAAAATACTCATTGCCAATCGGGGAGAAGTTGCGATACGTATAATTCGCACCTGTAAAGAGATGGGGGTTAAAACCGTAGCTCTTTTTCCTACTCCAGCCGAGAAAGGACAGTTCTTGGAAGCGAAATTAGCTGATGAAGCTTACTGCTTAAGAGAAGAGGGCATTTTGGGCTATTTGGACCAAAGAAAAATAATTCAAATTGCCAAAAAAACCGGAGCTGACGCTATTCATCCGGGCTACGGTTTTTTGGCTGAGAACGGCGATTTTGCCGATTTTTGTCAAAAAAACAACATTAAATTTATCGGACCCAATGGCAGCACTTTAAGGCAGCTGGGAAATAAAATTGAAGCCAAAAAGATCGCTAAAAAGGTTGGTTGTCCCCTGCTTCCTGGAACCGAAAAGGCGGTGAAAGATGAAGAAGAATTTTTAAAGATTGCCAAAAAAATAAAGCCACCTTTTCTTTTAAAAGCAGCTAACGGGGGCGGCGGTTTAGGGATAGAAATTATTGAAAAAGAAGACAAAAAACAGCTATTAGAAACTTTTCAGAGATTAAAAAGAGAAACTAAAAAAGCTTTCGGCTCGGAAGAAATCTTTATTGAAAAGTTTTTTAAAAACCCCCGTCATATTGAATTTCAAATTTTAGGTGACGGCAAGGGGAAGGTTTTACATTTTGGCGAAAGAGAATGCTCTATTCAAAGGCGCCACCAAAAATTAGTAGAAGAAGCCCCTTCTCCTTTTGTTGACAAAAAAATGAGAGAAAAAATGGGGAAATTGGCAGTAAAGTTCGGCGAACGTCTAAAATATGAAAGCTTGGGAACCATTGAGTTTTTGGTGGGCGAAGATAAAAGATATTATTTCTTAGAAGTAAACCCCCGGCTTCAGGTAGAGCATCCAGTAACCGAATTGGTTACCGGAGTAGATCTGGTAGAGCTACAAATCAGGATAGCTAACGGAGAAAAGCTAGAAATGAAACAAAAAGACATTAAGTTTTCTGGCCTGCCTGCGCAGGCAGGTTGGGCGATGGAATTCCGTATTTATGCTGAAGATGCTTTAAATAATTTTCAACCTCGGGAAGGTTTTATTACTAATTATCTGCCGCCGGGAGGAAAAGGGGTTGAGATCCACAGTTTTTGCCAAACGGGACAAAAAATTTTTCCTTACTTTGATAGCTTAATTTCTAAAATGATTGTTTTCAGTAAAGACAGAGAAAAATGCTTGCAACGGGCTAAAAGAGCTTTTGAAGAATATCTTATTGAAGGGGTGCCAACCTTAATCCCCTTTTATAAAATTTTATTAGAAAACCAAAATTTCCAAGAAGGCCGTCTTTCCACTTCTCTTATTGAGAGGGAAAATCTTATTGAAATTTTAAGAAAAAGAGAATCAAAGAGAGAGCCGCTGATAAGTAAAAAGAAGGAAGGGGAAATAAACAGAGAAACCATAGCCAAGATGGCCGCCCAATTTTATTTAGAGCTAAAAGAAAAAGAATCCAAAGAAACAACAATAAGTAAATGGAAGTTAGCCGAAAGGTTAAGCTTGGGCGAAGAACAATAAAGAAATGAAGACTAAAATTAAAATTGGAGATAAATCTTATCAAGTTGAAATTTCTGAACTGAAAGAAGATTTAGTTAAAGTCAGGGTTGGAGATGCAAACTTTTTCTTTAGCAAAAACGAATTCGGAGAAATTGTTTCAGTTGAAGCCCAAGATGAAAAGTTGAAAACTTTGGTTGAAGAGAGCGGGGTTTATTTAGAGACCTTGGCCGAGAAAGAAATTAAAACCCCGATTGCCGGGACCCTCTCTACTATTGAAGTAAAAAAAGGAGACAATTTAAAGCCCGGCCAAAAAGTGGCTACCCTAATTGCCATGAAAATGGAAAATGAAATAATTGCCGAAACTGTCGGAGAAGTTAAAGAAATAAAAGTCAAAGGAGGACAAATCGTTAATTCCGGAGACGTTTTAATTGTCTTAAATTAAACCAAAACAGATGCAGATCAAAATTTTTAAAACCCTTCCCTCCACTAATCAAAAAGCTAAGGAATTAGCTAAAAGAGGAGTTAAACCCTGGACGGTTATTTTGGCCGAAGGCCAGTCAGCAGGTTATGGTAAAGAAAAAATTTTTTGGTTTTCTCCTCGGGGCGGTCTTTATTTTTCTGTCGTTTTGCCCAAGAGCCAGATTGAAGATCTGCAGACCTTAACTGTTTTAGCTGCTTTTATCGTAGCTAATACCCTAAAAGAAAAATTTTCTTTGGAGCCCCTGATTAAACTTCCTAACGATGTCCGTTTGGGCAGAAAAAAAGTAGCCGGCATTTTAACTGAAAATATTATCGGCCGGGATGTTAAATTATCAGTGATTGGCATTGGACTGAATACCAACATTGATAAGTTTCCCAAGGATTTGGAAGATGAAGCAACATCGCTTAAAATAGAATTAGGTAAAGAAGTTAACAATCAAAATATTTTAGAAAAGATTGTTTTAGGGTTAAAAGAGCAATTAAAAACCATTAGCCAATAAATTTTATGAGTTATAAAAAAGACATTGAAAAGTTGAATGCCCGGCAGGAAGAATTAGAAAATCCGGAATTAATAGAGAAACAACACCAGAAAGGAAAGCTGACAGCCAGAGAAAGGATAAATTTGTTGGTAGACCCCGACACCTTTGTGGAATTAGACCCCTTTATAGAAACTCGTTTTCACGTTTTTGGCTTGGATGAAAAAAAATTCCCTGGCGACGCTGTCATTACTGGTTTTGCTAAAATTAACAATCGTCAAGTTTATCTTTATAGTCAGGATTTTTCTAAAATGGGAGGATCTTTGGGGGAAATGCACGGTGAAAAAATCGTTAAGGTCATTGAGCTGGCTCAAAAGACTGGCTGTCCCGTTGTTGGAATAATTGATTCCGGTGGAGCCAGAATCCAGGAAGGCGTTTCCAGTTTAGATGGCTATGCGGCCATTTTCCGGGCGATGATTCGCGCCTCGGGAGTTATTCCTCAAATTACTATTATCGCTGGTCCTTCAGCTGGCGGCGCTTCTTACGCTCCGGGGCTTTCCGATTTTGTTTTTATGGTGGAAGGCATTTCTCAGATGTATATTACGGGACCCGAAGTGATTAAAGCAGTAACCGGGGAAAAAGTTTCTTTTGACGAATTAGGAGGAGCCAGTATCCATAGCTTAAAGTCGGGCTGCGCTCACCTCGTTTTTAAATCAGAAAAAGATTGTTTAGCCGGAGCTAAAAAGCTTTTATCTTTGCTTCCGCAAAATAATTTAGAAGATCCTCCCAAGCAGAAAGCTCTTTTTTCAGAAATTTTTGAAAGAGAAAACCCAAAATTATTAGACATTGTTCCGGAAGATGAAAAAAAGGGTTACGACATGAAAGAAGCAATTGAAGAAATTTTTGACAAGGGTTCTTTTTTTGAAATCCAGCCAGGATTTGCTTTAAACTCTATCGTAGGGCTAGCCAGATTGGGAGGAAACGTCGTCGGTATGGTGGCTAATCAGACTAAGTTTATGGCCGGTACTTTAGATATTGATTCTTCTGACAAAGTAGCCCGTTTTGTCAGATTTTGCGATACATTTAACATTCCTTTAATTAATTTAGTGGACACGCCCGGTTATTTGCCGGGAACCGACCAGGAATATCGGGGCATTATTCGCCACGGAGCCAAGGTCTTATATGCTTTTGCTGAAGCTACCGTTCCTAAAATCAGTTTGATTTTAAGAAAGGCCTTCGGTGGAGCTTATATTGCTTTGTCTTCCCGGAAATTAGGCCAGGACATAGTTTTAGCTTGGCCTTCCAGCCAGATTGCTGTAATGGGGCCGGAGCAGGCAGTAAAAATTATTTACAAAAGAGAGATAGCTGAGAGCAAAGATCCTAAAAAAATAGAAAAAGAAAAAACACAAGAATTAAAAACTTTTTTCTTAAATCCCTATCAGGCAGCTAAATTGGGCCAAGTAGATATGGTAATTCATCCTAAAGACACCAGAACTACCTTAATTAAATGTCTGGATTCGCTCTTGAACAAAAGAGAAAGCAAAGTTGCCAGAAAGCACGGCAACATCCCATTATAGTCTTCAATAAATTTTCAATTTATTTTGATGATTAACTTATATTTATTTTTAATTTTTGTCGTAGCTTATTTGTTGGGCTCTTTTCCTACAGCTTATTTGATTGTTAAAAAATATACAGGTCAGGACATTAGAAAAGTTGGTACAGGAAACGTGGGGGCAATGAATGTTTCTCGAGCTACGGGTAAGGGCAGTTTGTTTTGGTTAACGGTGGCTGTTGATACGGGAAAAGGAGCTCTGGCGGTGCTCCTGCCTCAATGGTTAACTTTTTTGGGATATGATCCAGTTTTATCTATTACTTTGGCTGGTTTTGGAGTGGTTTTAGGGCATTGTTATCCTGTTTTTTTAAAATTCCAGGGCGGCAAAGCTCAGGCCTCTTTAATCGGAATTTTAGGTGTTTTAAATTGGCAATGGTTATTAATTCCTTGGGGGGCGATAGCTATTTTCTCTATTTTAGTTTCAGGCTATCTTTTTTTAGGTCAATTTTTAGGAACAATTTTTCTACCGATTATTGCTTATTTTCTAGCTCCTAAATATTTTTGGCTTTGTCTGTTAATGGCCATTCCTATTTTCATTAGACAATGGCCAAGATTTATTCCTATGTTAAGAGGTCAAGAACCTAAATGGTATTGGAAAAAAATAAAAAAATAAAAATTGGGTTAGTGGCAGATGATATTTGTTCTTTGCCAGAAAAAATGGTTAGTCAATACCAGATAGAAATTGTTAGGACAAAACTTTCGTTTCCAGAATGGGAAAAATTTCCTGAAAAGAACATGTATCAAGTAATGGAAGAAACCAGGGCCTATCCTAAAACCTCAGCTCCCTCTCCAGGCGATTATTTAAAGGCCTATAAAAAAGCTCTTGCCGTCCCTGGTGAGCCTCGCCCCGCAGGGCGGGAAAATTTTGATGAAGTTTTAGTTATTACTCTTTCTTCTAAATTATCGGCTACTTACAATTCGGCCCGTCAGGCCAAAGAATTAATGCCCGACCCTTCAAAAATTACCATTTTTGACTCCTTGCAGGCCTCCGTTTCAGAAGGACTTTTAGTATTAAAAGCTGCTAAACTAATAAACGAAGGAAAAAATATAGAAGAAATTTTGAAATTTTTAGAGCACTTTCAAAAAAAGGTTAAATTGGTCGGTTTTTTAGAAACAACTTACTGGGTAGAGAAAATCGGCAGAATGAGCCATTGGCAGGCAACCGCTTTTAAATTCTTGAAAAGCTTTGGTATCCAACCTTATATTGGAATAAAAAAGGGAAAAGTTGGTTTAATCGGTTTTAATTTTTGGACCAGAGACTCCTTCAAAGCCATTTTTAACCAACTAAAGCACGAAGTGAAAAAAACAGGGAAAGCGCAGGTGGGAATAAACTATACCGACAACATTGATACGGCCCACCGGCTTAAAGAAAAAGTAGAGAAAGATTTAAAAAATGAAGTAGCTTTTGTTTCTTTAGTTCCTTCTATTGTGGGAGCCAACTCCGGCCCGGGGACTCTATTAGCTGGAACAATTTCTTATGGTTAACGTAATTTTATTTATAATTTTAGGTTATCTTTTAGGTTCCATTCCCTTCGGGTTTATCTTTTCTAAAATTTCCGGGAAAGACGTTTTGAAAATTGGCTGGAGAAAAACCTCCGGTTCCAACGTATTTAAAAACGTCGGTGCCTGGCAGGGTTTATTGACCGGCCTTAGCGATATTGGTAAAGGATTTTTAGCTGTTTGGCTGGCTCAAAACTTCGGAGAGCCGGTTCAGGTGCAAGCTCTTTGTGGGGTGGCTGCCGTTACCGGCCACAATTGGTCAATTTTTCTGAAGTTTGCCGGCGGCCGGGGAATTGGTACTTTAATCGGTGCTTTTTTGGCGCTGTCGCCAGCAATTTTAGGTTTTTCAGTGATTTTCTTAGTTGGGTTAGCTTTAGTTTGGAACGCATCTATCGGCACTATTTTCTTTCTGGTAGCCGCCATAATCATTGCCGCCATTTTGGATCAATTAGCAACGGTTGGGCTTTTGCCCTTAGTTTCTTTGTTGCCCGTTTTTGTTAAGAGGTTGAGCCCTATAAAAGAGCTATCTTTAAACAAAAAAGAAGTAATTAAAAATCGTTTAATTTTTGATGACGATATCCCCCGCTGGGATTTAAGAATAAAGAGAATGGTACAAAGATTGACAAAAACCTAAATTTTACTAAAATATAATTAGTCCGCCAAAGATGCGGACACTTTTTCTAAAATGTTTAGCGGTATTGATTTAAAAAATTTTGGCTCCGCCATTGCCCAAGTAGCCGAAGAAAAAGGTATTTCTAAAGAAAAAATTTTAGAAACCATTGAAATGGCAATAGCGGCTGCTTACAAAAAAGAATATGGCAAGAAAGGGCAGGTAATTAAAGCCAAACTTAACCCGGAAACAGGTGAACTTAAGTTTTGGCAGGTAAAAACAGTGGTGGAAAAGTCAATGATTTATACAGAAGAAGAATTAGAAAAATTAAAGGAAAAAGGAAAAGAAGAGGAATCTTCCGAAGCGACTCAGGATAAAGAGAAAGTCCGTTTTAATCCGGAAAAACATATTATGATAGAGGAGGCCAAGAAAATAAAACCTAAAATAAAAGCTGGAGAAGAATTAGAAACGCTCTTAGAACCAAAAGCCGGCTACGGCAGAATTGCTGCCCAGACCGCCAAGCAGGTTATAACTCAAAGAATTAGAGAATCAGAAAGGGAAAGTATTTTTGAAGAATATAAGGGGAAAGAAGGAGAAATTATTTCCGGGATTGTCCAAAGAATAGAAGGAAAAAATGTTTTTATGGATATTGGCAAAACCTTGGGCATTTTGCCCAAAGAAGAACAAGTTCCCGGCGAGTTTTATCGTCCGGGCCAGAGATTAAAAACCTTGGTTTTAAAGGTAGAACAAACCCCTAAGGGGCCGGTAATTTTTCTTTCTCGGGCTTATCCCAAGCTGGTTTCCAAGCTTTTTGAGCTGGAAGTTCCCGAACTTTCTGCCGGCCAAGTCCAGATTAAGTCAATTGCTCGTGAAGCAGGTTCTCGTACTAAAATTGCCGTAGCTTCGGATATGGAGGGTATTGATCCTATCGGAGCAGCTGTCGGCCAGCGCGGAACCAGAGTGACAGCAGTGATTAATGAATTGGGAGGGGAAAAAATTGATATCATTGAACATTCAGAGGAGCCCGAAAAATACATTGCCAATTCTCTTTCACCGGCCAAAATAACCGAAGTTAGGCGCCTTCCTAAAAACAAAGCCCTGGTAATTGTCCCCGAAGATCAGCTCTCTTTGGCAATTGGCAAAGACGGCCAAAATGTCAGATTGGCAGCTAAATTAACCGGCTGGAAAATAGACGTTAGAAGTTCCGAACGGGTTGAAGAAAAAAAAGAAGAGAAGAAAGAAAAAGAAGAAAAGACGGTAAAGTCTAAAAAATCTAATAAAAAAAATAAAAAATAAGATGTTATTTTTTCCAATTATCGTTTCCATTTTTAGCTTAGTTTTTGCTTATTTTTTGATTCGGGAAATTAAAAAAGCTCCTTCCGGTTCAGGAAAAATGAAAGAGGTATCTTTAGCCATAAAAGAAGGAGCTCTGGCGTTTTTAAAAAGACAATATAAAACTATCGGTTTAGTGGCGATAGTTTTATTTTTTGTTCTTTTAATGGCTTTGGGAGTTAAAACTGCCCTTGGTTTTTTAATCGGAGCTATGGCCTCGGCCATAGCCGGATTTATCGGTATGATGGTTTCTACGCAAACCAATGTTAAAGTGGCTCAAGCAACTGAAAAAGGATTAGCTCCAGCTCTAAATTTATCTTTTAAGGGGGGTTCGGTAACCGGCTTTTTAGTAACTGGCCTAGGGCTATTTTCAATTTCCTCTTTTTATTTTTTGACCAAAGACCTGACCGCTTTAATTGCTTTGGGTTTTGGAGGGAGTTTAATTTCAGTTTTCGCCAAGTTGGGCGGAGGGATTTACACCAAAGCAGCTGATATTGGAGCCGACTTGGTCGGTAAAATTGAAAAAGGGATTCCCGAAGATGATCCCAGAAATCCGGCGGTTATTGCTGACCAGGTTGGAGATAATGTTGGCGATTGCGCCGGTATGGCAGCTGACCTTTTTGAAACCTATGTCGTGACCATAGTCGCAGCTATGGTTTTGGGCGGTCTTCTTTTCCCGGGTTTATCAATAGCTATTATTTTACCTTTAATTTTAGCCTCTATTGCCATTTTGGCCTCTATTATTGCCACTTTTTTGGTTAAGTTGCCCAAAAATAAATCAATTAACCAAACCGCAGCAAGCGAGAGGAAAGAAGATTTATCCTCTTTGGTTATTTCTGCTCTTTACCGGGGCTTAATCGGGGCTGGAGTATTGTCGGCTGTAGGGTTTATACCGGTGATTGCCAAAATCAGTAAAAATTTTCAGACCTCTTTTATTAATCTTTATTTCCCGGTTTTAATTGGGCTTTTCATTACTGCCGGTATGTTTATTATTACCGAATACTATACTTCCAAGAAGCACAAACCAGTTCAGTCTATTGCCCAGGCCTCCCAGTCCGGGCACGGAACTAACATTATCGCCGGTTTGTCAACGGGGATGAAATCAACCATTCTCCCGGTTATGCTGATTTCTGTTGGTATCTTGCTTAGTTTTTGGTTTGGGGGCATCTACGCTTTAGCCATTACTGCGGTAACTATGCTTTCTTTAGCCGGCATAATTATTGCTTTGGACTCTTACGGTCCCATTACCGATAATGCCGCTGGCATTACCGAGATGGCGGGCTTGCCTCAAAAAAACAGAGAAATTACCGACACCTTAGATTCTATCGGTAATACTACTAAAGCCGTAACTAAAGGTTACGCTATAGCTTCGGCGGGCTTGGCAGCTTTAGTTTTGTTTGAGGCCTATACCCGGGCACTGCTGGATTTAGGAGCTAAAATTGATTTTCTCTTGGAAGACCCCAAAGTTCTGGTAGGATTATTTTTTGGCGGGATTGTAGCTTATTATTTTTCTGCCCTTTCTTTAACCGCCGTGGGTAAAGCGGCTGAGAAAGTAATAGAAGAAGTTAGAAGACAATTTAGGGAAATAAAGGGTTTAATGGAGGAAAAAGCTCGGCCCGATTATTCCAATTGCGTGGATATTGTTACGCGAGCGGCTCTACGTGAAATGATAGTTCCGGCTTTACTGCCGGTAATCTTTCCAGTTTTAATTGGTGTTATCTTAGGACCCGAGGCTTTAGGAGGACTTTTAATGGGCTCTATTATCGTAGGAATTTTCTTAGCTTTACAAATGACTTCTGGTGGCGGCGCCTGGGACAATGCTAAAAAATATATTGAAGAGGGCCATTTTGGGGGTAAGGGTTCCTTCGCTCACCAAGCAGCAGTAACCGGCGATACCATCGGCGACCCTTATAAAGATACGGCCGGTCCGGCCATCAACCCTATGATTAAAGTGCTTAATATTATTGCTTTGCTCATCGTTGGTTTTTTGGTATAGTAAAAACACAAACATGGGTTTAATTCCTACAGTTATTGAAAAAAGTCAATTTGGAGAAAGGGCTTACGACATTTACTCTCGCCTTTTGAAAGAAAGAATTATTTTTTTAGCCGGTCCCATTACCGACCCGGTAGCCAACTCCATCATTGCTCAAATGCTGTTTTTGGCTTCCAAAGATTCGGGAAAAGACATCCAGCTTTACATTAACACTCCCGGAGGTTCGGTAACCGCTGGTTTAGCCATTTATGATACTATGCAGTATGTGAAGTGCCCCATTTCTACGGTTTGCATCGGCTTGGCAGGTTCTATGGGGGCTACTTTGTTGGCTGCCGGCGCTAAAGGAAAAAGATTTGCTTTGCCCAATTCTCAGGTTTTACTTCACCAGGTAGCTGGGGGCGTAACTGGAGAAGCTGTAGAAATTGAGATTACCGCTAAACAGATTGTCAAGATTAAAGAAAAGTTAAATAATATTTTAGCCAAGCATACCGGCCAGCTCTTGGAGAAGGTAGAAAAAGATACTGACCGTGATTTCTATTTGTCAGCCGAAGAGGCCAAGGAGTACGGCATCATTGACGAAGTGATAAAAACTAAAAAATAAGGTATAATAAAATAAACTATATAAAAGGTCGGAGGCAATTTTTAAAATCAATTTACTTCAATGCAAAAAAATCAGGCGGTTATTATCGGGATAGTGGTAATTTTAATCTTTGGCGGGATTCTCGGCTGGACCGCACTTCAGAAAGATAAACTTCCCGGCGGAGGAATTGTTACTCCCGGAGAAGAGGAAGAAGAGCTTGAAGAAAAATTTAATCTGTCAGCGGTCGTTTCCGAAGTTGACACCGAAAACAACTCTTTAACAGTAAAACCAACCGAAGAAGAAAAGGAAGTCAGGGTCATTTTATCAGATACTACCAGATTGATTAAGATAGAATTCCCTTTTGATCCTGCCAATCCTCCCGCCGAAGCTACTTTTACTCCTATACAAACTGAAGTAGAAATTTCCGATTTTGAGGTAGGAAATAATGTTTTTATCAAAGCAAAAGAAAATATTGCCGGCAAAACTACAATCGGCAACATTGACTTTATCCACATTTTACCTTAATTATTTTTAAGCTAAAGGTAAATAAAAAACCCAAGTTAGTAAAACAACTCGCTCACTAACTTGGGTTTTATTTTATATGTTTATGTTAGGTTAAGGATACGACAGGAGATAGAGGTCTGTTTCCCGATAATTTCCGATTTTAGCTTCGCCAAAATAGAAACTATCTGCTAAATTTTGAGGATCTACAATTGTCACTTTCCCATTGACTTCTTTTATGTCAGGGCTTTCTTCAAAGGCCTGACAGGTTTCTTTGATAGAGGGACAGCCGTTTCCGTCGTCCGCTAAAGGCAGAGTATTCAGTTTTTCTGCGTTTTCATTTAGGTGTCTTGCGTCGTAATCAAGGTTTCGGTAAAGAGCATATGGAGAAACCGTGCCCAAAATTAATTTTTCAGTAAACTGATCTAAAAGGAGATCAGTAATAACCACCAGTTTTTCTCCCGAAATCTTGTATATCGCTTTTTCGGATTCACACCATTCAATAAATAAAAACATCTTATTATGTTCTATCCTGCCAAGCAGTTGGCTAAGTTCGGAGTTTAAAAACCCTTTACCTCTTACTTCTGCTTCGTAGTCCTGCTGGGCCCTTCTTATTTCTTCCAATGAAGTTCCTTCTGAATACCAATCTCTCCTTTCTTCTATCAGCTCATCAGAGACTTCAATTTCCGAAGGATCTATCCCGGAATGACAAGTGAACCCTCCTTGGTTTCCATGAGCTTGAATGAAAATATAAACCAAATCATTCTCATCAGAGGTTTCTATTAAATAGTCAACCACGCTTTTGAAATTATCGTAGGTAGCTTCCATATCCATGAACAAAAAGATATTCTCTGGTTTAAACCCTTCTTCTTCAATCAGGAAAGTTTTAAGATTTGTTGTCTCTTCTCTTCTTTGTCTTGTGTAATAAGGAATTGAATGTATGGTAATGGTGTTTAGTATCACGGCATATCTGTCATTGCTGACAGTAGGATCTAAATGGGCGATGTTTTCTTCAAACCAGTCGGAAAGTCCATCGCCGTCAAGGTCAGTTTTGATTTCGTCTGGATCGACACTGCCTTGAGGCGGTGGGTTCGTTTCTGGCGAAACATTATTCTGCCAAAAGACAAAATAGCTAACTAGGCCGCAAACCAAACAAACTATTAAAATGGTAAGGGTTAACTTCTTCCATTTTCCATCTAGTGTCATTTTTATCGCCTCCTTTCGGTGATTTTCTGTATTTCTTCTTTTTAGTTTTAAGAGAGCTTTAAGAGTGTTTAAATTATACCTCTGCCAGAGTTAATTGTCAATTTGTATAGATTTGGCTTGATTTTTAATTATGGTAAAATATTAAAAGAACAATGAAATCAAAAAACTTTATCTTATTATTTATTTTTGGATTGTTTATACTGGCCTTACCGAGCTTTGTTGAGGCGGCGTGTCCGCTATGCTGCGTTTATAATAGTGGGACTTCTAATTGTGGTGTGTATACTATATGCGGGATAGGGTTATGGGAACGGCTTGGTATAATTGGGGCTGTTGAAGATATAGGGTGTGGCACAGAGGGATATATATGTATGGATTGTGAAGATTCGAGCGGGAAATGCAAGGGGGATAAATTTCCAACTGGCAATAATGGTCAGAGCTGTGCTGCAATAGATGGTTGTCAGCCTTTTATTTGGGTGTGCAATGTTTGTGTTCACACCGGTGTTTGGGATGCATCCCCAATCCCCCAATGTGTTAGTTGTAACGGAGAAAGAGAATTATGGGTAAGAGGTAATACCTCTACTATCTATGCCGGTTGCAGTGGTGTTCCTTCTGGGTGTAACAATTCAGGCATCCAAGGTACAAATTATGGTAAATGCGAATCAGCTTGCGGAGCAGATTCCGAATGCGATGAAGTAACTTATGGCTCAAATATTCCAGTAACCGGAGGAGTGTGTGATTATTGTGATTTTATAGCAGACCCGGAAATTAGCTTCAGTCCCTCCAGTTTCACTTTTACGGCCGGTTACGGCGGTTCCAATCCCACCAACCAAGGGTTAGAAATTTGGAACTCAGGACCATCTACCAGCATTCTCCACTGGTCAGTTTCAGATAATGCCTCCTGGCTT